>OHFI01000514.1_pt1 | contig 15117 bp, 9 predicted proteins | sample 1567431 | NCBI WGS metagenome assembly OHFI01 (sample SAMEA3879569, study PRJEB24766) | human gut metagenome | biome: human-associated habitat; feature: feces | place: USA | collected 1985/1987 | reverse complement strand
CAACAAGGCGGGCACGCCGCGCGCCATCCCCGGCCACAATCTGACCGCCATGGCGCTGGGCGTTTTCATCCTGTGGTTCTGCTGGTTCGGCTTCAACGGCGGCTCCACCGTCAGCATGACCGGCGATGATACGATGATTTCCGCAGGCCTTATCTGCTTCAACACCAACCTTGCCGCCGCGCTGGCCACTGTTGCGGCGCTGATCGTCAGCTGGGTGCGGTACGGCAAGCCCGATGTGTCCCTGACTTTCAACGGCGCGCTGGCCGGTCTGGTCGCCATTACTGCGGGCTGTGATGTGGTCGATCCGTTCGGCGCAGCCGTCATCGGCATCGTGGCCGGTGTGCTCTGCATCTTCTCGGTCGAGTTCTTCGACAAGATTGCCAAGATCGATGACCCGGTCGGTGCGGTCTCCGTCCACTGCGTCAACGGCTGCTGGGGCACGCTGGCGGTCGGCCTGTTTGCCACCGAGGGCGGCCTGTTCTACGGCGGCGGCCTTGCCAAGCTGGGCATCCAGCTGCTGGGCGTTGTCAGCGTGGCCGCATGGGTGCTGATCACGATGTACATCATCTTCACGATCATCAAAAAGACGATCGGGCTGCGCGTCTCCGAGAAGGAGGAGCTGGACGGCCTCGACATCCATGAGCACGGCCTGACCAGCGCCTACGCAGGCTTTGCCATCAGTGACCCGACCTATGCCGAGCTGGATGTCAACGAAAACACTGATCTCGGCGAGGACGACATCACCAAGGCCAGCCCCGAGAAGATCGCGGCGGCCGTCAAGGTCACACAGGAAGCCTCGCTGCCCGCCGGGCTGGATTCCGGCATGCACAAGGTTTCCATCATCGTGCAGCTTGCGAAGTTTGAGACGCTGAAGAAGGCGCTGAACGACATCGGCGTGACCGGCATGACGGTGACTCAGGTCATGGGCTGCGGCCTGCAGAAGGGCAGCGGCGAGAAGTACCGTGGCGCCGAGGTGGACGCCACCCTGCTGCCGAAGGTCAAGGTCGAGGTCGTTGTGAGCAAGATCCCGGTCGAGAAGATCATCGACACCGCCACCAAGGCCCTGTACACCGGCCACATCGGCGATGGCAAGATCTTTGTCTACAATGTGGCAAAGGTCGTCAAGGTCCGCACCGGCGAGCAGGATTACGCCGCCCTGCAGGATGTGGAGTAATTCGCAGCACCATTTAGTGTATATATAAAGGTTAGTGAACCGCCCCCTCCGAAGTGGGATTCGGAGGGGGCGGTTGGTTTTGTGGGAGATGAACAAGGGGGTTGCGGCGGCGGGAAGTGCCCGGGAGGGATGAATCCCTCCCCTACGGATGAACCGTTGACGGCAGTTTAACGGAAGGTAGCGGAGGGGTCAAGACTCCTCCCTACGATGTAACATACAAGGGGGGCACAAAGCGAAACCGGGAGCTGACGCAAGGCTGCGGGCCGGGCATGCCCGGCCCCTACGGACTGCTGTTTCCGGCAACGGGGGTTCGGGGCGCTTGGCGGCGCACAACGAGCGCCGCCAGCCAGCAAAGCTGGCCCGCTCGTGCGGTTGCTTGCCCCGCAGGGGCAAGCATTGCTCACTACCCCAGTTTCGCTCCGCTCAACTGTGGTCCCTCGCTCGCAACCCCGCAACACCCGACTCAAAAGTGGAGGAAGGTTCGGCGGCGTTAAGAACGGACAGTAATACTGCGTCCGTTTAGCCGCCGAATCTTCCGACCTCCTCTTTGGGGTTCCTAGGGGCGTGCAGCCCCTAGGTCGCGGGTCCGCTGCGTCGAAACAGCGGCAGTTTTCTTTGCAAGCTTTCTTTTGCTGTCAAAAGAAAGCGACCTTCCGGGAGGCTGCCGCTTACTGCCGGGCCTGCAGTGCCGCCAGCAGCGGGGGGATCAGCTGCTTTTTACGGCTGACAACGCCGGGCAGGCGCGCCATGCTGCCCTCCGGCTCGACATGGAACGCATCGCGGATGATTTCCTCGGCGTTGCGGCCGTAGAACATCAGGTCGGTGCTTTGGGTCTTCATGTCGGTGAACATGTAGAAGATCAGCGGCAGGCCCTCGCGGCGGCTTGCCTCGGGCAGATACGGCTCCACAAGCGCCTCGGCGGCGGCGCGGGACTTGTCGGTCATGTAGGTGGACTGCCCGACACCGAACTTGACATCGCCGCGGCTGAATGCCTTGAAGTCCGAGCTGAATACATCCTCCGCCGTGCGGCCGGTCAGGTCGGCACCGGCCTCAAACATCTGCTCGGCATATGTCGGGATGTCCTCGCCCGCGATATCGGCCAGCGCCTTGGCGGCGGCTTCGTCCTGCGGGGTGGAGGTCGGGGACCGGAACACCAGCGTATCGGACAGAATTGCCGACAAAAGCAGGCCCGCGATCTCGCGGCTGGGGGTCATGCCCTGCTCCTGATACATCTGATACAAAATCGTGGCCGTACAGCCCACCGGCACATTGCGGAAATACACCGGGCCGGTCGTTTCCAGATTGCCGATGCGGTGGTGGTCGATGATCTCCAGAATCTCCGCCTCGTCCAGACCGTCCACGGCCTGGGTGCGCTCGTTGTGGTCAACGAGAATGACCTGCTTGCGGTGCAGGTTCAACAGGTTACGGCGGCTGACGACACCGCAGTATTTTCCGTTCTCGTCCAGAATCGGGAAATACCGGTGGCGGACACTTGCCATAACCTTTTTGGCGTCCTCGATCGGCGTATTTACGCTGAATTTCAGCAGCTCCTTCGTGCGCATAAAGTGGCGCACCGGCGCGGCGGTCGAGATGAGCCGCGCGGCGGCGTAGGTGTTGTAGGGGGTCGCCAGCACCGCGCAGCCCTTCTCCTGCGCGCGGGCAATGATGGTGCGCGGCACTGCGGAGCCGCAGCAGACAATGATGGCCTGCGCGCCGCAGTCGATGGCGCACATCTGGGTCTCGTACCGGTTGGAGACCAGCACAAGGTCCCCGGGCTTGACCAGCTCCTCCATGATTTCCGGGCTGGTGCCGATGCAGATATTGCCGCTTTCGATGTGGGCGTCGGCGCTGCCGACCACCAGCTCAGCCTCCAGCGTTTCCAGCAGGTTCGTGCAGCGGGTGTTGGCGGCGGCCAGCACGGCCGTGTCGAACAGGTCCATGTTGGCATCGGCAATGTCCTTGATGGTGATAAGCCCCTGCAGCTCGTTGTCGCTGTCCACGATGCAGAGGGTGTCGATCTCGACATCGCGCATCAGGTTCCATGCGGCGCGCACGCTCATCTCGCCGTCAATACCGGCCTGCTTGCGGATGTCGATGTCCTTGATCTGCGGGCTGACATCGGTGCAGAGGCGGGGTGCCTCGATGCCGAAATGCTGCAGGACAAACCGCGTTTCACGGTTTACATGCCCGGCGCGGCGGGCCTCATACAGACCGTTGAGGCTGCCGCGGTTTTTCAGCCATGCATACGCCAGCGCGGAGCAGATCGAGTCCGTATCCGGGTTCTGGTGGCCGATGATATTGATGTGGCGGGTCGTGTTTGCCATAGGTGTGTTCCTCTCTTATTGCCCCTCTTATCCTCAGGCTGTTCGTAGGGGCGGGGCTCTGCTCCGCCCGCGGGCGCATATGGAATGCGCCCCTACAAGCGTATTCTTAGACAGCCTGCCTATAATATTGATTATTATAGCACACATTTTTGCTTTTTGCGATTCTTGACAAATAAGACATTATGGCGTATTATAAAATAGTATGTGGATGTTGGGGCTTTGCCCCTGCAAATATCAGTCTATCGGCATTTTCATTTTTGAGAGGGAATGTATATGATTCAGGAAAATCTCCGCAATGTTGCGATCATTGCTCACGTTGACCACGGCAAGACCACGCTGGTCGACCAGATGCTGAAGCAGTCCGGCGCTTTCCGTGCCAACCAGCAGGTGGCCGAGCGCGTTATGGACTCCGGCGATATTGAGCGTGAGCGCGGCATCACCATTCTGGCCAAGAACTGCTCCTGCGAGTACGAGGGCGTCAAGATCAACATCGTCGATACTCCGGGCCACGCCGACTTCGGCGGCGAGGTCGAGCGCGTTCTGAAGATGGTCAACGGCGTTCTGCTGCTGGTCGATGCGGCCGAGGGCTGCATGCCCCAGACCCGTTTCGTCCTGCAGAAGGCCCTGCAGCAGAACCTGTCGCTCGTCATTGCCGTCAACAAGATCGACCGTCCTGATGCCCGCATTGCCGAGGTCATTGACGAGATCCTTGAGCTGCTGATGGATCTTGGTGCCACCGATGAGCAGCTGGACAGCCCGATGGTCTTCTGCTCCGGCCGTAACGGCACCGCCAGCTACGACTGGACCGATCCCAGCGCAGGCACCGACCTGAAGCCCCTGTTCGACACGATCCTGAAGTATGTCAAGGCCCCCGAGGGCGAGCCTGATGAGCCGCTGCAGATGCTGGTTTCCAGCGTTGACTACAATGACTTTGTCGGCCGCATGGGCGTCGGCCGCGTGCAGAACGGCGTCATCAAGGTCGGCAGCCCGATTCAGGTCTGCGACTGGCACAACCCCGATGTGCATATGAGCGGCCGCATCACCAAGCTGTTCGACTTCAAGGCCAACGGCCGTGAGCCGATCGAGAGCGCACAGGCCGGTGATATTGTTGCGTTTGCGGGTCTGCCCGATATTTCCATCGGCAACACGATCTGCGACCCCAGCAAGGTGCAGCCCCTGCCCTTCGTCAAGATCAACGACCCCACGGTCGAGATGACCTTCTCGGTCAACGATTCCCCGTTTGCCGGCAAGGAGGGCAAGTATGTCACCTCCCGCCAGATCCGTGACCGCCTGATGCGCGAGCTGCTGAAGGATGTCGCCCTGAAGGTCGAGGATTCCGCCACGAACGATTCCTTCCGCGTCATGGGCCGCGGCGAGATGCACCTGTCCATCCTGATCGAGACGATGCGCCGCGAAGGCTATGAGCTGCAGGTCAGCCCCCCGCACGTTCTGACCCACGAGGAGAACGGCAAGGTCATGGAGCCTATGGAGCGCGTTGTCATCGATGTGCCCGAGGTCTATCAGGGCAATGTCATGACCGCTCTGGGTGCCCGCAAGGCCATCCTGATGAACATGCAGATGATGAACAGCCGTTCCCGCATCGAGTTCCGTATGCCCAGCCGCGGCCTGTTCGGCTATCGCAGCCAGTTCCTGACCGACACCCACGGTGAAGGCATCATGAACACGATTTTTGACGGCTACGAGGAATGGTGCGGTGACATCCAGACCCGCTCCACCGGCTCTCTGATCAGCTTTGAGACCGGCGACGCCGTCACCTACGGCCTGTTCAACGCCCAGCAGCGCGGCACCCTGATCGTCAACGCCGGCGAGAAGGTCTACGCAGGCGAGGTCGTGGGCTACACCCCGACCGGCGAGGACATCACCGTCAATGTCTGCAAGACCAAGCACCTGACCAACACCCGCGCCTCCGGCAGTGATGACGCCCTGCGTCTGGTGCCCGTTTCCAAGTTCAGCCTCGAGGGCTGCCTTGAGTTCCTGGCTCCCGATGAGCTGCTTGAGGTCACCCCCGAGAACCTGCGCATCCGCAAGCGCATTCTGGACCACGACCTGCGCATGAAGGCCGCCAGCAAAAAGAATAAGTAATTTTATCCATACAGCAAGAGCCGCCCCGAGTGGAGCGGCTCTTGCTTTTTTGTTTGTAGGGGAGGGATTCATCCCTCCCGGGTACCTTTCCGCCACCGCAAGCGGCCACGGCGGCCAGAGGGCTGGCCGCCCTACATGTGACCCGGGAAAGACTGCCACCCTGCGGGGCGTCGAGGACGCCGCTCCCTACAATCGTTGCCATAAACCTTCCGCCTGCTTGTAGGGGCCGGGCATGCCCGGCCCGCAGCCTGACGGCGTATCCCTTATGCGGTTCATCTGTAGGTAGGGAACGCCGCACCCCTACTGATCCTGCCACATCTGTACCGGGGTATAGTCGGTGCTGCCGGAGAGGTAGGCGTCAAGGTCGATCAGGCTATAGGCATCTGCCGGGTAACCGTCCCGCTGGACATAACCATCCGTTACAAGCACCCGACCATCGCCGGTCAGGGCAATGGGGCGGCCGTAATTTTCGGCATTGCCGTAGGCCGCATCCAGAGTCGGGTCGTGGTAGGGCACCTTGTACACCTGTCCGTTGGCTGTTTTGTAAATATGCAGCGTGTCCGATGTACTTTGCAGAAACAAAAACTCCAGCTGCCCGCTGCGTGTAAATCCCTGTGAGGTGCTATAGCCGCCCACACATCCGGCCGAATTCTCTGCATATAACTCCTGCAAGGTCCCCGCCGAACAGTCGTACCCCCACAAAACCTTTGTGATATCATCGCCATCCGGTCTCGACTGGTCAAAGTACAGCATATCACCACGGTATCCCATGTAGGATTTCCGGCTGCCGCCTCCCTCCGGGTAGTACGGTTCATCAAACAGCTTTTCCAGCGTATTAGACGATACATCGTATAGATCGTATTCCATCAGGGAGTTTTGAAGCACAGCCTCATACATTTCATTGTCTGTAGGCAGCGGCATATCGGATACAATGCGGGTCAGCACTACCTTGTTGTGCGCAACGCCAAGTATCTCGCTTATCTGCGGGATGGATGCGCTCCATGTCGTAACCTCCCCGGTCTGCCAGTCCAGTCTGGCGACATACTTGTCGCGCAGGACATAGGCTGCATACTCGTCATAAATAACTGGCGTAATTTCCTGACTGGCAGTCCTCTCTTCACTGCGGCCATCCGGGCAAAAGCTCTTAACACGAAACTCTGATCCGTCCTCGTTCGCTAAAAATACGCGAACCACATTATCATTTGTGACAAACCAATCAGAGTACAAAGCATCGTTGGCTAAATCAATCGACATAACCTTGGTCTGCACACCGTTGGCATAGTCCAACTTCAGCCCCACAATATTTGTTGTGCCCTCTTGGCTATACAGCGTGTAATAGGCTGTGTCTGTGCAGTGCATCCAGTCGTTATATGCGCGCAGTTCCCCAATGGGGAACGCTGCTGCGCTTTCCTCGCCGGCAGCGTTCTCTGCAGCAGGTGTCTGCATCGGTGCGGGGGTAGATTCAGGCGCAGCGCTGCAGGCGGTCAGGGCCAAGGCGGCCGCAAGCAAGGGCAGATACTTTTTCATGGAGCATTTCTCCTTTCCTGTTTGCAGCCAGTGTACCATGCAGTTGTGTCCCCGATGTTACACGGAGGAGGATCTGCAAAATATTTTTTATGCCTCAGGCCGCCAAGTTGTACGCGAAGCAAATACACTTGACTTTACAAGCAAATCATTGTATAGTTATTAAGTCACTTGCCCTGCGGCGGCGGTGGCACGGAAAGTAAAATGGTGTAATAACAGGGGGAAAACATGGCAGTATTTACGGCATGGATCGAGCAGTTCAGCGATGTTCTGTGGAACTCGCTGCTGCTGTTTTTGTTGGTCGGCACGGGCCTCTTTTTTACCGTGCGGCTGCGCGGCGTGCAGGTGCGCCGCTTTGGCGAGGGGGTTCATCGGGTGTTCGGCGGCTTTACGCTGCGCGGTAAAAAGGCTGACGCCGACGGCATGAGCAGCTTTCAGGCGCTGACGACCGCCATTGCGGCACAGGTTGGCACCGGCAACATCACGGGCTGCGCCACCGCACTGGTCAGCGGCGGCCCGGGCGCGCTGTTCTGGACCTGGGTGTCGGCGTTTTTCGGCATGGCCACCATCTATGCGGAGGCCGTGCTGGCGCAGCACTACCGTACCACGGTGAACGGCCATGTGACCGGCGGCCCGGCGTTTTATATCCGCGCCGCGTTCAAGGGCAAGGGCGGCAAGGTGCTGGCAACCGTCTTTTCGGTGCTTATTATTCTGGCGCTGGGCTTTATGGGCAACATGGTGCAGTCCAACTCGATCGGTGACGCGTTCCACAATGCATTCGGCGTAAACCGGCTGGTGGTTGGCGTCATCGTGGCAGCCATTGCAGCGTTCATCTTTCTGGGCGGCGTGCAGAGAATCGCCGCTGTAACAGAAAAGGTTGTACCGGTCATGGCGGCATTTTACATTTTGGGCTGCATCGCCATTCTGGTCATCAACGCCAAGGCGCTGCCCGGCGCGCTGGCGCAGGTGTTTGTGCTGGCGTTTGAGCCGCAGGCCATGGCGGGCGGCATCGCGGGTGTGACCGTGCAGCAGGCCATGCGCTTTGGCGTGGCGCGCGGGTTGTTCTCCAACGAGGCGGGCCTTGGCTCCACGCCGCATGCCCACGCGCTGGCCAAGGTCAAGCGTCCGCAGGATCAGGGTGCCGTGGCGATTCTGGGTGTGTTCATCGACACCTTTGTGGTTCTGACGCTGACCGGTCTGGTGCTGATCACCTCCGGGCTGGTGCCGCAGGGCCTGACCGGCACGGCGCTGACGCAGGCTGCGTTCAGCCAGGCATTCGGCGGGTTTGGGCCGGTGTTCATCGCAGTGTGCATGTTCTTCTTCGCTTTTTCCACGATCATCGGCTGGTATTTCTTCGGCCAGTCGAACTTCAAGGCGCTGTTTGGCGAGAAGCTGCTGCCCGTGTACAGCGTCATTGTGGTCGCGTTTATTCTGGTCGGATCGACCTTGAAGGTCGATCTTGTCTGGGCGCTGGCCGATCTGTTCAACGGCCTGATGGCGATCCCGAACCTGCTGGCGCTGCTGGCACTGTCCGGCGTGGTTGTGGCGATTGACCGGAAGTGATACGGGGGGTATAAATAACCCTATAAGGTCCTGCCTGCGCTGATGTGGGCAGGATCTTTTGGTTGTGGGGTGGTACAGCGGCGAGGTTGGCGGCAATGAATGTGGGGGGCGGCGTCCCCAACGCCCCGCAGGTCAGCAGTCCTTCCCGGGGCGCATAGGTAGGGCGGCCAGCCCTCTGGCCGCCGTGGAGGTTTGCGGCGGCGGTAGGTACCTCGGGAGGGATGAATCCCTCCCCACGAATTAACCGTAAAAGGAATTTAGCGGTGAGATTGCGGGCCGGGCATGCCCGGCCCCTACAAACGACCGGAAGGTTTGCGGCAATGAATGTAGGGGACGCCCCCCTTGACAAAGGTAGTTAGTCTATGCTATCTTATAAGTGGTTAGAAAAAACTAACCGAGTAGTATCGCAATGTCCCATTCCGGGCATACTGGAAAAGAGTATTCATAGAAAGGATTTTGCACCATGAGCTATCTCGAAATTGAAAAGGTCATTGGCCGTGAGATCATCGACTCCCGCGGCAACCCTACGGTTGAGGCCGAGGTCTGGCTGGCGGACGGTACCGTGGGCCGGGGCGCGGCCCCCAGCGGCGCATCCACCGGCGAGTTTGAGGCACTGGAGCTGCGCGACGGCGATAAAAGCCGTTTCGGCGGCAAGGGCGTCAGCAAGGCGGTGGAGAACATCAACACCGTCATCAACGCGGCGCTGGTCGGCCTTGATGCCGCCGACACCTACGCCGTGGACGCCGCCATGCTGCAGGCGGACGGCACAAAGGACAAGTCCAACCTCGGCGCAAACGCCATATTGGCGGTGTCCATCGCAGCGGCCCGCGCGGCGGCCGCCTCACTCGATCTGCCGCTCTACCGCTTTTTGGGCGGTGTGTCCGGCAACAAGCTGCCGGTGCCGATGATGAACATCCTGAACGGCGGCGCCCATGCCGCCAACACCGTGGATGTGCAGGAGTTCATGATCATGCCCGCCGGTGCGCCCAGCTTCCGCGAGGGGCTGCGCTGGTGTACCGAGGTGTTCCACGCGCTGCAGGCGCTGCTGAAGGACAAGGGGCTTGCGACCTCTGTCGGTGATGAGGGCGGCTTTGCGCCCGACCTTGCCAGCGATGAGGAGGCCATTCAGTATATCCTTGCCGCCATCGAGAAGGCCGGCTACCAGCCCGGCAGGGATTTTGTGCTGGCCATGGACGCTGCGTCCAGCGAGTGGAAGGGCAGCAAAAAGGGCGAGTACAGACTGCCCAAGTGCGGCAAGGTGTTCACCAGCGAGGAGCTGGTCGCACACTGGAAGCAGCTGGTCGAGAAGTACCCCATCTATTCCATCGAGGACGGTCTTGATGAGGAGGACTGGGAGGGCTGGCAGCAGATGACGAAGGAACTGGGCGGCAAGGTCCAGTTGGTCGGCGATGACCTGTTTGTCACCAACACCGAGCGTCTGGCCAAGGGCATTGGCTTGGGCTGCGGCAACTCGATCCTCATCAAGCTGAACCAGATCGGCTCTGTTTCCGAGACACTCGAGGCGATCAAGATGGCGCACAAGGCGGGCTACACCGCCATTGCGTCCCACCGCTCCGGCGAGACGGAGGACACTACGATCGCCGATCTGGCTGTGGCGCTGAACACCTGCCAGATCAAGACCGGTGCCCCCAGCCGCAGCGAGCGCGTTGCCAAATATAACCAGCTGCTCCGCATCGAGGAGGACCTCGGCGCCGCCGCGCAGTACCCGGGATTTGGGGCGTTTAATATTAAGGCAACACCGCACAATTCCCGCCTTACGGCTTAAGCACCGCTCCGGCGGCTGCGGCACTTAGAATTATGCGGTATTGCCCTAAAGAAAAAGCGCCCCTTGCGGAGCGCTTCCCTGTTCTTACTTATTCACTCTCTTATAATACTGCCGGTACTGCTGCGGGGAAAGCCCCGTGGCATCCTTGAAAACGCGGCGGAAATGCGCGGTCGTCATGAAGCCGGTCTTTTCGGCAATATCAGAGATGCTCTCGTTGGATTTCTCAATCAGATTCTGCGCGGCCTTGATGCGCACACCGTTGATGTACTCGATCAGGCTGAGGTTGATGGACTTTTTAAAGAGGCGGCTGAGATAGTAGGGGCTGATATAAAACTGGCTGGCAATGCCGGTCAGGGTCAGCTTCTCCGCGTAATGCTCGGCAATATAGGCTTGGATCTGGTCAACGATGTGGTTGCTGACACGGCCGCTGTCACCGCCCTTCTCCTGCTGCTGGCGGCAGAGCTCCTTCAGCTCAAGCAGCAGCGTTGCCAGCAGCATCTTGCGCATGGCATCGGCCTCGGGCGAGGTTTCCTCCTGCAGGGTAAGAAGCTGCTGCAGTATGCCGTGGATATGGTTCTGCTGCTTGACCGTGATGGTTGAGAGCAGGTGGTTATGCTCCTCACTTAAAAAAGAGAAGAAGTCCACCTCCGGGAACATATCGGTAATTTTATCGAGATACTCGCGGCTGAAGTTGACCACGATGCGGCTGGACGCACCATCACCCAGCGCGGCAGTCTTATGGATCTGGTTTTCACCGATCAGCACCACACTGCCCGCATTGACGATGTAGGCGGCATCCCCGATAAAATAGCGGCGGCTGCCCTCGATCTCATAGTAAATCTCATACTTATGGTGGATATGGAAGCTGGGCATCTCGTAACCGGTATCACGGTCGACCCCGTCGATGAAAAAGTCCACATGGGGCGAGTAGACATATTCCGAAACCATACTGCTGCTCCTGACTGCCGCGGCGCGCTGCACCCGGCGTTTGGTTCTTGTTCTATTTCTAAGGATAGCACAAATTTTGCTATTTTTCAAACTATTTTCAAACTATTTTTATACAAATTTTCAATCATTTGGGGGTTCACTCATGAAAATCACGCTTGTTCGTTCTATGTCACGCAGCGCGGTGTTTGAGCTGGTCAATGACAGCTGCTATCGCGCCCCAGCGCCCTACACCGTCACGCTGGACGGTGCCGCCGTCTGCAGCGGGGATACGAACGTATTTTCGCTCTATTCTCTCGAGCCCGCCCATACCTATACCCTCGCTGTGACGCTGGACGGCGTGACCGACACGCTGACCTTCACCACCGCAGAGGAGAGCTTTTTTGTCGATGCCAGCCGTTACGGCCTTGTGGCAGACGGCGTGACCGACAACACTGCCAAGCTGCAGGCAGCGCTTTCCACCTGCCCGGCCGGCGGTACGGTCTATGTGCCCGCAGGCACCTACCGCACCCAGAGTCTCTTTTTGCAGAGCAACACGACCCTGTATCTTGAGAAGGGCTGCACCCTGCTCGGCGGCACCGACCGCCGTGACTACCCGATCCTGCCGGGCGTTCTCCCCTGCCATAACGAAAAGGACGAGAAGTATCTGGCCCTGTGGGAGGGCAACCCCCTCGACAGCTTTGCCGCGCTCATCAATGTGATCAACGCCGAGAATGTGACGATCACCGGTGAGGGCACGCTGGACTGCAACGCCCAGAACGGTGACTGGTACCAGAACCCGAAGCAGAAGAAGATCGCATGGCGGCCCCGCCTATTCTTTACAAGCGGTGCCAAAAATGTTGTGCTGCACGGTGTGCTGGCCTGCAACAGCTACTCCTGGACGATCCACCCGACCTACTCCGAGAATGTAGACATTTTGAACATCCGCATCCGCAACAGCTCCCAGAGCCCCAACACGGACGGCATCGACCCCGAGAGCTGCAAGAATGTCAACATCATCGGCAACCATGTTCATGTCGGCGATGACTGTATTGCACTCAAGTCGAGCAAGCTGTTCCTTGGCATGAAGCTGCATATCCCCTGCGAGAATGTTATCATCCGCAACTGCTGCCTGAGCCGCGGTCACGGCGGTCTGGTCATCGGCAGCGAGATGAGCGGCGGCATCAAAAATGTCACGGTGACCCAGTGCCTGATGGACCACACCGACCGGGGCTTACGCGTCAAGACCCGCCGCGGCCGCGGCAAGTACGCGGTCATTGACGGGCTGGCCTTCCGCAATGTCGTGATGGACGGCGTTCTGACGCCCTTTGTCATCAACATGTTCTATTTCTGCGACCCGGACGGCCGCACCGACTATGTACAGACCCATGAGCCCCAGCCCGTGGACGATACGACCCCGACCCTCGGCAAGCTGGAGATGGAGCATATCGTGGCCACGAATGCCCAGTATGCGGGCTGCTGGTTCAGCGGTCTGCCGGAGCAGCCCATCGAGGGCGTGACGATGCGGGATGTGAAGATCAGCTTTGCACCCGATGCACGCCCCGGACAGGCAGCCATGATGTGCGGCGCAGGCGCCAGCTGCAAGGTAGGCATCCACGCCGAGAATGTGCGCAAGATCGCACTGCACAATGTAGAAATTACCGGTTACGAGGGCGAGCGCCTGCAGCTGACCCATGTTGACCGCTACGAGGAGGACTGAACCATGACCCATGACGAGATTCTGACCACACTGGGCCACTATGTAGATTACCTGATTGCCGGCTCCACCGCCGAAGCCCCGCTCTGGAACATTGAAAAGGTGCGCAGCGGCAAGCCGAACAAATGGAATTACATCGACGGCTGCATGATCACCGCCTGTCTGAGCCTCTACCAGACGACCGGGGACGAGAAGTTTCTGGCCTTCTCCCGCAATTTCCTCGACTATTTTGTCAAGGATCACGGCGTCATTGAGACCTACGACCCGCAGGAGTACAACCTTGACAATGTAAATCAGGGCAAGAACCTGTTCACCCTCTATGATCTGACCGGCGAGCAGCGCTACCGCGATGCCATCGAGACGATCCGCAGCCAGCTCGAGACCCAGCCCCGCACCAGAGAGGGTAACTTCTGGCACAAAAAGATCTACCCGAATCAGGTCTGGCTGGACGGCACCTACATGGCCCAGCCCTTCTACATGGAGTACGAGACCCGCTACAACAAGATGCAGGGCTGCATCGACAGCTACAAGCAGTTCATGAACATCAAAAAGCACATGCGGGACGAAAAGACCGGCCTGTACTACCACGGCTACGACGAGAGCCGCCAGATGTACTGGGCCGACCCCGTCACCGGCTGCAGCCCCAACTTCTGGCTGCGGGCCATGGGCTGGTTCATGGTGGCCATGGTGGATGTGCTGGAGCGGATGGACGAGCAGCTGTACAACGAGTACCGCGGCATCATGGCCATGTTGAAGCAGACCATTGAGGACGTGCACAAGTTCCAGGATGAGAAGACCGGCATGTTCTGGCAGGTGATGGATCACCCCGGCGTGGAGGGTAACTACCTTGAGACCAGCGGCACGGCCCTGTTTGCCTACGCCGTGCTCAAGGGCGTGCGTCTCGGCTACCTGCCCAAGCGGATGGCCGCATGGGCCGAGAAAGCCTTCTACGGCACCTGTGACAAGTACCTCTCCAAGAACCCGGACGGCAGCCTGCAGCTGGGCGGCATCTGCCTGGTGGCAGGTCTGGGCGGCAAGGATCACCGCGACGGCACCCTGGCCTACTACTTCAGTGAGCCTGTGGTCTGCAACGATGCCAAGGGCGTAGGCCCCCTGGTGCTGGCCTACACCGAGATGATCGCCCGCAAGTAATACACGATACAGCAAAAAGCGAACCGCCATGGTGACAGTTGCCATGGCGATTCGCTTTTACACTTTTTTCTTCGAGCACCCATCGTCCGGGTGCACATTCAGTATACCCGGACAGGTGCCCCCTGTAAAAGGTATCTTTTGTATTGCTGTGATATATTTTTTGTATGGCTCACACTTCCGTGTGGGAGGCCGCGCTGCTGTCCTCATTTTCCTCATCGAGGTCAGGGCCGGTGCCCTCGTCCAGATCAAGGCGCAGGCGGTCGCTTTCCTCATCGGTCAGGTCCCGTTCCTGCCGGGCATCGTATTCGATCCAGAACTCCCCCCGGTGCAGGGCAAAATCAAAGGCTGCCATCAGGCAGGCCCCGCCAAAGGCGCTGACCATCAGCACGATGCAGAGGAGCACCGAAAGAAAATCGTACTTCCAGCGCTGGGGCCTTGCGGCAAAATACAGCACCTCGCACCCCAGCAGAACGAGACCTGCTGCCGGAACGATCTTCAGCACCAGCAGCGCGTCAAAATTCGGCAGGAAGTGATAAGCAAAGAAAAATATCCCCGCAGTAATCAGGCAAATGCCCAGCGTCACACTGCCCACCCGCCGGACAGGCTCTGCCTGTGCGGCGGCAGGAGGCGGATTTTTCGGGACCCAGCTCGTTTCCGGGGCGGTATCCGCTGTCGTTTCCTTTCCGTTTTGGACAATTTTTGTTGAAATATCCGGTTCGTTATTCGTCATGGCCACTTTCCTCCTTTGCGGAAGCGTCATCCGACAGGGTCATCTCCGGCGCATCCGGCATGGCATGGTATTCCTGGAAGTCGGCATCCCCGGCAGCGTCTTCCTGTGCCTCGGCCTGTT
>OHFI01000503.1_pt1 | contig 15387 bp, 11 predicted proteins | sample 1567431 | NCBI WGS metagenome assembly OHFI01 (sample SAMEA3879569, study PRJEB24766) | human gut metagenome | biome: human-associated habitat; feature: feces | place: USA | collected 1985/1987 | reverse complement strand
CGACAGATAGTAAAAGAGGAGGTTAAATACCCACACAACTTCCTGCTGCCCGGAGGATGCAAGGTTGATTTTTACATAACGGTCATCTGAGAGATACAGCCGTTCTTCCCCATCCACATACCGATAGGTGCTCTGCATGATCTCTTTCGCCTGATCCATGAGGACATTAAGCGCAGGGCGAATCCGTTCATATTTCTTAGACTGTGTTGGATCGTCTTTCATGCGGTCGGCGATGCCCTCCATCCCGTGGGCAAACACCGGTTTCAGGCGGAGGATCAATTCCGTATATCTCTTTGTGACGTAGTCAATATTTCTCAGCTGCGAATCCTCCAACGAGGTAAAGATATAGTTGAGCTGTGTACTCAACAATGTCAGGAGGTTCCGGCCGGCGGGAATAAAGACGGGCTCGAACGGATCATCAAAGAGCTCATTCAGCTTCTTTTCTTCGTGCTCTTTCTGTGCCGGGGTAATATTGGTGAAGATATGCAAGCTTAATGCTTCCAAATAGTCTTCAATAGACTTGCTGAAATCGATCACAATATAATTCTTGGAAGAGTCATTGAAATCATCTTCTAAGGATACCGTGATAGACACATCTTTGCTGTATTGGTATTCCATCTTCATATCAGACGGCATGACCCACGAGGTCCCGAAAAGCTGCAAAAACTTGTCTTTCATCCGCTGCTTCAGAACGGTGCTCCAAGTGGAAGCCTTGTCCCCGGTAACTGCGTTTGGCCCCCCCTGCATCATAATGCTGAGGATATCCTGTTTGACTGACCGAAAGAAATAGACCGCTTTTGCAGCTGTGCTCTTTCCGTTAGCCTGCGGTCCGGTCAAAATCGTAAAAGAGTCAAGCGTCAGCCGGCAGTCATTGATGGGACCGATTTTATGAAGGTGCAGTTCATGACTCATTGATATAATTCCTCCATTGAAATCTACACTCTGGTAGTAGTATATCTATTTTTCCCTGATAAATCAAGCAATACCGTATTTCGTCTCTGCAATAAAAAGGGAGGGCGTTTTGCCCTCCCTCATTTCTTTATGCACTTTCTCCGGCCATGCGGAAGAACTCGCCGGGCGACAGGATCTTGACCCCAAGCTCCTGTGCCTTTTCCAGCTTACTCCCGGCGTTCTCGCCGCAGATCAGATAATCTGTCTTGCTGCTTACCGAGCTGCCGGCATGAGCGCCCAGAGATTCAATTTTTTCGTTGATCCCATCCCGGGTGTACGGCTCCACTTTGCCGGTCACCACAAGGGTCTTGCCGACAAAGGGATTGCTCATATCGGTGCTGACCGCAGGCGGCTGATAAGTCTTAATGCACACCAGTCGCCGCAGCTCCGTCCAGATCGACCAGTTTTCCTCGCTGCGGAACCATTGATGGATATTCCTGTGCAGCGTTTCTCCGAAGTCCGGGAGCTGTGTAAAATCAAAGCCCATGCATACAGCCGTTTCAAATTCCGAAAGATTTCCGCGGAACCTTTGGCAGATGGCCTTACTGGCTGTACTGCCTACCATGGGAATATCCATTGCTGTCAGATACTGCTCAAAGGTGGTAATACGGCTGTGCTGGATGGCGTCCCAAAGATTTTGCCAGGATCTCACCCCAAAGCCCTCCATCTGAACGATCTCCGACCTGTGTTTGTCCAAAAAGAAGATGTCCATATAGGAGTGGAGCCAACCTTTTCCAATGAATTTTTCCAGAATTGCTTCAGACAATCCCACGATATTCATCGCCTTCTGGCTTGCAAAGTGGACGAACTTACGCAGCTTCCGCGTTTCACAATGCTCGTTATCGCAGAACAGGGCCGCCGTGACCTTTTCCTCCCCGTTCACAGTGTTTTTGGTCGTATGGATACGGGTAGGCTGTCCGCAGCACGGGCATCTGGCCGGAACAACTTTGTCTCTGGAGTAGCAGTTTCGATCCAGATTCTCCTCCACATGGGGAATGATCTGATTGCGCTTACTCACCTTGATGCGGCAGCCCGGCGCCAGCTCCAAATTCTCAATGAAAGAGAGGTTATGGAGACTCGCTCTGGATACCGCACAGCCGTCGATCTCCACCGTGTCAAAGATGGCTACCGGAGCAATTTCCCCCGTGCGGCTGGGCGTCCATTCAATCGAGCGCAGGACGGTTTCATAGGTGTCGTCCTCAAACTTGAACGCAAGCCCGTCCTTATAGTGATGCCCGGTCCGGCCGCAGGATCTCGCATAGGCGGCGTCGTTGTAGGTGACCACAATGCCATCGATAGGTATGTCGTTTTCCTGCGCGTATTTCCGCAGGTGCCGGATACCGGCGTCCATATCAAACTGCGTCAACGCCTGCTTGCTTGCCAGATATTTGCAGACGGGGAAGCCAAGCTGTTCGATAGCCCGAAGCCGCTGCGACTTCCAAGCGTATTCTGTAAAGCCCTCCAGCACGTTGAAAGCCATAAAGGTCACACGGCGATCCTTGCAGGCGCCGCAGTCCAGCAGACGGACAGAGCCGGCAGCCAGATTACGCCCGTTTTTATAAGGTTCGCCATTTCCGTCCCGCAGCGTGTCCCTTAACGCCTCAAAATCGCTGGGACGGATAAATGCCTCGCCGGTGACGACCAGCCGTTCCTTGTATGGGATCTTATCCGGGATGCCGGAGATCCCCAGCACATTGTGAGTAATGTTCTCACCGGTATCTCCATCGCCGCGGGTAGCGGCCTCCATCAAAAGGCCGTTTTCATAGGTCAGCTTTACCGTCAGGCCGTCCAGCTTGAGCATCAGCATGACCATCTGCTCTCCCGCAAAGCGCAGAAGCTCCGCACTGCTCTTCGTTTTATCCAAGGACAGCAGCGGGATCTTATGCGTCGTTTTCTCCAAGGTGCTGACAGCGGGATAACAGCCAACGGTCTGTGTGGGCGAGTTCGTCATGCTGAAGCCGGTTTCCTTTTCCAACATACTCAGTTCATCAAAAAGCGCGTCATATTCGGCGTCTGTCAGAGACGGCGCGTTCAGATTGTAGTATTCATACCGGCAGCGATTCAGCCGGTCTGTCAATTCCCGTATCTGCTGCTGTTTACTCTGTTCCATTCCTTACACCAGCCTTTCCTTAGAGAATGCTCCGAAATTCAGTTCATAGATCATCTTTTCGATCCGCGTATCATCGTTCCATGCGGCCTCCATCGCCGCACGGTTTTTCGCCTGTACCGAGACCAGACCGTCCCGGAGCTGCATCAGCAGCTCCGGGCGTTGGGCACAAATAACCGCGAGGTTTCCCAACTGTTTCATTTTCACATGACTCCTTTTATGCAGCAATATAGGTTTCCCAGTACGATTCCCGCTGCGCAGCAATCGTGAGCGGAACAATGGTGCTGCCGATATTGGCCGGCGCCTGCGTCAGTCCATAGACAGCCTGCGTACTCCGGATACGAACCATCTCCCGCTTGAGCTGAGAGAGGATGTACTCTTTCAGATACCCCTTGCAGGGATCATAGCTGTTGACTGCCCGGATCAGGCGTACCGCCAAAGACTGGTACACATCATCGGGGTCTATGGGCGCCGCCTGCATCCATGCGGCGTGCTGCACCATGACCGTGTCAATGCACCAAAGATGCTGCTCCACCACAGCGTTGCGCTGCGTGATCGTAAATCCGTTTTTCATTTTCTGTATAGTTTCCTTTCTTTCGTTCAAATGTGTTGTATTGCGGCTTAGGCCGCAGTTTCCATGAGATCCGACACCAGAACATCCACCAGCCGCTGACCGGCAAGATCTCCGACGTGGATACGCACATCGTCCTGCCGCAGCTGCTCAAACTCCTGCAGGCGAAGGATCTTGCTCTTTTCCGCTTTTTCCCGGTCGCTCTCTGTCAAGCGCTCGGAGACAACCTTCTGCCATTCTTTCAGGAACATCTCTGCGTCTTTGAGGTCATCGTTCTGTCGGTCAAAGTAGGTCCGTTTCTGCCGTATCGTGCCGTTTGGCTCCACCTCAAGGGTGTAGTACGGCTTGTCGATCTCTGCGGTCTTGCGCAGGAACAGGATATATGCCTCCTGCTGCTCGATGCGCTCCCAATAGCGGTCTGACTTGCCGACACAGTGGGAAAGCGCATCGCCCTCGCGCATAATATCGCGTACACCTGACGGAACGACGATGGAATACACCTCGCCGGTGTATTCGTATTTCGGTTTGATCAAGCGGCAGATACCTGCAATTTTCCGATACTTTCTTGCTGTTGCGGCAGCTTCCATGTCCCGTTCTCTTTTCCGCAGCTGCTCCACCAGTTCATCGTGACGCTGGCGCAGCAGCTTGACGCGGTACACGATCTCATCATGGGTGTTGATTCCCAGCTTGTCCGCCATGGAAAGGTAATCCCGCCATGTGGAAATAATCTGCCGCAGGGAATCCCGTGTGCCGCTTTTCTGACGCTGAAGGTAGTTGCAGACCTGCTGCTCCGACATTCGATCCAGAATGAAGTCGATATCGGAAACATGGATCTTCTCCTGCTCCAGCCAGTGCAGCACATGATCCGGGATGATTCTGCCGCTGCATTTCTCCCGCTGCAGCCAGTCGAGCATAATGGCGCCGCCGTTGAGTGTCCGGAGCCGCGAAAGCCGGTGCGTATCAAGTGCCAATGCCTTGACGAGACTGGTTTCAGACTCCTGCCGGATACAGCTTTTTACGGCTCCAAAATTTTCCAAGCACTCCGTGGTCAGCCGCGGAAGATTGGCTTTGCAGATCTGCTCAACGCGTGGAAACCACCCCCACGCAAACAGGTACCAGTTGGGGCTTACACAGCCCCGGCAAAGTCTTACATACTCCCTCAATCCGGTTCTTGCAAGAAGTGGTGCAATGCTGGAAAGCGTTTTTCCATAGATGCTCCCCGGCTGATAACAATACTCGTTGTAGGAATAGCCCATACCCGTGTAGACGTACTCATCGATGCCCTCCACCCATCGGGTGCGGCGCTGTTTGTACCAGCCCCAGTAATACGAATGTGAAGACAGATCCGCACGGTAGAAAATACGCTGCTTCTCAAAGCTGGAGGTTTTCGATGTGATGGTGTTCTCTTCTTTCCGGTACTGCCTGCTCACCTGAAATTGGCGAACCACAAACCCGTCTCCGCACTTCTGCGCCAGGTATGCGCATTCTGTTGGGGAGTGCAGATAGTCCGTTATTTTCCCTTTCGCCTTGAACGTGATCTTATGACGGCATCTCGGGCACCTTCCCACCGCGTTATGATAGGGCCGCTGTTTCAGTGCGACTTCCTTTTCACAATAGGTGCAGTAGCCGTACCTTGCCCCGCCCTTGCGGTAATCATAGAAGATGTAGTTTTCCTGAATACCCACCTTATTGACCCACCGCTCCCAGTCCTTCGGCAGCGGCGGCGTCTGAGAGAGCTCCGCGTCCCATGGATCGGTTTCCTTTCTGTGGCGGCGTTCCAGTTCAGCATCACGAACGGCGCGCTGAAATTTCAGAATAGCCCGATATACGCTTTTTTCATCCGACACCAGATATTGCCGGATCTGTGCATCATCCACGGCGCTGATCCACACGTTATTGGATCCCTTCGCCTGCCATTCCAAGTAGTCGATCTTTGCCGCCCGCCACTCGTTACGGGTACGGTCATAGGTGAGAAACTGCTGCTTTTCTTTCTCCATGAAAATCTCATAGACCGGCAGCGTCCCACCAAGGCGCATTGCATCCGGGTCATACAGGGTGACTTTCAAAATGCCGCCCTCTACCGCGCTTCGTACAAAACCGCTGTATCGGCATCGATAGGAAGTGTTCCAGCCCGAACCGACCTTGACCGGGACATCCTCGCGGGCCACCGCAAGCATTTCTTCAGTCGCAGGCAAATTCTTCATTTTCAGCAAACTGCTTTTCTTCATTTCTGCACCGCCTTTCTTTTCACAAAATCAATGTCATACCATACTCCGGGCTGGAATTTTTCTCCATCTACTTCGGCAACAGCAATCTGACAGATTACTTCGGTTTCACGCCGCTCTCTGGCAAATGCGAGAATATCGCCCAGCTTTCCACACGCAGCGGGTTCCTTGCCTCGAACGATGGCATAGCCGTTGCGGCTAACGCCGTGCTCACGCTGTACCTTGTCACTCACCTTGCGGCATGGGTGATCCACCATGTAGGCAAGTGCATGAAGAAAGAATTCTTTCCTTGTCAGCCGCCGCAGGATCGTCAGTTCCGTGCAGGCAATTTTGGAGTCACGATCGTCCTCGTCAATATCCCCGCCGGGCTGCACCAAGCAGTAAATGGAGCGATTCATGTCGCCATAGTAGGAAAGACAATCCAGCGGGTCCTCCGCACAATGGAAACCGTTGCTGGCGCAGTTTGCCTCCGGGGTGACATTCTTTCCCATGACGAACCGATAGCCACGGCAGGAGAGATCCGGCTCAAAGCCTTTATAAGCGTACATCAGGCGGCCTCCCCAAAGGAGGAGAGGTCTCCCAGCGAGATCTGCCCATCGTCGGCTTCCGCTTTTTTCGGCGGTTCTTTCTTCTCCGGCTCTTTCTTCTTTTCTTCCTTTTTCTTCTTGGAAACAGACTTGGAAGCTGTTTTCCCACGATAGGGCTGCGGGACAAACTCCTCTTCATCCCCTTGATCCTCCTTGGCATCGGGGTCACGGAAATAGTCCTCCGCCCACTGATAGCAGAGATCGTCGGGAATATCGCAGCCGTATGCCTGCTGGCCGGGGTCCGGCTGAACGCCGTTTGCCTTCAGCTCGTCCTGCACATAATCCCATGCTTTCCGGCTGATGTACTGGAAACAGTGGATCATGCTTTTGCGCGGGTGCATGGTGAGCCGGGCAAAGCCGAGGTCATCAATACACTTGGTCTGGATAAACTCGGCAACGCTTTCTTTCATGTTGCGCCGCGTCAGCTTCTCCGTATCTGCGGACACACGCTTTGCGGCAGCCTTGAGCAGTTCCGTCGGGCCCATGGCATCCAACCTTTCCAGCGCGGCCTGTTCCGCCCGCCGCTTTTCCGCCTGCTTGGCGTCCCACTCTGCTTTGCGCTTGGCTTCAGACGCTTCGTGCGCACGGCGTGCCTCATCCTCGCTTTGGGTGTTGGGGGCGGTTGCCGGTTCGCTGGCCGCCGCCGGAGTCGGAGCTGCAGTCGGAGAACTTGCTGTCGCCGGTTCCACAGGAGCCGCCTGCGGCATATCCATAGCATCATCTTCCGTAAAGGTGTCGGAAACGGCAGCCTCGCTGTTTTGAAGCTCATAATCCATATTTGAAAAAGCGCCCATTCGTACATTCCTCCTAAATAAAAAATGAGAAAAGGACGCTCCTGTGCCAATGGCACAAGGCGTCCCTTCTTACATACTGCGCTCAAACCGTATAGACCAGTGTGCTGAATGGGTCGAAGCAGTAGCACACAACAGTCGGATACTGAGCAGCCGTTCTTTGAATTTCCTGTTGGATGGCAAGGGCCTCACCCATTCCGCAGGGCGTATCCCACCCAGTCCAGACCATAGCTGTGAAATAACGGTGTTCCGGATGATACCGTGTCTCCGCCCCAAGTCTTTGACAGATTCCCAGCATGGCTTTCAGCTGCTTTGTCTTCTGCTCGTCCATTTCTAAATGGATCGTCTGCGGTAAAGCCTGCATTCAAGCCTTCTTTGCCAGCGCGGGAGAGAATTTCACCTGCGGAAAACCAGCCATATCGCAGTAGAAGTATCTGCGCTCGCTTTCATCATACAACTCCAGCACATCGGATGGGGCAATGCTGCGGCCGCGATAGTCCGGGGGGAACGCCTGATTATAGCGTGCAAAAATGCGTTCCAGAATATCACGTTCATCTTGCCCGACCGGGCAGGTTAGCTCACCGTCGTAAACGAGTGTGTATTCCGCCGCCGGGGGCTGCTGAAAGCCGGCCTTGTGCAGCGCGTCAATGCCGCCAAAGGCGAATGCGCGCGTCTTGCCATGCTCCAGATCCAGCTGGTAAACACGAAACCGCTGCATTTTGCGCTGACTGTCCAACAACTCCTGAAAAGAAACGCCGGGGGCAGTCTGTAAGTACGCATCGTATTCCTGCTCCGTCAGCCCCAGATAGTCCCGCAGGGAAATACTGTCCACCTTCATCGCGTGCCATTTTTTCGTACAGGCTTCCAGCATTTCCAGCCCGCACAGGCCATTAAGATATTGCTCCTTAAATGTCATTCCTGGATCCTCCTTCATTTTCTGTTCTTTCCGGCGCAGCGCAAGCTGCCAGTCATCAATACCCTTGTAATTGGGATTCCATGTGAGCCTGCGGCAGCGCATCCCGTGCCTGGCCGCCAGCGCATAGATCTTCGATGCGCCTTTTCCCACCATTTCATTACTGTACTTATCCATGTCCTCCGCCTCGATGATCTCCTCCGTCCCGTTTCGGTGCAGGAACGCAAACAGTTCATCCAGCTTGGCGGTGTTGTTGGCGCCCAGCGTGGCAACGAATGTCCTGTGCATCAGCGCGTGAGCGACATCCGCCTTGAGGCAGCCTTCCGTCACATATACAACGCGGGAGCAGGGGTCGCCCACAAAATGAATGGGGCTCCCCGAGGTCGTTCCCATGCGCTTTCCCGTGGAGGACAGCGTCAGGTATTTCACGCCCGTTTTCTCCGGCGGATCGTCTTTATCCTTGAGCGGGTGATCCAACCGGATCTGTGCGCCGCGGATCAGACCGTCTACACCGAAGACGGGAATGATGATGCCGGATGTCCGCTGATGGAATTTGACCGTCCAGCAGCCGTTATCATCCACATAGAAGCCGGGAACACCCTGCACCCTGCAGCCCGCCTTGACCAACCGATTGGTCAGGGAGCGGCACAGGAAAGGGGGCGGCGTGCTCTTGAAGCCAAAGCGTGTGATCTCATCGTCGGACAGCCCCCGCACAGACCGGAGGTGCTTGCGGTGCGCCGGGATGAGTGTCAGCATGGACAGCAGCATGGAGAGGGTCTGATGCACTTCCTGGACAGAAGCTGCGTCAGACTGCTCGGCCTCCGCAGGCGTCGTCTTCTCCGGAACGGTATAGTCCGGTGAAAAACCATTTACCGCCAAAGCGTCGCAGATCTCCCGATAAGCGTCAGAATTGCTGACGCCATATACCTTTGCGTAAAGGGACAGCATTCCGCCGCCTTCACCGCAGTAGTTACAGCGCCACAGGTCTTTTGCCGTGTTCAGATTCATTTTCCCCCGGCGGTCACCGCAGATGGGACAATCCACATACACCTGACCGGGAGCCCTCCGCCTGATATTCAGGCGGAGGAGCCCGGCCACATCCATAATGCCAAAGGGGAGATCATGCTTTTTCCCGCAATTCAAACCAGCATCCCTCCCAAGACGCGAAATTTACGGATGGAAAGCGGTCAGCTTGCCTTTAACTGCTGCGAACCGCCCATCAGAAGCATGGCGGCAGCCTTCATAATATTGCCGCAGTCCTCACAGAGATAGGCGTAATATTTCAGGCTGGAGGGACGCTGCTCAGAAACCTGTGCCATCGTCCAGCCCTTATTGACACCGGTGGTTACGACCAGCTCCGCGGCTTCCTCTTCTGTCATCAGCGAAAGGATCTCGTCCACCGTCATATCGTCCGAATATTTCGGTGCAGCCGCTGTCGATGCCGCTGCCGGCATATCGACCACGACAGGCTTCACCGTCCGCGCTGTTTCAGCCCGCTCCATGACCGCAGGCTCCGCTGTTTCCGAAGGAACCTCCTGCGCCTTTTGGGGCATAACCGGATCAGGCTCAGAAGCCGCAGTTCCGCCGCTTAACGCCTGCAGCAGACTCATGGCGTCTGAAACGCTTTCCGCCTGCTGGGCGGGGGGAACCACCTGCTGATTTGCGCTGGGCGTCTTTGCCGCCTCCTGCGGTTGAACCTCTTGCGGTGTAGGCACTGCCTGTACCGGATGATTTTCGCCGATAGGATCTTCTCGCTGCGGCGCTGCGGCTCCATTTACCGCCGGAGCAGTCTCCTGACGATTTACAGCGCCCGTTGCGACTTCCTGTTTTCCATCGGCCTGTGCATCTACCACCGCAGAGGGGTTGATCTCACAGAGCTGGATGCCGAAGCCTGCATTATCCAGCGCCGTTTTCAGCGCCTCGTCCTGCGCGGCCTGCACATAGCGTCCGGCAGGAGCCTGAGCCTTTTCCACCGCCGCGGTAAAATTGGTAATGGGCTGGTTGTCCTCTCTGGACAGAAATACCTGCGCCTCATAAACGGCGATTTGGTCTGTGATCCGCAGCCGGTTCAGCAGCATTTTTCCATCGGGGCAGGCCAATCGGAACCAGAGCCGCTGATAGCGCGGCTCCAGCTCGATTCCGCCGTTGGCGTTTCTTTTCAGAAAGCGCAGCGGGTCAAAGCCCTGCACCCTGCGAAGCTGCTGTACGGCGGGGATCGCCTGGGTCAGCATAATTCTTTCTCTGGACATGGTTTGATACTCCCTTCATAAAATAAATAAGAGATGACTGTGCGTTTTTTTGCACATTCATCTCACATTAACTGGCACGCTGCCATTCTTCGCCCTCTTCGCTGCGGAGGGCCTTGCGCGTGACCGCCTTATAGTAGAGGGCGATGCGTTCGCCCAGCATGGTATTGCGTTTTCCTTTTCGGCTCCGATGGATCGCCATATACAGCGCCCGTTTCTCACCCACCAGCAGCACACGGCGCTTGGCACGGGTGATTGCCGTGTAGAGAAGATTCCGCGTCAGGAGCACATTATGGGCAGCCAGCAGTGGAATAATGACCGTATCATACTCTGAGCCCATGGATTTGTGGATCGTAATGGCATAGGACAGCTCCAAATCATCCAGAAGCACCTGCGGACAATCCATATAGCGGCCGTCAAACTCGATCACGACATTGGTGCCGCTGATTTTGCGGATCGTGCCGATGTCACCGTTGAAAACACCCTCGCCGACCTGCTTGCCGGAGCGGTCATACAGCTTGATGTCGTAATTATTCCGCATCTGCATCACGCGGTCATTGAGGCGGAATATCTTTCCGGCGTACACGATCTCCGGCGTCTCCGGCGATGCGGGGTTGATCTCCTCGCGGATAGCTTCATTCAGGCTATTGACCGATGCCTCGCCCTCGGAGCGGAACGGCGATAAAATCTCCACCTGCTCGATTCCTTGTGCGGCGATCTGCTCCCGGTAAAGCTCACGGATGATGCCGGCAGTCTCCTCCTGGCTCTCTGCCTTATGAAAGGCAAAGTCCTCACCATAGTAGAGCGTCGTTTTGCCCTCGTTGATAAAACGGGCATTGTGGGCGATCAGGCTGTCCTGTGCCTGACGGAAGATCTCGTCCAGCACCGTGACCGGCACGACACCGGAGCCGATCAGCTCGTGAAATACATCACCGGCGCCCACACTCTCTAACTGGTCTGCATCACCGACCAAAAGGACTTTGGTGCCGGGGCGCAAGCGTGAAAAGAGCTGGTGGATCAGCCACATATCGACCATGGAAGTCTCGTCCACGATCAGGAGCCCTGCTTCCAGCGGTTTCCGTTCCCGGTCTTTCTTCGATTCCGAATCACCGTGAAGTCCCAGAATGCTGTGGAGCGTCTGTGCTTCATCGATCCCCGTTGCCTCCGCCATACGCCGGCTCGCCTTACCTGTGGGCGCTCCGAGTACGATCTTCTGCTGAGGATAGAGCTGACGGTACACTTCGATCACCGTTTTCAGAACCGTGGTCTTGCCGGTGCCGGGGCCGCCTGTGATGATGGACAGGTTATGCCGGAACACCATTTCCACGCCTTCTGACTGGCGTTTGGACAGGTTGAGCCCTAAGCTATTCTTTACTCGCTCCAACGGCTGCGTAATGTCCACCACCGTCGGCTTTGCCAGAAACAGCTCTACCGCTTTCTGTGCGGTTTCGCTCTCCTGCAGGAATTGCTTGGGCAGATACACATTGCCGTGATTCGATACCACCTCATCCTGCCGGATCATGGCAGACAGCTCCTGTTCGACCTGGCTCATGGGGACGCGCATCTGCGGGAGGGGTATCCGCTCATTGAGCAGCTGCATAGCCGCTTTGAGCAAAGACTCTGCCTCCAGATAGAGATGCCCGTCCTTTGTCCGTGCGTCCTCCAGCGCATAAAAGAGCGCACCGTGGACGCGCTTCGGATCACGCAGGTCTCCACCGGATTTTTGCACGATGGCGTCAATACGCTTGAATCCGAATCCCGGCACCTGACAGAGATTGAAGGGACTCTGTCTCACGATGTCTGCGCAGGCAGGCCCGAAATGCTGATAGATCTTCTGCGCGGTCGTCGGCGTGACCTTGAACGGGGCCAGCAGGGTCATCAGGACACGCATCCGGCTGGTTTCCGCATAGGCGTCCTTGATCTCTGCAAGCCGCTCCTTTGTAATACCGCGGATCTCAAGAAGCCGGTCTGGCTGATGTTCCAGAATCTCCAGAGCGTTGACACCAAACTTTTCAATGATCGCGTCGGCGGTCTTTTCTCCGATGCCCTTCAGCAGACCGGAGGCAAGATAATTGCGGACGCCCTCCAATGTGGGCGGCACGATCTCCTGCCAATGATCGACTTGAAGCTGGAGCCCGTATTTTCCGTCCTTCCACTCTCCATCCATCTCGATCTTCACCGTATCCGTCTGCGGCAATTCGATGCCGACGGCGGTAAAGCGGATCAGGTGGTCGTGATAGCGATAGGGACTCCGGGCTTCTGCCGGTACGCTGCTGTCCTCCGTCTTCATCCGAAGGACAGAATATTTGCTGGACGCATTGAAAAACAGTACCTTGTCCAGTGCTGCAACAATGCTCACAGCACATCACCTCCGTTTCCTTTCACGCTGCCTGCAAGGCAGCTTTTTTCACATGGAATCTTCGCCATTCAGACACCGTGACATACTGATCGTAAATATCAGGGTGTTCGTCCTTCAAACGCTCTAAGGCGTCCTTCGATATGCCTGCGGAGCGTACCGGATTGTAGGTTATGGTGTAGCTCTCCGCAAGACCGTTATACACGGCGGTGCAGCTTGTGCCCATTCTCTCGATGAGCATACCCTTCAACCGCTTGATGTCCTTCTCCAGTTTGTTCACATCAGCCGACAGCGTCTTTTTCTGCTCTTGCAGGGAAAGGATCATGGACAGCTGCCCAAACTGCGTCTGTCCCAGCAGCACGGGAGGCGCATCCTTGTCCGCAGGCCCCATCTTTCGCCGCAGGCTTTCGAGGATCAGGTCGCCATCCGCTTCCACATAGGGAGGCGGCGTTTTTGTGAGAACATGATTCTCCCAGAAGTCCCGTTCCAAAGCGATCAGTTCTTCTTCATAGGCCATGTCACGGTCAATGCGGCGGATAATCGCCTCGTCTTCCGAATTTCCGTAAAGGCAGCAGAAGTAGACCCGGTCAATATTCATGACCGTCATGTAGTGCCGCCCCTGTGATTCGTAGTAGATAGGAACGATTTCCTCGCCGTTGTACCACCAGTTATCCTTGGCGTTATAGTTCGTGGTCTTGATCTCAAGGATGGCTGTTGTACCATCCGGCAGTTCCACCATATAATCCAGATCCGCCAGCATCCAAGGATACAGCGGGTGCTGGAACATGAATGGCCGGCGGTAGATCTTATAGCCCGTCTTATAGGCGAAGATTTTGGCAACCAACGGCTCCAGCAGGGTTCCAACCTCCAACTGGACCCAGTTTTCGGCATCATCCGCTGTGACGATATTCAGCTTGTCATAGTAGAGATCCCGCCCAGTACGGAATGGTGAAATTCCGAGAACGGCAGCGGCGTCACTTCCGCCGATGCCCTTGCGCCGGTATTCCAGCCATTGCTCACGCGGCAGATCTTCTGTGCTGACAAGAATTTGCGGAGCGTAGCACGTTGCGTTTTCCATAGATACATTCCTCCCCGGCTTCATATCCGATGCACGGCTTATTCAAAAGCCGCTTTTTTCTGTACCTATGGTACGGCTGAGGCGAGCATCGCGGATGACCTCCGGGTTTCCATTTTCGTCTGAATTTCATTTCTTGTTTCCACCTTTCTTGATGATATATCCTCAAAGCCTTTCGGCGTTTGGGCGCAAAAAAAGCGGGAACAACGATCCTGGTAAAATCCAGTATGTTTGCCTGACAGCAAACTCTCGTCATTCCCGCAGTATGGGGCAGTACCCCGTAAAATAAAAAAGCCAGCAGCAGCCGGCTCTCATGGCACAGCAATACTACTGACAAAAACGTACAAACCTGACAACGTGCGCAGGTGGATCACTCCACACACAGATCATTGACCTATGCCCAAAGGGAAATTGCGCAAAACTCATTTACGGGCAAAGTGTAACACAATATATTGTATAAGTCAATGCAAAAATACTATATTTAGTTTTTCTGGCGCGCGTGCAAAAAATACGGACATGGCCCCGTATTTATTTTGTGAACGGGAAAAACCATCTATTGAACCTTGAAAACGCCGCCTCCAAATGCGGCTGCATAGATTCGTCCGGAAGTTATACAGGACCGGCTGACAGTATGCCTTTGCGTACCTGCCGGGGAAGTGCCGCACAGCGGCAGCCTGCAAATACGCGGCCTGAAGCGAGGGCGCAGGAAATGGTCCGGAAAGCGAATTGACTTTCAATAAAATTATGCTTGGCAATCGTTGTTGTGGAGAGTATAATATGCCTACCCTGCTAAACAATTAGGGAAGGAGGTATTCACTACAAACTATAGCGGTTTCCAAGCTGCAAGGAGGTATTATTTTGTCTGACCAAATCTGCAGCAACAATGTTCAACGCACCTACACCGTCGAACAGATCTCAAAAATTCTAGGTGTCAGTCTACGCAAGACCTACTATCTTTGCGAACATACAACAGATTTTAAGGTCATTCGACTTGGCAAACGGTGCCTGCGCATTCATAAAGAATCATTCGATTCTTGGTTCAATGCGTTAGATCAATCATAGAGCAACGAACAAGAAAGGAACCGTTATGGCAACATATACAATACGCGGAACATCGCACAATGTCGTCTATACTTACAAAGCAGCTGACGGAAAACGTAAGCAGCAATGGGAATCCTACTCTTCTGAATTGGAAGCAATTCAGCGCAAAGCCTATATTGATTATCTTCAAGCTCAGAACCGGACATCTGATATTACACATGAAGCATCCGAGTATCGTAGAAAAAAAGCCGTTGAAAAGGTAGCTCAAAAAATCGCTGCTGAAAATGCAGTAGCTACTCCCGATACTCCGTCCCCTGAAAGCGAAGACAATATGAGCAAGACCTATCGAGAATTTATGGAGCGGTTTCTTCCAATACACGCAAGAAAGAAGAACTTCTCACCTAAAACCTATGACAGCTATCGTCAAAATCTGGAGACGCACATATACCCCTATTTTGGTGATTGGGTCATGAGTTCTATTACCAGCAGCGCCATTGACGGCTTTATCGACCATCTTTTTCAGA
>OHFI01000502.1_pt1 | contig 15400 bp, 10 predicted proteins | sample 1567431 | NCBI WGS metagenome assembly OHFI01 (sample SAMEA3879569, study PRJEB24766) | human gut metagenome | biome: human-associated habitat; feature: feces | place: USA | collected 1985/1987 | reverse complement strand
GTATTCTTTGTGGAAGTTGCTCTGATTATGAAAGTACACGATTCTTCAAGATGGATTTATTAGATAATTGATTGAAGGTAGTTTATAAATGATAACTTATGAAGAATTTTATAATAATAATCTTAGGTTTTGTGGTATTTGCTTCATGTGGAAAATCCAATAAAGACAAATCTTTTTCTTTGTTACAGAAATGGATAGGAAAAGAATTGAGTTTTCCTGCTAGGCCGGTTTTTACGATTCAAGGAAAAGATACGGTAGAATATCCCATTCAAAACGCATATAAAATATTGACTTATATTGATTCTACGGGTTGTACCAGTTGTAAACTGAAACTTGCTGAATGGGAAAAGTTTATCACCGTAGTCGATTCTATACGACCTCATACGGTACAGTTCCTTTTTTTCTTGTGTCCTAAAAATGGAATGGAGATATATCAAACTTTACGGGTGGAAAGGTTTAAACATCCGATTTGTATTGATGAAGGAGACTACTTGAATAAGTTGAATCATTTTCCTGCTGATATGGCATTTCAAACTTTTTTGTTGGATAATGATAATAGAGTTGTAGCTATGGGTAATCCTATCCATAATTTGAAAGTACGAGAGCTCTATTTGAAGATTATACAAGGCAGAGAAGTAAAATCTGATGATGAAGACAATGTTGTTCAAACAATTGTTGATGTGGATAAAGTTTCGACATCTATGGGGAATTTCGACTGGCAAAAAGAACAGAAGGTTACTTTTATCATGAAAAATGTAGGCGATAAACTGTTGGCAATAGAAGGGGTGGATACGTCTTGTGGCTGTATTTCTGTAGAGTACTCTAAAGAGCCGGTTCGTCCGGGAATGGATTTGAATTTGTCTATTATTTATAAGGCAGAACATCCTGAACATTTTAGTAAAACAGTAAGAATACATTGTAATTCGGAGTCATCTCCGATAATACTTACGGTTTCTGGTAATGCACAGTGAGTGTTTAAAAAAGTAAAAACGAAAATTAATAAGGTATGAGGAAATCTGTGTGGTTGTTTACATTATTGCTTCTTTGCTCTTGTGTGAACAACCATCGTTTGAGTAAAGCGCTTGAACTGGCTGGGAGTAATCGGGGCGAGTTAGAAAAGGTACTTATCCACTATAAAGATAGTGGGGAGAAATATAAAGCAGCTTGCTTTTTGATTGAGAATATGCCTAAATGTTACAGTTACAAAGGGTGGTTGATAGATACGTTGAGATATTGGAAAGCAACTACGGATTCTTTTGGTATCATTGATAGTAATCAAGTAGCAAAATGGGAGAAATATCCGGCTTCGATGATGAATAAAGAGTATGATATTCATGTTATAACTGCTGATTATCTGATTCGTAATATAGATCAAGCCTTTGTGGTCTGGAAGAAAAGGCCTTGGAATAAAGATCTTTCCTTTGATGATTTCTGTGAATTGATTCTTCCTTATCGTATCGGTGATGAAACGCTTGAAGACTGGCGGAGTGTATACAGCGAGGAATTCTCGTTTTTATTGGACTCTGTTTATATAGGAACAGATGTAATGGAAGCCACGAAGGTTGTTATGGAGAACCTGAGGGAAAGGGGATTTCGGTTTAATAATGACTTTGATTCACCTCATATGGGTGCTCTTTTCCTATTGGAGCATCGGGCCGGAAAATGTGTGGACATGTGTGATTTTGGACTTTATGTTTTGCGCTCATTAGGAATTCCGTCCACAGCAGACGTGTATTTCTTTGAATCGGAATCCCGAATGGGCCATATCTGGGATGTAGTGAGAGATTCTTTGGGAAATTTTGTTAATATAAACTCTTTCCATGTGGCTAAATTTAAGTGGGACGTGGACGGAAGAAGGATAGGGAAGGTATTTCGCTATTGTTATGGTCTACAAAAAGAGAAACTGAAGTTTCTGAGTGTGAAAGATGAGATACCTCCCTTGTTCAGACATTGTTTTGTGAAGGATGTTTCTGAAGATTATTTTAAAGATGATTTGGTGTTGGATTTAAGTGATGTAGAAGACGACTATGTATATTTGGGAGTATTTCGTCCGCAAACGGCAGGAGAGGGAGTGGATATAGCTAAATTGAGGAAAGGAAAAGCGACTTTCAATAATATAGAGGCTAAAATGATATATATGCCTCTTGCTTATGAGAATTCAACCTATAAGCCCATAGGTTATCCCTTTTTCTTTGACGGTAAGGAGGCACATCCTTACATTCCTGATTTGTCTGTAAAGGATACTGTCGTTTTAAAAAGAAAAGCTGCTTTCTTTGACTGGATTAGATACTGTTTCAATATCATGGTAGGCAGTAAATTTGAGGTGTCAAATAGAAAAGATTTTTCAGGGAATGAACCATTTTATTGTATTTGCGATACCCCACATACCAACCGTACTTTTATACATTTGCCGGAACCGGTGAAAGGACGGTATGTTAGGTTCTCTACGCCAAAAGATATACGTATTGAATTGGCCGAGTTGTCTTTCAGTTATGATGGAGTGAAGGTGAATCCTCTGAAAATAGAAGGAGATGTTTCGGAAAATAAGTATCTTAAAATAGATAATATTATTGACGGTGACGTGCTTACTTACTATTTACCTAAAAAGGGAGGTGCTTCTATGGTGATTGATTTTGGTAAGGAGATATGTTTCAATGAATTGATGTATATGCCCAGAAATGATGATAATTTTGTCCGTATAGGCGATGTTTATGAGTTGTTTTATCATGGGGGAAAAGATGGATGGATTTCGTTGGGACAGAAAAAGGCTACCGATACTTTTTTGGTGTATGACAACATGCCTAGGGGCGCACTTTTTTATCTTCATGACATCACACGTGGCAAAGAGGAGCAAGTATTTCGGATTGAGAACGGAAAGCAGGTTTTCATATCAAATTTTGGGAAATGAGGTTTCGGAATAATTTATTCTTGCGTAAGTTGTTGGCTTGGGGCATTAATTTAGTCTATGGATTGTGTTTTGTGGCTCTTTGGGGACTGTTGGCTCAGTTGTTGCTTGTCACTTCCTTTAAGATTCCTTCTGATTCGATGGAACCTTCCTTGTTGGCAGGAGACTATATTCTGGTTGATAAGTGCTCAAAAGGAGCGAGGTTGTTCGATGTGTTTGCCGCATTGGAAAGGAAAGAGGTTAAGATTCATCGTATGCCCGGATGGAGGGAGTTCAAGAGGAATGATGTGCTTGTATTCAATTTTCCTTATCCGGGAAGTTGGGACAGCATTGCCTTTGATGTAATGTCATATTATGTAAAGCGTTGTATAGCAGTTCCGGGAGACACTTTGGAAATCAAGGACTGCCATTATAGGGTGAAAGGGCATGACGGATACTTGGGGAATACTGCTGCACAAGATAAATTGCAAAAATTACTTGACTCCGAGGAATTTGTGAATAGGGGAATAGTGGTTGAAAGTTATCCTTTTGATAAAGAACTGGGCTGGAGCATTGCCGAATTTGGACCATTGTACATACCGGCTAAAGGAAGTGTAGTAGAGATGGATTCACTGAACCGGATGCTTTATAGAAATCTGATAGAATGGGAACAGAAGGAGAAACTGACGTTCAGGAGGGATACTGTATTGTTAGGAGACAGTGTTATAAGCAGATACTGTTTCCGTGAGAATTATTATTTCGTATCCGGTGACAAGATGGAGAACTCGAAAGACTCACGCTATTGGGGATTGTTGCCTGAACCTTTTATTGTAGGCAGGGCTCTACGCATTTGGAAATCGAAGGATGATATGTCAGGAAGTATAAAATGGGAACGGGTATGGAAGAAAATAGAATAAGGCAAATAAAGGCTGTCGTTACTTGGACTGTGCTTTGGATGGCTGTTCTGGTTTTATTGTCAATGGTATGCGTAGCTTCTTCAGGGTTACTTCCTGCTGAAACTGTCGGGCAGTGGGTCTGGTTCGACAAGGCGTCCTTCTTGTTGGCTGGATGTATTCTATCGGCGCTTATCTTTAAGTCTAAAGGGGATTTTATAAGTTTGGATTCTGTGATTTCCTGGGTATTGGTTGTGTTGGGAGGATCTGAAGCTATTTTAGGGTTGCGCCAACTCTATGGCTTTGCAACTTCCGGTCACTCTATGTACGCCTTGACGGGTTCTTTCTTCAATCCGGGACCTTATTCGGGCTATTTGGCTATGATACTTCCGGTATGTTTGTATCAATGGCTGGTTTGTGGCAGGAGGGGGGGACGTGTTGTTGCTGGTGGTGTGATGCTGCTTATCCTTTGTGTGCTTCCGGCAGGAATGAGCCGTTCGGCATGGTTGGCGGCAGGAGTTTCCTGTCTGTGTGTATATGCTTGGCATATGGATTGGACGGATAAGTTCAGATTATTATGGCAGCAGCAAAGGCAGCGTGTGGTGATGGTAGTGGTCGGTGGATTCTGTGTCTTGCTATTGGCGGGCTATTTACTGTTTGTCTTGAAACCCGATTCTGCACGTGGCCGTCTTTTCATGTGGAAGATAACTTGTCGTGCCATTGCAGAAAAGCCGTTGACCGGATATGGGATTCATAATTTCGCAGCAGCCTATGGAAATGCGCAGGAAACTTATTTTGCAGCAGGTGATTATGAACCGTGGGAGGAACGTGTGGCGGGAAGTCCGGAATATGCATTCAATGAATATCTGCAGGCTGCGGTCGAACTGGGCATTCCTTTGGCGGTATGTCTATTGGTTGTGGTCGTGCTGTGTTTGTATAGGGGAGTCCGTAAAGGACGTTATGGTATCTGTGGGGCTATTCTTTCTTTGATGATATTCTCTTTTTCCTCCTATCCGCTACAACTTCCGGTATTTATCGTTACATTTGGAGGATTGCTTGTGGCGTGCTTGTCCGGTGCCGACCGTTGGCAATGGTTGGGGCTGGCTGTATCAGTAGGCATCATTGGCGGTTTTCGCCTGAAGAATGACTTGCAAGTGGAGCAGGCCTGTCGGGAGTGGATGAATGCGCGGGTGCTGTATAATGCAGGTGCGTATCAATCGGCAGAGAAAGAGTACGGGCGCCTTTATCCTCTGTTGAGGGACCGGGCATCTTTCTTGTTCGAATATGGGCATGGATTGCACAAGCAGCAGCAGTTCAGTAAATCCAACCGTATTTTGAAAGAAGCTTTACAGCGTAGTTGTGACCCCATGATACTGAATGTGATAGGCAAGAACTATCAGCAGATGGGTGATTGCTTGTCAGCGGAAGACTGGTTTATCCGTTCCACCCATCGTTTGCCGGGACGTATTTATCCCTATTATCTGCTTGCGAAGCTTTATGCGGAACCAGGATTCAGACAACCGGACAAGTTTGAAAAAATGAAGCGGATGGTATTGACGAAAGAGCCGAAAGTGCATTCTACGGCAATACGACAGATGAGGGAGGAAATAAAAAAGATTCAGCTTATTTTTGTCCATATCAAAAAAGATGAATAAAAACGGAAAGTGTTAATAATGAGCGAACTAATTGCTAAAGTGCTATGAAAAAAGTGTCCACATGCAAATATCGGTTCGTTTTTTTGAAACGATTAATTTTGTCAATTTATAATTGAGTATGAATATGAAGACACAGAACTATCGATACCTGCTATGCATGGCCGTTGCCCTGCTTGCCGCCTGCTCCGATGCCGGAAAGGGAAAAGAGTCCGAGGAAGGGGTGGCAACCGTCCTGCCAAGTGAAAGCAATGAAGTGACCGTGAAAGTCCTGAAGCGGGCGACCTTTGAGCATGAACTGGTGAGCAACGGAAAAGTTACCGCCGGTGCCATGGCGGATTTGCGTTTTGAGACCACCGGTGTAGTGGCACACATCTACGTGAAGAACGGTGACCCGGTGCGCAAAGGGCAGAAACTTGCCGAACTGGATAAGTTCCGCCTGAAGAACAAGACCGCGCAGGCCAAGGATGCTCTGGACAAAGCGGAACTTGAGTTGCAGGATGTATTGATAGGGCAAGGCTATCCGGTGGGGGATGCCTCCAAAGTACCTGCTGACATCATGAAGCTGGCACGAGTAAAGAGCGGTTACGACCAAAGCCTTTCCCAGTACGAACTCGCCGCCTATGAAGAAGAGCATGCTACGCTGGTTGCCCCCTTCGACGGCGTGGTGGCGAACCTCTTTTCCAAGCCCTTCAACGAGGCAAGCACTTCGGAATCTTTCTGCTCCATCATTGGCACTCAGGGCATGGAAGTGGACTTTACGGTACTGGAAAGTGAACTCCCCCTGATAAAGAGTGGCGACAAGGTGATTGTCACCCCTTACTCGGATGCCGCTTCCAAACAAGAGGGCCGCATCACCCAAATCAATCCTCTGGTAGATGATAAGGGAATGGTGAAAGTAAAGGCATCCGTCAATGGCAGGGGACGTCTGTTTAGCGGCATGAATGTGAGGGTAAATGTACACCGTTCTCTGGACGGTCAGCTCGTGATACCCAAAAGTGCCGTCGTACTGCGTTCGGGTAAGCAAGTCGTCTTTACCCTGAAAGACGGAAAGGCGCAGTGGAACTATGTGCAGACCGGACTGGAGAATGCGGAAAGCTACAGCATGGCCGACGATGCCCTGAAAGAAGGCGATACGGTCATCGTGACGGGAAATGTGAATTTGGCACATGAGGCGCCGGTGAAGGTGGTGGAAAATTGAAAGATGAAAATTGAAAGTTGAAAATTCATAATTCACAATTTAAATTCATAATTGAAAATTGATAAAGTTTTTGATACAGCGGCCTATTGCCGTACTGATGGCATTTACAGCATGCTTCATTGTCGGGCTGGTGACTTACTTCACCTTGCCGGTATCCTTGCTGCCCGATATTGCCATCCCGGAAATTACAGTGCAGGTGTCGGCGCAGAATACCTCGGCGCGTGAATTAGAGAATACGGTGGTGAAACCTCTGCGGCAGCAGCTCATCCAGGTGGCGAAACTGAAGGACATGGACAGCGAGACGCGCGATGGTGCAGGCATCATCCGCCTGGGCTTCGACTTCGGTACGAATACCGACCTTGCCTTCATAGAAGTGAACGAGAAGATTGACGCCGCCATGAACTATCTGCCCAAGGATGCCGAACGCCCGAAGGTGATAAAGGCAAGTGCGACGGACATTCCTGTCTTCTACCTCAATCTGACCCTAAAAAACGACAGTGCATACGGCAAGGTGGACGAACGCGCGTTTCTTGATTTGTGCGAGTTTGCCGAAAATGTCATAAAGCGTCGCATCGAGCAGTTGGCAGAAGTGGCAATGGTGGATGTCACGGGTTTGGTCGAACGCCAGTTACAGATTGTGCCCGACCCGGGTAAGCTTGCTGTGTTGGGGCTCTCCATTGAAGACATAGAAAACGTGCTGGCGCAAAACAACGTGGAGCCGGGCAGCATGACCGTGCGCGACGGCTACTACGAATACAACATTAAGTTCTCCACCCTGCTGCGGACAGAGGAGGACGTGAAGGGCATCCTGCTGCGCAAGGAAGGACGTATCATCCGCTTGGGAGACTTCTGCCGGGTAGAGATTGTTCCTGCCAAGGAGAAAGGTGTCTCCATGAGCAATGGCAAGCGTGCCGTTACCCTTGCCGTCATCAAGCAGGCGGACGAGAATATGGAAGACATGAAGCTTGCCATCAACAGCACGATGGACTACTTCAAGAAAGTATATCCCGACATTGATTTTAGCATCAGCCGTAACCAGACGGAGTTGCTGGACTATACCATCTCCAATCTTCAGCAAAATTTGTCGTTGGGTTTCCTGTTCATCTGCATTGTGGCGGTACTCTTCTTGGGGGATGTCAAGTCGCCGTTCATCATCGGGTTGAGTATGGTGGTATCTATTGTCATCTGCTTCCTGTTCTTCTACTTGTTCAAGATGTCACTCAATATCATTTCTTTGTCGGGATTAATCCTGGCGTTGGGTATGATGATTGACAGCAGCATCATTGTGACGGAGAACATTTCGCAGTATCGCGAACGGGGCTATTCGTTGCGGCGGGCTTGCGTGACGGGAACGAGTGAGGTGATTACGCCCATGCTGAGTTCGTCGCTGACCACTATTGCCGTATTTGTGCCGCTGATATTTATGAGCGGCATTGCAGGGGCGTTGTTCTATGACCAGGCATTCTCTGTTACGGTAGGGTTGCTGGTTTCCTACTTCACGGGTATCATGCTGCTGCCGGTCCTCTATATGCTGGTCTACCGGACAGGGTTGCGCGGCAGGTCGTGGTTCTCCCGCATCCGCATCAACAATCCGTTGAAGGAACATACGCTGGACCGTTTTTATGATGCGGGCATCGACTGGGTATTTTCCCACAAGACGGTAAGTAGCGTATTCTGTGTGGTTTCTATACCTCTTTGTGTCTTTCTGTTCTATTCCGTCGGCAAGGAGCGTATGCCGCAGATAGACCAGAATGAACTGATAGTCCACGTGGAATGGAACGAAAACATACATGTGGACGAGAACCGGCATCGTGTGAATGTGCTGTTCGGACAGTTGCTGGACGAGACTGTGGAACAGACGGCTGCCATAGGCCAGCAGGACTATCTGCTGAACCGTGAGCAGGCTCTCTCTTCTTCGGAGGCAGAATTGTATTTCAAGACTTCCTCGCCTGACGGGATTGCTCCCTTGCAGAAGCAGGCGGGCGAGTGGCTGACACGGGAATATCCGTTGGCGACAGTCTCCTTTTCTCCACCCGAAACCGTGTTCGAGAAGCTTTTCGTGACCGGGGAGGCCGATGTGGTGGCGGAACTTTATGCCCGCAATAAGGAGAAGGCGCCGGCGGCGGAAGAATTGCGCGGACTGGAACAACAGTTTGCGGAGCTTACGGGGACAGCGCCCGTAGGTATCGCTTTCGAGAACCAGCTTGACATAAGCATCCTGCAGGAAAAGCTGTTGCTCTATGACGTTTCGTATGACGAGCTTTACCGTACGCTGCGGACGGCATTCAAGGAGAACAGCGTAGCTATGCTCCATTCCTACCAGCAATACCTGCCTATCAGCATTGTGGGCGAGGAGCGGACAGTGAACGAGGTGCTGCTGCAGACATTGATACAGACCCGTCCGGACAGTAAGGGCGAAGTGGAGTATATTCCGCTTCGGGAGCTGGTAAAGGTGCGTCCGGCCGAGGATTTGAAAACGATTACGGCAGGACGCAACGGTGAATATATACCGTTCCGTTTCTATGAAGTGGACGATGCTCCGGAGTTGATGGAAAAGGTGAAGCGGGAGGCAGATGCCACGGGTGACTGGGATACGGCCTTCTCCGGCAGTTTCTTCTCCAACCGCCAGATGCTGGACGAGTTGGTGGTGATTCTTTTCATCTCTATCCTGCTGATGTATTTCATTCTTGCCGCCCAGTTCGAAAGCTTCGTGCAGCCGCTCATCGTGCTGCTGGAAATTCCGATAGATGTGGCGTTTGCCCTGCTTCTGTTGTGGATATGCGGGCATACCCTGAACCTGATGTCTGCCATCGGACTGATTGTGACGTGCGGTATCATCATCAACGACTCCATCTTGAAGCTGGATGCCATTAATGAATTACGGAGGGCTGGTATGCCGTTGCTCGAGGCCATCCACGAGGCGGGGCGCAGAAGGCTCCGGCCCATCATCATGACATCGCTCACCACCATTTTCGCTATGGTTCCGCTGCTGTTCTCGTTCGACATGGGCTCGGAGCTGCAAAAGCCGCTTTCCATAGCGATGATTGGGGCGATGTTCGTGGGGACACTGGTCAGTCTGTTCATCATCCCGTTGATATATTGGTTTATTTATAGAAAAGAAAGAGCATGAAGAAATTAAGTCTTATACTTTTGTTCAGTCTGGGAGCCCTTTCCGCTTTTGCCCAGCAGCGGATAACGCTCGATTTGCAGCAGACCATTGCCCTGGCGAATGACAGTTCGCTGGAAGCCTTCCGCACCAAGAACATGTATCTGGCCGGTTATTGGGAATACCGCACCTATAAGGCAAACCGCCTTCCCAGCCTGACGCTGAACATGACTCCGGCACAGTACAACCGCGATATCACCAAGCGTTACGACTCCGAACAGGACCTTGACATCTATCGCAGCCAGCAATCCTTCTATGCATACGGCAATCTTGCCGTCAGACAGAATTTCGACTTGACGGGCGGTACGTTCTATCTGGATACGGAGCTGGGCTATATGCGGAGCTTCGGTGGAAACAAGTATACCCAGTTCACCAGTGTTCCGGTTCGTTTGGGCTACTCGCAGAGTCTGGTCGGTTACAATCCTTTCCGTTGGGAACGCAGGATTGAGCCGCTGAAGTACGAAAAGGTGAAGAAGGAGTATATTTACAATGCAGAGCGAGTATCCGAGCAGGCCACTACCTATTTCTTTGCGCTTGCCATGGCACAGGCGGAATATGACTTGGCCAAGGACAATGCCGTCTCCACCGATACCCTCTACCGCATCGGCATGCAGCGCTTGAAAATAGCCGCCATCAGCCGTGCCGACCTGCTGACGCTGAAACTCGACGTGGTGAACGCCCGCAATACTTTGCAGAATGCCGCCAGTGCCTTGAAGCGCGCCATGTTTTCGTTGGCATCTTTCCTGAATATGGAGAAGAACACGGATATCAGGGTGTCGCTTCCGGGACGTCCGAGGGCGCTGACCATACCGGTTGATGAGGCTTTGCTGGCCGCTCAAGCCAACAATCCGGAATTTCTGGGGCTTCGTCAGGAAGTGCTGGAAGCCGAGCAGACAGTAGACAAGACGAAGAAGGAATCGCGCTTCAATGCCAGCATCAACGCCAGCGTCGGCTTCAACCAGGTGGCAGAGAAATTCGGTGAAGCATACAGGCATCCCATGCAGCAGGAGATGGTGTCGGTCAGTGTCTCCATTCCACTGGTGGACTGGGGCGTGAGAAAAGGCAAATACAACATGGCGAGGAACAATCTGAACGTGGTGAAGACTTCTGCCCGGCAGAGTGAAATCAGCATTGAGGAGGAGGTTATCATGACCGTCAGTGACTTCAACGTCCAGCAAGCCCTCGTCGCCAGTGCCGAAGAGGCCCTCGACCTTGCCATCCTGGCGTATAACGAAACCCGCCAGCGCTTCATTATCGGCAAGGCAGACATCAACAGCCTGACCCTCTCGCTGAACCGCCAGCAGGAAGCGCAACGCAATTACATCTCCGCCTTGCAGGACTACTGGCTGAATTATTACAAGATACGGAAACTGACGTTGCACGACTTTGCCAGCGGATTTTCGCTGTCGGAAAAATTTGATTATAATAACTGATGAAACGAGTTTCTTCCTTCACCGTCATAGTGGCGTTTGTCTGCCTTGCTTTGGTAGGGGTGGCGTTGATACCGCTGCTCCCCGTCAAGCTGAATCCGTCACGCAGCCTGCCCGGCTTCACGGTGGGTTTCAGCATGCCTGGCACTTCGTCGCGGGTGGTGGAGATGGAAGTGACCAGCAAGCTGGAATCCATGCTGGCGCGTATCCGCGGAGTGAAGCGGCTGAACTCCACTTCGGGCAACGGCTACGGCAACATTACTGTGGAGCTGGACAAGCATGCCGATGTCGAGGTAGTCCGCTTCGAAGCTTCCACCATCATCCGGCAGACGTGGCCCCAATTGCCCGAAGGTGTCAGCTATCCCACCATTCACATGAAAGTGCCCGACGAGAACGCCTCACGCCCTTTCATGTCCTTCACACTGAATGCCCCTTCCACTCCGATATTGATTCAGCAGTATGCCGAGGAGCATATCAAGCCGCGGCTGGCAAATATTCCGGGTATCTATAAGGTGGAACTCAGCGGTGCCACGCCCATGGAGTGGAGACTGGAATATGACAGTGAACAGTTGCGCTTGCTGGGTGTGATCCTATCGGACATCAGCGAGGCAGTACAGCGGCATTACCGGAAGGAATTTCTGGGTACGCACAATGTGGATACAGGTAACGGTAGCCGGGAATGGATACGCCTGGCACTGGTGCCGGAGAGCAACTCCCTTGGTTTTAATCCTGCTGCCATCACCGTGACGGCTACCGACGGGAAACTGCTCCGCTTGGACGAACTGGTGTCGGCTGTTCGTATGGAGGAGGAGCCGCAAAGCTATTACCGCATCAATGGGCTGAATTCCGTCTATCTATCCATTACTGCGGAAGAAACTGCCAACCAGTTGCAACTGAACCGTGCCGTGATGGACGAGATGGAAGCTGTTCGGCAGGTACTTCCTGTCGGATATGAAGTGCATACCAGCTATGATGCGACCGAGTACATACGGGAAGAACTGGACAAGATTTACTTCCGTACCGGTTTGACGGTACTCATCCTGCTTGTATTCGTATGGCTCATTACTCGTAAGTTGAAATATCTTTTTCTGATAGTTACCAGCCTGGCTGTAAATATAGCGGTGGCACTTATCTTCTACTACCTCTTCGGACTTGAGATGCAGCTTTATTCGCTGGCGGGTATCACTGTCTCGCTGAATCTAGTGATAGACAGCACCATTGTCATGACCGACCACATTCTGCATCGGCGTAATCTCAAGGCCTTCCTGTCGGTGTTGGCGGCAACCCTCACTACGATGGGTGCGCTTGTTATCATTTTCTTCCTTGACGAGAAGATACGGCTCAACCTGCAGGACTTTGCAGCGGTAGTGATCATCAATCTGGCTGTTTCCTTGATGGTGGCGTTGTTCTTTGTTCCGTCGATGATTGAGAAGATAGGACTGGTGAGGCGGATTACGGGGAAGAAGAGGCGTCTTGTCTTGCCGGGGCTGACGCAAACATTCAAAACAAGGTTGGGACGGATTTTCAGACGTTTCCCCGTTTATTTCTCCTGCTGCTACTCTGCTCTCATCCGTTTTCTGTGCCGTTGGCGCTGGGCTGTATGCCTGCTGTTGCTGTTGGGTTTCGGTCTGCCTGTTTTTCTGTTGCCCGACAAACTGGAAGGAGGGGGAAAATGGGAAGCTGCTTACAATAAGGTATTCGGTTCGGATACCTATAAGGAGTCGGTGAAACCCGTTGTGGACAAGGCGCTGGGCGGCAGCTTGCGGCTTTTCATACAGAAGGTGTACGAAGGCAGTTACTTCACCCGTAATGAGGAGGTGGTGCTCTATGCCAACGCCAACCTTCCCAATGGCAGCACCCTCGAGCAGATGAACACTTTGATGAAACGTATGGAGACCTACCTCAGCCGGTTCAAGGAAATCAGGCAGTTTCATACTTCCATCTACAGCCCCCGGCGTGCCAGTATGCAGATTTATTTCAAGAAGGAAGCCCGGAACAGCGGTTTTCCCTATACACTGAAAGCCAATATGATAAGCAAGGCACTGGAACTGGGAGGCGGCAGCTGGGGCATCTACGGATTGCAGGACCAGGGGTTCAGTAATGACGTCCGCGAGAGTGCCGGCTCCTACCGCATCAGGATGTACGGCTACAACTACGACGAACTCTATGAGTGGGCGGAGAAGCTGAAGGCCAAGCTGCTGACGCACCGGCGTATCAAGGAAGTGCTCATCAATTCGGAGTTCTCCTGGTGGAAGGATGACTATCAGGAATTCTACTTCAACCTGAACAAGGAGCGCATGGCGCAAGAGGGCATCGACGCGCAAGTGCTTTTCTCTGCGGTGCGCCCCATCTTCGGCAAGAATCTGGAGATTGGCTCGGTAGCGGCCGAGCAGGGAACGGAGAAAAGCTCTCTTCCCGCCAGTCTGCCGAATATGACATCTGGGCGATGCAGTTCTTTCCCTATGGAGTAGGAAACGGCAAGCATTACAAGCTTTCCGAACTGACTACTGTGGAAAAGGGACAGATGCCGCAGGAGATTGCCAAAGAAAACCAGCAGTACCGCCTCTGCCTGCAATACGAATATATCGGCTCCAATGAGATGGGCAACAAGATACAGAAACGTGACCTGGAGGAGTTCAACAAACTGTTGCCGATGGGTTATACAGCCGAGTCGGACAGCAACAGTTGGTCATGGGGCGAGAAGGACAACCGCCAATACCTGCTTCTGCTGGTGGTGATAGCCATCATCTTCTTTACGACCAGCGTTCTGTTCAACTCCCTGAAGCAGCCGCTTGCCATCATCTTTGTGATTCCGGTTTCTTATATCGGGGTATTTCTTACTTTCTATTGGTTCCGGCTGAACTTCGACCAGGGCGGTTTTGCCTCGTTCGTCCTGCTGTGCGGCATCACGGTGAATGCCAGCATCTATATCCTGAACGAGTACAACAGCATCCGACGTCGTTTCCCCCGTCTTTCCGCTCTTCGTGCCTACGTCAAGGCGTGGAATGCGAAGGTCGTTCCTATTTTCCTCACGGTAGTTTCTACCATTCTGGGATTTATCCCTTTCATGATAGGTGAGGACAAGGAGGCTTTCTGGTTTCCATTGGCGGCGGGTACCATTGGCGGACTGGTGATGTCCGTCATCGGTATCTTCTTTTTCCTGCCGGTTTTTGTGCTGAAACAGCGTGATTTTCTTAGGAAATGATTACTTTTGCTCGATTTTGTTACCTGAATGGATACTTGAATTTTAAATATGGAAAGTGCGGAGTACTCTTTGGATGAGTTATTATGTCAGTCTCTTCTGTTGTTTCGTCAGTATCGGTTTTATGATGCTCCAGAATGTGGAGAAAAGGCATTCCGGATATTGGAGGAAGCCCATGTATGGATGGGGCGTACGCAAGAGTGTGTGGATATGGCGAAATGGGGGTGCGTGATAGAGTGTCTTGCGCAGAAATACTACATAGAAGATGATACGGATGCGATTCTGGAAGAAATTGATGCTGCCTTGGTTGCGCATTGGAAGAGGATAGAGAAAATCCATGCAGAAGTCACCACCGTTTATTTATGGCTGGGGTACTATTTCCTGCTACGTTTCAGAAACCGGGAATCCCGTTCCCATTCCCGTTGTAAACAGATAATGTCCAGCTTGTTGTGTGCTTTGGTCGAAATCTTCCGTAAGGTGGAGAAGGGGGGAGCCCCGACAGAAGTCTTGTCACATCTTTCGGTAGATGTTTGGGGAGAGACCGTCTGCTGGATGGAGCAGGTACATGATTCCCGTCTTTGCGAGAAGCAGTCGTCAGCTTTGCTGGCACAACTCTATAACCTGAAAAGTGTGGAGTTGGAAAAAGGTCTGGGAAAGCAGGATGCTTTGCTCCAGCAGATTCTGGAGTTTTATTGCTTTTAAGGGAAAATTATCTCTGCTTAGTTTTATCATTTCTGCTTCCACACTTCCACCTACTTCCTGCATCCCTTTATTCATCGGCATTACAAGTGCTGTGGAAGCAACTCAAAAAGGTGGAAGCAACTTTTGCTTCCACAGCGGAAATACGCCGGAAAGTAAGTTAATGTCTTGTTTGTTAGTGTATTAATAGAATGTACAGCATTTTGCAAATATCTTGTTTACACGATATGCGTTTCGTGTAAACACGGTATTAACTTCGTAAAAGCCCGTGCG
>OHFI01000501.1_pt1 | contig 15406 bp, 8 predicted proteins | sample 1567431 | NCBI WGS metagenome assembly OHFI01 (sample SAMEA3879569, study PRJEB24766) | human gut metagenome | biome: human-associated habitat; feature: feces | place: USA | collected 1985/1987 | reverse complement strand
TTCTTCATAAATATTTTTTATTAAAATGATTATTGGGAGGTTTCGAGGAAGGGAATCATCCTTTCTTTCCTCTCGCCTCTTCGCCAAAGTTACTGCCTGCCGAGGGCGTTTTGCAAACCATTCTCCGCTTATTCTTCAAAAATCATTCCTGCCGACAAACATACTTATTTATGCTTCGGAACCCTTTATTTTCAGTACCTTTGCACGGTTCTTTATAAGTGAACGCCCCGGGTCGTCCAATCGACTGACTTAGGTCGTTCAATCGAACGACCCGGGTTATTCGTTCGGCCGACCGGAGTCGTTCACTTACAGGAAGACACTTCCGAGGGAAGAAACAAGTATGTTGAACGCACTAAAACCTATTGATATGGCAATACTATATGACTGGTACGAGAATCCGGGCACTAATGAGGAAGCCCCTGAAGAGAGAGGCCTCCATCCCCGCCCGTTGCTCAACGGGAAAGTAACCATGCGGCAGCTCTACAACCGCGTGCATGCCCGCAGCTCGCTCACGGTGGGCGACGTGATGAACGCGATAGACTGCCTGGCGCAAATTTGCGGCGAAGAACTGCGCGACGGCCACGAGGTGCACATCGAAGGGCTGGGCTACTTCGCCCCCACCCTGGAAGCCACACAGAAAGTGACCCGCAGCACCCCGAACAAGCACCTGAAACTCCGGCTGAAAAGCATCAGCTTCCGTCCCGACGTCAGGATGACGGGAGTCAATGCCATCCGCAGTAAATACACCCGCCACTCCCTGAAGCTTTCGGAAGTGGAGATAGACATGAAGCTGAAAGAATACTTTGCCGACCACGACGTGCTGATTCGCAGTGACTTCCAAGCGCTCTGCGGCATGGCGCGCACCACCGCGAACGTCCACCTGAAACGGTTGCAGCAAGAGGGCAAGCTGAAGAATGTGGGGAAGCCCACGCAACCCATCTACCGGGCCATGCCGGGATACTACGGCGTGTCGCGCGATGCAAAGGCGGGGCGATGAGGGTGGAAAGCGGTTTCACCGGGAAAGCCAATGAACAGGAGGATGGGAGAAGGAGGTGAAGGAGATGCAGGGATAAAAAGAAACATTCTGCGCCCTGAAATCAGGGGTAATACAAAAAGGAATGTGAATTGCATCCGGAAAGGCAATAGAGAATGAATGCGAAAAGGCGAATCTCACGACTCGCCTTTTCCTGATTTAACCATTAAACAATTGTACTATTCGGTTAATGCATTTACAATTATCCGATGTTACGGGCGACTAATAAAGTCGGGGGGGTAACGACAACTGCTTTGAGTTGAATAATTCATTTATAGATTATTCTTAAAGTGCCTTTTTAGAAAACACAATGGAGAAGAATGACGCAGGAACTGTGAAAGTCCTACCAGCAGAAAGCGGTTGTCTAACATTTCCATACTCCAAATAAATATAATTTCCATTGGTAGCACTCAAAGATTTTATAGTGTATGTGCCTGGCTTAATGTAAAAGTAATGAGCACCGCCTATATGTCCGGTATAATTAAAGATACCATATTCTTTTTTGTCAGAATCAACCAACACCCCACCGCCGTTTGTCTCTATTCCATACACTTTCATTATATTGTAACCTACTTTGGAAGGAGGAACATTATCATCAGTACCCGATGCTTGAACAATACTTGGAGTAGAGATTGTTCCTATATAATTTAAAGAAATATAGCCACCTCCTGTCACTTCGAAAATTGTACCAACCGTAAGTGCGCCCCAATTAGATTGTGCTGTACAATCCTCTAAAGCGACCACGCGGTAAACGCCATAAGCCAAGAAATAACAATATGGAGCAGCATTTGGGGTAGTAGTTCTCAAAACATACTGTTGACCACTTTCGTCACAAACAGTTATGCTTACGGCTACCGAAGCGTCAGCACCTCCTATCGGAAGTACAACCCGAGCATATCCGGTTGGTGTGGGAGGTACATTACTATCCATTGTATACGGTCCCAAAACATCCGCTTTAACAAAAAGAGCACAGAAGAACAGTAATATCAAAAAGAAAGTTCGTTTCATTGTTGCATTTTTTTAATTAGTAATAAAAGTATACGAGTGGTCGTTACCCACCCGTACCTTTCAATATTAACTATTTTTTCTTGAAGTTCCAGAACCATGCCGTACCCCAAGCGCCAGCACCGGGTTCAGGAGCACAAAGACGAAGTTCATCTTCTGTAATCTTCAAAATATGATACTCATACTGACGTGCATTTCCTTGATTCGGCTGTATACCTAACAATGGAATAGTACCAGAGAACTCCATAGTACCTACATCCCAACCGGATTGCACCACATCTTCTGACACCTTGACAGAACCACTTTCACCACGACTTGTCTGAACACCAGTCAAACTAAGTGAGAACCAACCATTTAATCCATCATCAGGCAATCCTTTTCCTACAGCTTGTTCATCAATTTGCCCTCTACCGTTTCCGACATCTCCCACAGCATCACAAATCCACCAACCGGGGCCGGTATTGCCGAGATAACCTCCATTACCCCAACAACCGTCTGCAGCTTCTGTATTCCAGACCCAAGTGGTTGTTCCATAACCACCGTCCGGAGTTGTGCCGAATACATCAGCATAAATAGCGGGAAGATCTGTATACTCCGTTACTGCTATTGATTTGGAAGCCGATTTTGTTATGGAGCCGTCCGAATTAATGGTTGTTACATATACTTGCAATTCTTTATTAGGAGGAGCTACTTGAACCGACGGAGCCGTACCTTCTGCCAACTTGATATCAGACGTAGCATCATAAACCTTCACATAACGTGACGGAGTAGGAACAATCTGAATGTTGTTGTTTCCCTGGTTCTTGGCCACAAGTTCAAAAGTAAGATTTTCCGGTGTGACATTGGGATCCGGACTGATTTCATCCACTATCGGATCGCAAGCCACCAGCAGCATTGCAAACAAAGGTATTGCGAATAATATCTTTTTCATATCTTTTTTCATTTTAAATTCATATTCTATTCTTGCCAACCATTATACTCAGCACTTGCATCCGTATAACCCTCATTTTGTTCTACCTTTCCTTCATTCAGGAGGACTTGGTTTTCGGGAATCTTCTGGAAACCTGCCGTAGCCTTATAACGTGCGGCATAACCACCGTTCTGCGCCACATTACGGCTTTCAGCCCCATTTGTATAAACCTTTGCTCCCGTCTGTCTTTCAAGGGCATCGGCAGCAATATGCCAACGGCGAATATCGTTCCAGCGAGTACCTTCAAAACATAATTCCCAACGGCGTTCATTCTGCAATGCAGCCAACGAATATGTACCAATAGGTTCAAGTCCGGCACGACTACGCACTCTGTTTATACCGGAAACATCTTCCTTCAATTCAGACTGCATCAACAATACATCCGCAAAACGAATCAAAACCAAATCATGAATAGAACCGGTTTGCATCAGATTATCATTAATCCAGCCGTCGGCACCATACATTATCTTCTCAAATACCGGCTCAATCGTTTTATTTCCAGCCGCATCCGTACTATAAGCCATGATAGAACCTATTTTCATCTGATAATAATCCGTTTCTTGGATAAAGCCGTCACCACCACCTTTATTATAACTCGGCATATCCTCCGTCTTGAATACGGAGGCCGGACGACGGGCATCATCTTGTTCTGCCACACTCCAATCATTATAAAAATTGGGAGCTACAGGACCGGCACCCCATCCTTGTCCGAAGGGGAAAGAATTGGCCTGATCATTGCCACGTACACCAAAATGCAGAGCATAACCGTTACCATAACCGATAGTAGTGCTCCAAGATGCAAGTTTATTATATTTAATGGCAAACATGGATTCGGGATTTACCGCTGCATCATCTTCTACCCACTTCAATCCCTGACCGGCAGTAAACGGAAAATCTTCTACCGTACATTTATTGGTATATGCCCACAAATTACGAAACTCAGGAACAAGACTATAACCAGAATTATTCACACAATCATCAATATACCCAACCACATCCTGCTTGGTCAAAGTTGTCCCATCAGGCAAATCAACTGAAGTCAACGGACTATAGTTCGTACTAACCAAATCGTTCAGAGTTTCACCATTGCCATACATACCAGTATAATACAACCAAGCACGTCCTAACATAGCTTCAGCCGTATATTTATCAACATGCCCATCCGACTTGCGAACAGCCGGCATATTTGCAGCCGCATCGCGAAGATCCTGCAGAATCTGCCCCCAGATAACAGCGGCAGTCGGAGGAGTAGTATCTTCGGGCAACAAAGCAGTAATCACCAAAGGTACGCGCCCATACATGGAAGCCAACTCGTAGTAATAAAAAGCACGAAGGAACTTGGCTTCGCCCTCAGCCTGCGCTCTTACTTCCGGATCCATTTCAATACCAGCAAGAGCCTCCAACAACGTATTGGCACGGTTGATTCCTTGATAGCGAGCCACCCAGTAGTCCTGCGTAGCATTTGTACCCGTATTACAAATAAGGTCCAAAGATTGCATCAACTTATCATTGGGACCACCACCACCCAACATATCATCGCAAGCCAGCAGAGAATTATACAAGAAAGACTGCTGTGGAAAAGCATTGACATTATTCAGGTTCTGATATATGGCAGCTAAAGCCTGATTGGCATCTTCAGCCGTTTTAGGAAAATTGGTCGTATCTTTTTCCGTCAGACTCATCGAGTCCAAGCTACAAGAAGCAAACATTCCTGCTATCATCAAAGCTGCACCTATTAAATATGCTATTTTTTTCATCGTGTATCAATTTTAGAATTTAACATTAACACCTACCATATAAGTACGAGGTTGAGGATAGTTACCTACATCAACACCGGTTACCCACGGTTCTTTGTCATTGAGGGCTCTACCATTCTCCGGATCCATCCCTTTATAACCGGTAAAAGTAAATAGATTCTGTGCAGCAGCATACACACGAAGTTGCTGGAACGGACAGTTCTTCCAAATTCTCTTGAAATCGTATCCTATAGTCAGATTTTGAATGCGAACATAGTCGGCATCATCAATATAAATATCTGAAATGGCCTGGAAATTCTGTCCACTATTTCCCGGCGCAAGCAGCGGATATCTGTTTGAGGTTCCTTCGCCATGCCAGTAATCGTAAACTTCTGTCGTATAGTTTTCATACTGTCCATCTGAGAACTTTCGCCAAGAGCGAGCTACCTGTGCACCAAAAGCGCCATAGGTTGTTACAGAGAAATCAAATCCTTTATATTCCGCACTTAACGTAAGACCCATTGTCACGTCAGGATGAGGATTACCCAAATCAGTCTTATCGTCATCATTAATCACCCCATTTCCATCAACATCCACAAACTTCAAATCACCCGGTTTAATACTTGCACCTTGCTTAGAGTTTGCCGCATTTCCTTTACAATTCTGGTCAAGATATGCCTGCAAGTCATTCTGGTTCTGAATGACACCATCCGTCTTATAACCATAAAAATAGCCAATAGGATGTCCTTCTTCCATACGGACAAACCGACCCGTACTTTGAGCCAACAAATCATTACCGCCTTCAATAAAATGATTGGCGTTATTAACCTCCGTTACTTCATTCTTATTATAGGCCATATTGACATTCACCCCATACTTGAACTCCTTACCAATCTGATCTCTCCAGCCCATTGAAAGTTCAAGGCCAGTATTCTTTACCGTACCAGCATTTTGATATTGAGTAGCGAAACCGGAAGCCGCATTGGTACCCACTTCCACTAACAAGTCTTTCGTCTGCTTGCTATACCAGTCCATGGTAAAACTCAGACGGTTATCCAAGAAACGGGCATCAATACCGATATTGGTCTGTTCTGAAGTTTCCCATGTCAAATCGGGGTTAGCCAAACGATTCGGGTAAGCTCCGGTTGTACCTCCATTCTTATCCGAGCCAAATGTATAAAGACCATAATCGCCAAACTCGTAACCGGCACGCCAATTTGAATTAGGGATATTGTCATTACCATTCTGTCCCCAACCAGCACGGACTTTCAAGAAACCAAGCCAAGAAGCAGTATTCTTCATAAAAGCCTCGTTTGAAATAACCCAACCAGCAGAGAATGATGGGAAATATCCCCATTGATTGCCTTTCGCAAACTTAGACGAGCCATCGGCACGAATGATAGCAGAAAACATATAAGTTTCCTTAAAGTCATAATTCAAACGTCCAAAATAAGACATCTTAGAACCATAATCCGAGGGATAACCATTTACTGTAGCAGTAGCTTTACGTTCTGTATTATGCAAATAAGCATGTGTAAAGTCACCAAAAGCACTATTATAACCGGTTGCCTCTACTGATTCGCCATAAGTTGGTCTTGATTTAGAATACTCTGTACCAGCCAAAACATCAAAATGATGTAAGTCTGTAATATCAAACCGATAACTCAACGTATTAGTCAAACTCCAGTTCCAACCCAAAGACACGTTATTTATCGTTTGGTCTTTATCACGGCTATCTCCCTGATTATTAATTTGGTAAACGGGAAGATATGAACGCCATGAACTTGACCATTGTTTGTAACTAACCTGACCTTTATAAATAAGATTCTTAAGTGGTTGTACTTCCAGATATGCCGCTGTGTTCAGATTAAAATTCTTATTCTTATTATTCCCAGCCTGATTATATACCATGTGAGCCATCGGATTAGAAGCATATGCAGTATAATCAAGTATACCATTAGCACTCGTTCCAAAATTCTTCAAATCATCATACATGAAGAAATCACCATTTTCATTATATACAGGAATCAGAGGAATAGCACGCAAAGCATTAGAAAGGTCATTCGAATATTGATTACCTAACTGCACACCTTGATTCTGTTTGTGCTGATAATATATATTCTCACCAAACTTTATCACATCCACATCTCCCTTACGATATATCACATGCTCAGAATTAATGCGGAAAGTAAAACGACGATAGTCAGTCTTCACCGGACCACCGAATGCACCATCCTGATACTGATAGCCTATACCTGTCGAAAATTTGGAGAATTCAGAACCACCTGTTACATTCAACGCATGATTAGTAACCACAGCATTTTTATTCCGGAATTCTTTTACCCAATCTGTACCAGGATTGGTACCATTCTGATAAGCAGTCAGCAAATCAGCATCTACGAATTTTGACCAATCATACGGTTGGCCTCCATTATTATAGGCCACTTGATCCATTACCGCCATATATTCTTTGGCATTCAACATATCAGGCATCTTATATATATTTGCCCAACCTATGTTTCCATCATAAGATACAGAAACCTTTCCTACCTTACCCTGCTTCGTAGTAATAAGGATAACACCGTTGGCACCGCTCGAACCGTAAATTGCACAAGATGCAGCATCTTTCAACACGTCAATACGTTCAATATCGGCAGGATTCAAGGCGTTAATATCGCCACCGGCTACACCATCAATAACGTAAACTGGAGCTGTATTTCCGTTAGTACCAGCACCACGAATATTAATTTTAAACCCATCACCCGGCTGACCGGAAACGGCCTGAATATTTACACCCGGAGACTGGCTTTGTAAAGCGCCCAATGCCTGCGTAGTATTTAATTTTGCGATGTCTTCGCCTTTTACCTCAACCGTAGCACCTGTCACCAGTTTCTTCTTCTGTACACCGTAACCCACTACGACTACTTCATCCAACAATTCCGTATCTTCCTTTAGCTGAATCTTGAAACTAGTCTGGTTACCTACCACTATTTCTTGCGGCTGATAACCGATAAAAGACACAACAATCGTTGCTCCCGGCTGAACATTCAATGTGAAATTACCGTCAATGTCGGTAATGACACCATTTGTGGTTCCTTTCTCCAATACATTGGCACCGATGACCGGTCCCATTGCATCTGTTACAGTACCTGTGATTTTTTTTGCTTGCTGCACAGCATCTATTGCATCGACCGATGCGGCGAAAAGTTGCGGAGTATAAGTCAGGCTGACAGCCGAACAGATACCCACGAGCAGCGCGGTTCTTCTGAAATTTAAATTCATACTTGTATTTTTCTTAGATTAATGAATTGGTATTGCCTGGCGGCATCTACCGTTTAATATAAGGTAAACTTCTCTTTTTGAGGAAAAATTAAATATACCTTATTCTATAAAGTGGTTGGTATACATATCACTCCTTTCTCATAGGCATTTTTCATTTCATTAGCGGTTAAACATTATATGATTATTATCAAATTTTAATTAGGCTTGACAAAAGTAGACTTTTAGCAGCAAACCTTATAATACTATTTTATCAAATAACGACACTCATTTAACATCCATTACTATTTTTCCTAAAAAGTATAAAGCATGAATTCTATAACCAACAACTAAAAGCTATAAAAGACAGAAAGGGTTGCCCCGATACTAACCAGAGACAACCCTTTCTATTTTATTATTAAAAATTGCTATTCCATAGAAGGAAGCTCTTCACGGGAAACAACAAATTCCTGGCTCATAGCATCCTTCCACCATGCTTCATCAGCATGGACTACCGGGCTACCATCCTCATTTGTCCCGTCATACCACGGCATGAACCAACTCCAACGTGCACCAGATGCCCATTGTTCGGAAATAAGTCCGACCGTACCACATTCACTCAGCGAAACAATCTTGTTTCCATAATTTTCGGCAATGGAAGTATATTCTGAAACACAATCTGCAGTTTCCTTATTATAAACATCACGTCCCACGATGTCTACATATTGATCTCCCGGATACCAATCGGCATCATTGCCCTCGGTAGTCCAAACCCAGATAAGATTATCCAATCCTTCAGTCTTGAAGTAATTGAACATAGCAATCCACAGAGATTTAAAGCTGGCAGCATCCTTACCCCACCAGAACCAGCCACCGGCTGCCTCGTGGAATGGACGCCACAATACCGGAATATCCGCATCTCTCAATAGCTTCAAGTAAGCGGCAGCATTTTTCAAATCTTCGGTAAACACCTTGTTTTCCCAAGTGCCTTCCACTGTGGCATTGGTAGCATCAAACTCCGTATCTGCCTTATAAAAGGCATAATCCTTATTCGGGTCGAGAGCTGTACCGTTATTTTCAAGATAAACAGCAACTGCTGTATAATCATGTCCACCAATGATGAGACCACCTTCTTGCAGGGATTTCAAAACATCTTCGGTAATCACCAATGTATAGTCCCCGAATATGTCAAAATAATCAGTTCCTGAAGCAATCTCGCTCCAACCACTGTTTTTGAACGAACCTTGTGCACCCGCTGCCACATCCTTCACAGCCACGCGTATCACCTGACCCACTTGTGCATCAGCAAAGACAGCTTTTGCAGCATCATCCGTCATCTGTACATTTCCACTCCAATCACCCGGCATTACTGTCTCTCCTTCCCATATTTGGGTAGAAGAAGCTTCGCCTACAGCTTTCTTGGGTACATTCCAATGCCACATGGCAGCTACGATGCCACCTTTGTCAGACCAATCCTTAACAGGAGTAATGTCACCGTAATTAATCCAGTCTGCTCCAGCTACAGATGCCGGCAGATGAACATAGTCGAAACAGTTGATAGCCGGATATTTTCCAGTCCATCCATACACCTTTTCGGACATTTCCGTATTCCAGGCAACATTGGCCATCATAGCTGAAAGTGTCTTCGTCTCGAAGTTATCCAATAGATAATTGTACAGTTTCACAGCTTTGGCCGAACTAGCGGCAACCAGTGCCTTGTCCAAAGCGACAGTAGAGAACTGAACCGATACAGCCGGAGCAGGCATCTGGTTCGGTCCGGTTACTATTCCCTCGGGGATAGAGAGAGAACAAGCCGTCTCTCTCCCGGGAACATTCACTTTTACAGTCAGTATATTGCTTGCGCCAAGTACATCGGCACTTATCAGTTCACCACCGGTAAACTTGATTTCGCTCAGATTGTCTGTTGCAAAGAATATATTCTTGTCATATTTCACCTCAATAGTGATTTCTCCCGTTTTCACTTTGGCTGCTCCACTTTCAGGAGTAGTAGACACCAATACCGGTGCATCCACTGCTGGGATATCATGATCGACATCAGTATCGCAGGAGGCAAAAGTAAAAGCTGCTATCAACGAAAGCATCCATTTTATATTCAGTTTCTTCATCTTAATTATGATTTTATTTCATTCTTAATCAGGGCATCCATAGTCACATTCTTCAAGCCACAATTCATCAATTTACAATCGTTATTTTTGTAAACGTCAAATCACTGCCCTGAATAATGATACCTACATTTGTCTGGTCTTCACAATCTCCTTGTTTAGCTTGAATATTATCAAGTATCTCCTGAGTCAACGTCAACTCCATCACACGGCTCTCGAAACTCCAGCCGTAAATGTCTGTCGGTACCATAGTCGTATCAAACAAAGAGAAAGCTATGCCACTCCAATCGCCATAGTTAAACTGAGCCTGTGCCCAAGTCTGGTCTTTCTGATCGAAATAGACTTTCATGACAGTGCCTGCCGTTACCTTGGCAAAAGATACAGCCGGTACCAACACACGTCCTCCATCACCCCAACTAATATCGAGCGGACCAGCCCAAACTGTTTCTTCATTAGCAACCACAAGAACATCATAAGCAATTTCACCATTTGAAGAAATCAGTTTCAGGCTATAAGTTCCATTCAGTTCAGCCGGTACATTCAACATCAATACCCCTTTAGCCGCATCATTGATATACTGGACTGAAGCCTCATTCAGCAATACATTTGTCAGTTTATCAGCATTAACAATCTCAAGTTCCACAATTCGTCCCCGAACCAATTTGTCAGGCAATGCCGGCAAATAGGCGCATACCGGTTTCTCTATTGTCAGAGACGGTGCTTCCACAAATTCACCATTGGCCATTTTCAAAAGTAAGGCCCCAGTTTCGGCAGTTGTAGGTACAGTCAAAGAAATGGCAGTAGCAGTGGCATCGGATACGGTAACCTCCACATTACCACTGAATACAACAGCCGAAACTACATCCATATTTACTCCTTTGACAGTCAAAGCCTCTCCTGCCGGGACTGTCGCCGCACTATAAGAAATGTTTTCCGGCTTTGCCGTTGCAATAGATACGGCAGTTGCTTTTCCACTATTTGTATTCAATTGCAAATCACCACTAATAGCCGCAGCCGGCATCAAGACCTTTATTTCAGTCGAGTTTTGTGATTCCAATCCTACTGCTTCTTCTACACCAGGGAACGTTACATCAGTCACCAAATCCATATTGGTACCTTTCAAGGTAATCATATCTCCACCACGCAAGTTCACAGCAGGAACAGCCACTACGTTCGAAGGCGTAGCTACTACAACAGTAGCAACCACAACTTTTACATCCGAAGCAGGAAGTACCGTAATTTCTCCGTCCGAGACATTATCCGGCAATGTAAAAGTAAGTTCATCTCCTTCGGAAGAGGCAGTCATCGTAAATTCAACTTCATCCCCATTCGGCATCTGCACTTTCTTCACCAAATCAAAGTTTTCACCAGAAACTCGAATGACATCCCCCGGCTTCTTATCTACCAGGTCGAGTGGAGCCTCTACCGATGGCAAAGTAACCTCCAGTTCCCCTTCAGAATAAATCCAATTGGGGATTTCAGCTCCATCAGACAAGATGAACTTACCGGTCTGAGCAGAATCAGGAACAATAACTTTAATCTCCTGACGGCTTTGACTGACAAACTCATCAGCAGGCACTGTTACCTCGTCAGCAAATATCACTTCTTTAATCAAATTCAAATATTCACCAGTAATGGTCAATTCACTACCAGGCTTTACTTCTGCCGGTGCAAAAGCCTCCAAAGCAATCGGCTCCGTAAATGTCAACTCGGTTTTTGTTGTAATATCCCCTTTCGGAGTCTTCAAGACAACCAACCCCGGCTGGGCTGTCTGAGGTACAGTGACACGGATTTCCGTATCACTGACTACTTCGATGTCTGTTATATCGTCGCAACCGGGAATAGCGACCGCAGTCACTTTATCCATGCCACTGCCTAGGAAACGGAGTACACCGCCGCGGGATACGGGACTCGGTCCGAATACATTCAGACTGATTCCCCCTTTATATTGGTTGGTATCTTCATCATCCCCATTGTCGCAGGCCGTAAACGTCAAGCAACTGAAGAGCATCAGGCACATCATCCACAGTGCCGGAAATTTATATGTTTTATTCATATCAGTATTCTATTTAAAAGGTTATTCAATAGGTACCACACGGATGTTGTCAATCATAATCACCGGATTGCAATCCTTACCTTCCACACCACCTGCCCAGACAAAGAATGTCAATCCGGTCAGCATAGTCTTGTCAAAAGTTCTATCACACTTATTACCTTCATGCGTCTTGTTGAACTCGGACAGATTCATGGAAACGGTTGTCCATTTACCACCCGTATCATACGAACCCGTATTCTTCCAAGGCAACCACAAACCGCGCGGCACATTCGTATCACTAAAATAAGCATTAGTTCCCGTCGCATAAGTCACCACATCATTACCCGTAAACATCACTTGTAGAGCGCAAGACTGCCACGGATTGGAAGAAGGAATATTCACCTCGAATTTCAGTTGCAAGCCATTGACGCCATACTCCTCGAGCAGTTCTGCAAACTCAGGACGTGCAGAAAGTTCGGGATAACCGGCAGACGGTTCCGGCCAATAGTTGAACGAGAACTCATCTTCTGCCCAAGTAGCTCCGATAGCACCGTCAAGTGCTCCGGTGAGACAGATATAAGCACCGTCAATACTGTTTTCATCGGCTTCTCTCAACACCTTGCTACCATCACGCCAACCGTGGGCAATAGCCATACCGCCATGAGAACCGTCCCAGTCAAAGAGAATGTTACGTGTATCATAATAGCGGAACTTGGAACGTCCGGTACCATAAATGGACTTCACGTTGATATAGCCTGCAGGAGCATTGTCCGGAAGAATAAAGCTGACCGCAGTCTTGGTTATGTTCGTAATATTAGTCACTTCCACATTACCGGCCATCGTAATGGTCAGCGGCACATTCGGGTCATCAATGAAATAGTCACCAATCAGTGTCACCTCACTACCCGGCTTTGCAAACTCACAAGAAATGGAGTTCACGGTAGGAGCCGGAACCAACACCTTGAAATCATAATCTATGGTATCCTTTGCTTTGGTCACCATATAAATCTTATCAGTCACTACCGAAGGAATCTCTTTCGGAACATCTACCATAAGTGTATGGTCAGTGATGTAACTGGTATTAAGTATCGCCTTCTGGTCATTGAAATAGAGCTCGTAAACACTCCGCAGATTCTCACCGACCAGACAAATCGTATTCGCCATATAAGCCCCCGTCAGCAAAGAGTCTGCCGCTGCCGGATCAGGGACACGAACATATTTCAAGGTAGGCTTTCCTCCTGCCACTTCATATTTATCCGGTTCATCCTCACAAGCTGCCATGGAAAAGCCTGCTGCGACAACAGCTGCCGCGAAGAACCAATTCGTATATCTATTATTTTTCATCTTTTCAAGCATTAAATTAATAACTGAATTCAGAACGTACATCTACGTGTACCGGGTCTTTCATCAAATTAGGATTGAACACCACGTCTTCTGTCGGGAACGGCAATGTAAAGCTGGAGACTGTCACATTCGGCGCCTTTGCATCCGGATTGTAACGGGTCTCGTCCGGATTCACCGTCCAACTGCCGTTTTCATAATAAGCCTTATAAGTAGTACCCAGACTATAATAAACATCACGGCGCTGTGCCTTCAGCTCATTGATAGCACGCTGGGAATCATAATATGCCAAACGTACATAATCATACCAACGGTCGCCTTCGCAAGCCAGTTCCAGCCGGCGTTCCTTCCAGACGTCCTCCCAAGTAATGGAGGTTTTCGGAGTAACTCCCGGAATGGCACGGCCACGTACTGCATTGAAAGCATCCAGTGCACTCTGGTCTGTAGTAGAGGTAGCCAGTCCCATTTTCGCCTCGGCATATACCAGATAGATATCGGACAGGCGCAGGATATGGGTTGCCAGGCCGCTGTACATATTACCAGCCGATACGCCCAAGCCCAATACATGGTCATTATTGTTACCATAGAGATGCTTCACGTGATTGGCACCGGTAGGAGACTGGTAATCGCCATTAGGTCCTCCCTTCCCATATTCGGCATCATAAATAAACCGCAGATAATCAAATCCGCCCTTGTCCTGCCAGAAATAATCGTATACATCACCTGCCATCATCATAGTAGCCTTACGACGGGTATCCGTATCCGAACGCGTCTCAGGACTTTCCAAAGCGGAAATTCCAAATGCATCCTGCAAATCAACCGACGGACCTGCATAGCCGCCCCAGCAATCACCAAATTCATCGAATCCCACCATTGCCAAGTCCGACTGCAACGTATTCTGCTGTGTCCAGGGGTCACGTCCTGCCGACCAGTGCCAGGAGAAGAGACACTCTTCATTCTTGTTGTTTGCCAAACGGAAAACATCGGAATAGTTAGCCAGCAAGTTACGGCCGGAATTATTAATTACATCCTTGGAATATTCTGCCGCTTTCGCCAAATCATCCGCATTGCGGGTACCGGAAAGGCCACTCTTAGTTAGATACACCTTAGCCAAAAGACCTTCGGCACAATAGCGGTCAATACGTCCCGTTTCACCTCTGGCCGGAAGCAACTCCATAGCTTTCTCCAGAGTCATAATGATATATTCGTACACATCTGCTGCCTCCACTTTGAATTTGGAGTTATAATTACCGGAATTCAATTCGTCCGTATTATCATGGATAATGGGTACTGCGCCAAAACTACGTACCAAATAGAAGTAAGCCATGGCTTTCCATGCCAGACACTCGCCCATACACTGATTTTTCACTGCTTCTGACGCATTTGCCGTCTTCAAACGAGTATATACAGTATTGGCATGGCCAATCACTGCCCATAGAGAATAGGACATGTTCACAAGGTTTTCATCCGTACCATTCACCGTAAAATTCAAGTAAGGGCTGTTTCCCTCGTATACGTTTCCAGACAAGATTTCACCGACTTTAATAAAACCGCGCTGAAAGTCATACCAAGGTGAGTTATAAAGATAATTAACCCCCTGCACACATTGTTCGTCATTCTGATAGAAGTTCGATTCGTTATAATTGTCTTCGGTAGGACGGTTCAGGAAATCCTCGCATGAAACTGTTCCCATACCGAGTACAGCTGCAAACGCCCAATATTTAATATATCTGATTTTCATGTTTTCTTCAATTTAAAGTGTTAGAATGAAACATTCAAGCCGAATGAATAAACTGTAGGAGACGGATAACGTCCGTTGTCCAAACCATAGACATTGACGCTTGAAGTGCTGGCACCAATTTCAGGGTCATAGCCGTCATAACCGGTAATGGTCAGCAGGTTCTG
>OHFI01000499.1_pt1 | contig 15460 bp, 14 predicted proteins | sample 1567431 | NCBI WGS metagenome assembly OHFI01 (sample SAMEA3879569, study PRJEB24766) | human gut metagenome | biome: human-associated habitat; feature: feces | place: USA | collected 1985/1987 | reverse complement strand
CAGACCGTCCATTATACGGTCTGGCACACTGCCGACCAGCTGGGCAGCCGGGGCGGCTGGCTGTCCCGGTTCGAGTTCCGGGTGCGGAGCAGTGAGATAAGCTACGCGGACGTCCGCGTCTCCCCCATCGCCCGGCTCATGAAGCGCTGGCCGGTATTCGTGGTGGCAGGCAGCTGCCGCCCGGAACTGCCGCTTTTCGTCTACCGCTCCGGGCAGGAAGAGCTGTTCCGGGAGCTGCTGCCCGAGTTCCGGATGCCGCCCGACACCCGGCACGACCTCACCCACCGCAGCGCCGTTTTCTTTGCGCCTGCCGGCATCCCGTTCGGGCTGTGCCTGCTGCTGGTGCTGGTTTCCCGCAGCGTTCTGCCTGCCCTCACGGGGACACTGCTCATCCCGACAGCGGTATTTGCCGTCTTTCTGGCGGGCGGGCTGATGGGCTGGCTGAAAGAGGGCATCTGGCTCCGGGAGGGCCGGTTCACCCTGCGGCGGCAAAAGGGTGTTTATCTCCACTGCATCTGTGTGTTCCACCCGGATGTCTGCCTGCGCACCTTCCAATCGCCCTGGGCGGCACGTTATCAGCGCATGACGCTGACGCTGGCTCTGCCCGGGCAGGTGCGGCTCAAGGTGCGCAGCATCCCCGTGCGGGACGCTGCCCCCTGTCTCAACGCTTTGGAACAGGAAACATAAAACAAAAGGAAGTCTGATTCTCATGATAAAAACCATTCTCTTCGATTTGGACGGCACCTTACTGAACACCATCGACGACCTGGCCGACGCGGCCAACTGGGTCTGCACCCAGCACGGCTGGCCGACCTTTCCAGTAGAGACCTACAAGCACTTCGTGGGCAACGGCATCCCGAAGCTGGTGGAGCGCTTTTCCCCGGAAAACGCCCGGACGCCCGAACAGCTTGCCGCCACGCTGGCCGAGTTCTCGGCCAGGTATGACGCCCACAAGGAAGACAAAACGGCCCCCTATCCCGGCATCCTGGAACTGCTGGCCGCGCTGAAGGCCGAGGGCGTCCAGACCGCCGTTTTTTCCAACAAAGCGGACGCTTTTTGTGGAAAGATCATCGAGCACTACTTCGGCCCGGACAGCTTTTCGCTGGTGCGGGGCAGCCGCCCCGGTGTTCCCACCAAACCCGACCCGGCTGGCGTCTACTCTCTGATGGCTGACCTCGGCGCAGACCCGCAGAGCACCCTTTTCGTGGGCGACAGCGACGTAGACATCCTTACGGGACACAATGCCGGTCTGCCCGCTCTGGGCGTTCTCTGGGGCTTCCGGGGCGAAGCAGAGCTGACCGCCGCCGGTGCCGATGCTCTGGCCGCAAAGCCGGAAGATATTCTGACGTATCTCCACCAGCACTGAAAAACAAAAGCACGGCCCTGCCGGGACGCTGAAATGCATCCTGGCAGGGCCGTAGTTTTTGCAAAAGGAAATGATGAAAAAATACCGCGAGTGAGCGTCTGAGCCATTCCTCAAGCAAAGAAAAAACGATTCAAAAGCGCTATTTTACAATTTTCCGCTTTTCTGCTATACTCGAGCTATAGAACGACCCCCGGCAGAACACCGAGGGACATCGAATCAGGAGGTTGCAACTTATGGGCTTTTTAACTGGTAAAACCGCCATCATTACCGGCGCAGGGCGCGCTGTCCTGAAGGATGGGAGCTGCGGCTCCATCGGCTACGGCATCGCCACCGCATACGCCAAGGAGGGCGCGAACCTCGTCATCACAGGCCGCAATGTCAAGAAGCTGGAAGCAGCCAAGCAGGAGCTGGAAAGCCTCTACGGCATCAAGGTGCTGACCGTGCAGGCCGATGTCTGCGCGGGCGGCGACAACGAGGCCACTGTGGCAAATGTGGTCAAGCAGGCTGTCGATACCTTCGGCGGCATTCAGGTGCTCATCAACAATGCACAGGCTTCGGCCTCCGGCGTGCCGCTGGCCGAGCACACCACCGAGCAGTTCGATTTGGCCATCTACTCCGGCCTCTACGCCGCTTTCTACTACATGAAAGCCTGCTACCCCTATCTGGCTGAGTCTCACGGCAGCGTCATCAACTTCGCTTCCGGCGCTGGCCTCTTCGGCAACTTCGGCCAGTCGGCCTATGCTGCCGCCAAGGAGGGCATCCGCGGTATGTCCCGCGTCGCCGCCACCGAGTGGGGCAAGGACGGCATCAACGTCAACGTGGTCTGCCCGCTGGCATGGACGGCCAAGCTCGAGCAGTTCAGGGACGCCTACCCTGACGCTTTCAAGGCCAACGTCAAGATGCCCCCCATGGGCCACTACGGCAACGCTGAGACGGAGATCGGCCGTGTCTGCGTCCAGCTGGCCATGCCGGATTTCAAGTATATGTCCGGCGAGACCCTGACGCTGGAAGGCGGCATGGGCCAGAGACCGTAAAACGACATCATCTGCTTCCTTACATAACGAACCCCCGCCTGCCGGATGGTGCAGGCGGGGGTGATTTTTGCTCTGATTCCCGTACGGGTCAAACGAAGCGGCAGCAACCACGGTAGACATTCCTGAAGATTGGGACCCGAACACTAAAAAAGCTCCTCAATCCTAAGATTGAGGAGCTTTTTTATGACCCGTACGGGAATCGAACCCATGTTACAGCCGTGAAAGGGCCGTGTCTTAACCGCTTGACCAACGGGCCTTAGAAATACAGAGCTTCGCTAAAACCTCCGACTTTCATCGTCCACTACTGCGGACGACCGTCCCCCTTATCTTAGCGAAACTCTGTAACGTGGTAGCGGTAACTGGATTTGAACCGGTGACACTTCGGGTATGAACCGAATGCTCTAGCCAACTGAGCTATACCGCCACATTTGTCTGTGCGCTCTCGAGAACGCTATATTATTATAGCCGACAGTGTCCCTTATGTCAAGTAGTTTTCCACGAAAAATTTCAAAAAATACAAAAAAATCCCGCATTGCGGGTGCAATGCGGAATTTTACGCTTATAGGCTTCCCCCTCAGGGGGGAAGCTGTCGCCAAAGGCGACTGATGAGGGGCGGCGCTGTCTCTATAACCCGTCAAAGGGATACTGCAAGAACTTTGCCCCTCATCCGGCCTCGGGCGGGGCCTCGGCCACCTTCCCCCTCAGGGGAAGGCACTCTGCCAAATTACTTCTTGTTGGGCACCAGCACGGCCTTGCCGCCCATGTAGGGGCGCAGGACCTCGGGGATGGTGACGCTGCCATCGGCCTGCAGGTGATTCTCGAGGAAAGCGATCAGCATACGCGGCGGGGCCACGCAGGTGTTGTTGAGGGTGTGGGCCAACTGGGTCTTGCCGTTCTCATCCTTAAAGCGGATGCGCAGGCGGCGGGCCTGAGCATCGCCGAGGTTGGAGCAGGAGCAGACCTCAAAGTACTTCTGCTGGCGGGGGCTCCATGCCTCAATATCGCAGCTCTTGACCTTCAGATCGGCCAGATCGCCGGAGCAGCACTCCAGCTGGCGGACAGGGATCTCCATGGAGCGGAACAGCTCGACAGAGTTTTTCCACAGCTTATCGTACCAATCCATGCTGTCCTCAGGCTTGCAGACGACGATCATCTCCTGCTTCTCGAACTGGTGGATGCGGTAGATGCCGCGCTCCTCGATGCCGTGTGCGCCCTTCTCCTTGCGGAAGCAGGGGCTGTAGGAGGTCAGGGTCAGGGGCAGAGTAGCCTCGTCCAGAGTCTGGTCGATGAAGCGGCCGATCATGGTATGCTCGCTCGTGCCGATCAGGTACAGATCCTCACCCTCGATTTTGTACATCATAGCGTCCATTTCAGGGAAGGACATAACACCCTTGACCACATCGCCGTGCATCATGAACGGGGGGATGACATAGGTAAAGCCCTTGTCGATCATGAAATCGCGGGCGTAGGCCAGCACAGCCTCATGCAGGCGGGCAATGTCGCCCAGCAGGTAGTAGAAGCCGTTGCCGGAGACGCGGCCGGCGGCGTCGAGGTCGATGCCGTCAAAGCTCTCCATAATGTCAACATGGTACGGGATGGGATAATCGGGCACAACCGGCTCACCGAAGCGCTGAACCTCGACATTGTGGCTGTCATCGGGGCCGATGGGCACGCTGGGGTCGATCATCTGGGGGATGGTGTACATGATCTCCTGGATCTTGGCCTGCAGCTCGGTCTCTTTGGCCTCCAGCTCTTTCAGGCGGTCAGCCTGAGCGGTGACCTGCTTCTTGATTTCCTCGGCCTCGGCTGCCTTGCTGGGGTCCTTCTTGGCCTGACCCATCAGGGCGCCGATCTGCTTGGACAGCTTATTGCGGTTTGCGCGCAGGTCGCTGGCCTCGCCGATGGCGGCGCGGTACTCGGCGTCAAGCTTGATGACCTCGTCTACGAGGGGCAGCTTGGCGTCCTGAAACTTCTTCTTGATGTTTTCCTTGACGGCGTCCGGATTTTCGCGGACAAAGCGAATGTCTAACATAGTGGTACTCCTCTATTAAAATTTCAATAATAGATAATCCTAAAGGCTTCCCCCTCGGGGGGAAGCTGCCGCCCGCAGGCGGCTGATGAGGGCGAGGTTCATCTTCATTGCCCGTCAGCGGGTCATTGTTGGAAACTCGCCCCTCATCCGGCCCGCGGCCACCTTCCCCCAAGGGGGAAGGCTTTGGAGCGGTTGCTGTTCTGTAGGGGTCGATGCGAGCATCCGCCCCTACAATCCCGGATAAAACCGCGTTTTATCCTTGTTTCGCCATGGTCGCCAAACGCTGCAAAACCGGCGCACTGGCCAGATCCTGCTTGGCCGTGACCGGCACAGGCAGCCAGCGGCCGTCCTGCTCCTCGATCAGGCCCAGCTCCTGCAGTGCGGTCAGGCTGGCCAGCATACGGCCGGTATTCTGCACGCCCTGCGCCGCAAACACCGGCTGCAGGTCTGCTGCAGCTACCTGCCCCGTGCGGATGCGGCGGTAGAGCGCCACGGTGTCGGCGCGGTCCGGCAGCAGCACAGCGGCGCGGTATGCAGGCAGGGTGCCACCGGTGCGGAACGCTTCAAACCAGGCGGCCTGCTCGCTGGGGGTATTGCCCAGCCCGGCAAACAGGGTATCGCTGCCCTGCCGCAGGCGCAGGCGGGTGTGCCGCCCCTCGCTGCCCATCGGCCAGATGCCGTCCACAAAGGCGTGCTGTACCAGCAGCACCGGTGTGGGGTTCTCGCGGCCGAAGGGGGCCAGACGGCCCAGCTCCTGCACATTGTCAAGGCTCAGCTCCCCCAGCGTAACGGCGGCATCAAGCTGCAGGCTGACGGCCTCGGGCTGCGCGGCGTGGTCGGCAGCCCAGGCATTGATGGCCTGACGGAAGGCGGGCAGGCTGTCCTCCTCAATTTCGACACCGGCTGCTGCCGCATGGCCGCCGAAACGGGTCAGATACTGTGCGCACCCTGCCAGCGCGCTGTGCAGATCAAACGGGTCAGGGGCACGGCCGCTGCCGCGTCCCTCGCCCTCATGCATCGAAATAACGATGACCGGGCGGCCGAACCGCTCCATAAGGCGCGCGGCCACGATGCCGATGACACCGGGATGCCAGTCCTCACCGCTGACGACAAGCACCCGGTCCCGGGTGCGGGCAGGGTCTTTTTCCAGCGTCTCCAACGCGGCGGCAAACACCTGCTGCTCGGTCTGCTGACGCTCGGTGTTGATCTCTGCCAGACGGTCCGCAATGCCGGTCGCCTGCTCCTCGTCCCCGCAGAGCAGGAGCTTGAGCGCCACGGCAGCATTATCCATGCGGCCCGCCGCGTTCAGGCGCGGGGCCAGACTGTAGCTTACCGTATCCGCCGTGACCGGCTTTCCGGCACAGCCGGCGCTTTCCAGCAGGGCGTGCAGGCCGGGGCGCATCGTATCCTGCAGAAGATCCAGTCCCTCCCGGACGATGGTGCGGTTTTCCCCCACCAGCGGCATGACATCGGCCACTGTACCGAGGGCTGCAAGCTCGCCGTACATCTCCAAAAGCTCGGCAGGGTCGCAGCCCTCCAGCGCGGCGCAGAGCTTAAAGGCAACGCCCGCACCGCACAGATCCTTAAACGGGCTTTCATCATCGGCCCGCTTGGGGTCCACCACGGCAACGGCATCGGGCAGCGTATCGCCCGGCAGATGGTGGTCGGTGATGATAAGGTCCAGCCCCAGCTCTCTGGCGCAGGCAGCCTCCTCCACGGCGGAGATGCCGTTGTCCACCGTCACGACCAGCCTGAAGCCCTTCTGTGCCAGCGATTCAAGCGCAGCGCGGGTCAGGCCGTAGCCGGAGCCGCGCGTGGGCAGCTTGCAGCGCACATGCGCACCCTGACTGGTGAGACATTCGTACAAAATAGCCGTTGCCGAAATACCGTCCACATCATAGTCACCGTAGATGACCATGAGCTCCTCATTTTCAACGGCCTGTTCGATGCGGGCGACTGCTTTGTCCATATCCTTGAGCAGGAACGGATCACTGAGCGGCTCGCCCGGCACCCGCCAGCGAGGTTTCGGCGGCGGGATTGCCCTTTTTCAGTTGCCACGCAGGGTAATTCATACAGTTTAACTCCTTGTGTTAAAATCAGATTCAAAATCATGGGTCAGGCCGTCCTGCCGCAGCATCGTTTCCAGCGTGTCGATCTCGGTCGAAACATCCATGCTCACATCCTGCAGCAGCGTATCATACAGCTTTGCATACGCCTGATTCAGCGTGTGCAAAATGCCGGTGATGTCGCGGCGTATCTCCGCGGCATTGGCGGTGTCCGTATCGCCAAGACCTTGCGCTGTATCGAGCAGCTTGCGGGTCGTGGGCAGGTAATATTCGCGGAAGCGGCGCACCCGGCCAAGCTGCTCGGGGTGGTTATGCACAAAGCCAAGAATGGACGCGCAGATCTTGCGCATCTGCACCAATTCTTCATCGGCATCGCTGCCCAGTCTGCCGCAGCAAGCCTTTAAATAGTTCAGAAAATCCACGCCCTCGCGCTGGAACTGCTCGGCCTCGGTCAGCGGCGCAGCAGATGTCGGCTGCGGTGCGGCAGCGGGCTGCGGCGCGGATGGCAGGAGCGAATCATCCAGATAGAGGGTGCTGTAATCATCGGAAATGGCAGCGTTGGGAAGATCCCCGTTCGCCACAGCCTTTGCAACAGTTTCATAGGCATTTTCCTGCTTGATCTGTGCCTTGCGGGCCAGCGCGGGCAGGTCACAGGTCCAGTCATTGGCAGCGCGCAGCAGCTTGCGCAGGCGGCTGAAATAGGCCAGCTTTTTCATGCCCACAACGGCCATAAAAAGGAAGCCGAGCGTTGCGGGGGTAAATACGGCCGTCAGAATCGGCAGGGCTATAAAATCCTGTTGGGAAAGCCCCAGCGGCCCTGCGCCGACTGCCGTCAGGATGCCCAGCACGAGCGCCGTGATGCCAAAGCAGCCTGCAAAGGTCCAGCCGAGCGCCGTCAGCGCAACGCCGACAGACTGGCCGCCGTTTTTCCACTTGCGCTCCAGGCGGCGCTTCCACGCGGAGAAGCTGTCGGGCTGCTTCACGCCCATGGCATCGCCCGCCTGCTCCAGCGCGTTGGCAATGCTGCCCAGCACGGAGGAGCCGATTTTGCTGCCCATCTCGACCGCATTGTCGATCACATCGCCAAGGTCGTAGTTATATTCGTAGTTATATTCGTAGTTATATTCGTAATTGTGTTTGTTGTCTGGCATGGTTTGTCCCATCTGTTTGTTTTTATCGTCTGCTGCCGTGCGGCGGTCAGAGGACTGGCCGCCGTCTCGGGTCATTCTGCAGGTGCCCAATTCTTCATCAGCTCGGCGGCACAGCGCACACCGTCCACGGCGGCGGTCATGATGCCGCCTGCATAACCAGCACCCTCACCGCAGGGGTAAAGGCCGCTCAGGCTGGTACACTGCAGGTCCTCTTTGCCGCGTTCAAGGCGCACCGGGCTGCTGGTGCGGGTCTCAAGACCCGTCAGCACGGCATCGGGGGCGCGGTAGGCTGCCAGCTTGCGGCCAAAGGCCGTCAGACCCTCGCGCAGGGCACCGCCTAACTCCGTGGGGAGCAGGCTGCCGAGATCGCAGGGCGTCACACCTCGGGGGTAGGTCGGCTCCACACGGTCCAGCGCCAACGCGCTGCCCCCCGCCAAAAAACTGCCGACCGTCTGCGCCGGGGCGCGGTATTCCCCGCCGCCCGCGCGGTAAGCGGCCTGCTCAAGCTGACGCTGGAACGCCACCGCCTGAACCGGGTCGTTGTCAAAGTCACTGCCGTCCACGCTGACGACCACCGCCGCATTGGCGTTTTTGCCGTTGCGGGCGTGCAGGCTCATGCCGTTGGTGACAACGCCGCCCTCCTCACTGGCGGCGGCGCAGACCGTGCCGCCCGGGCACATGCAGAAGGTATAGACGCAGCGCCCGCCGCTGACATGCTGGCTGAGCTGGTACTCGCCCTTCGGCAGCGCCGGGTGCCCTGCCGCACCGTGGTACAGGCTTTTGTCGATCTCCGTCTGCAGATGCTCGGCCCGGAAGCCGACCGAGAAGGGCTTGCACGCAAGCGGCAGGCCCAGCTCATGCAGCATGGCAAAGGTATCCCGGGCGCTGTGCCCCACGGCAAGGATAAGCTGCTCACAGGCAACGCTGCCTGCCGTGGTGTCAATGCCGGTCAAGGCACCGTTTCGGATCTGCAGGCCGGTCAGCGCCGTATTGAACCGCACCTCCCCGCCCAGAGACTCTATCTCCCCACGAATGCTGCGGATGACATCCCGCAGAAGGTCGGTGCCGACATGCGGCTTCTGTCGCCAGGCAATATCTGCCGGCGCGCCGTGGTCGAGGAACGCCCCCGTCACAAAGGCACACAGCGGGTCGCCGACACGGGTGGTCAGCTTGCCGTCCGAGAAGGTCCCCGCGCCGCCCTCGCCAAACTGGATGTTGGCATTCGGATCCAGCTCACCGGTCTTTTCAAAATGGCTGACCGCGCGGATGCGCTCATCAAGGGCGGGGCCGCGCTCCAGCACCAGTGGGCGGTAGCCGCTGCGGGCCAGCAGCAGCGCGGCAAAGAGGCCCGCCGGGCCAAGGCCCACGACCACCGGGCGGTGTGCCAGCGGCATTTTGCCCCGGGGAAAGGTAAAGGCAGGCGGCTGTGTGAAACAGACGCAGGGCGAGGCCCCGGCCAGCGCCGATTCCTCACCCTCGTCCTTGAGCGTGACTGCGATGGTGTAGACAAGCACCGGCGCACCGTGCCGGGCGTCCACGCTGAGTTTTGCCACACCGCAGTGCGCCGCCTTGCGGGCGGGCACGCGGAGAATGGCCAAAGCCTTGGCCGCCGCCTCGGCGTCCGGGTCGGGGCAGGTCAGCGGCAGGCGGATATTGCGGACTAGAAGCATAGATAAGGTTCCTTAAACGATGGTATTTTGTATGCGCCATGTAGGGGCCGGACATGTCCGGCCCTCGGCTTTCCCGTTATAGAGCGGTTTCCTGTAGGCTGCGGGCCGGGCATGCCCGGCCCCTACTGCGTTGCGTTACTTCGATGTGACCTCGCACTGGACGGTATAGCTGCCGGTGGCAAAGATGCGGGTCGCGGAGGGGATCTGGATGCTGACGGCAATCGTCTGCTGGCCCACTGTCAGGTTCAGGCTCTGGCAGTCGATCTGCGCCACAATGCTGTCGGCGTTCAGCTTTTCGATCTCATCCGCCGGGCCGTAGAGCGTAACGCCGCTGACAAGGCTGGAGAGTATCTGCAGCTCATAGTTGCTGGGTACATTGATGGCGCGGATGTTCGATACATTCAGCTTGGTGGAGCCCATCTCGGAGGTGTCAAAATCCAGCGTCACATTGGTCACACCGTCCAGCGAAACGATACCGGCCGGCAGCTCGATCAGCCGCTGGTAGTCGCGGCCCGGCTCAAACTCGCGGGCAAGGTCAAAATCGGTGACGGTCAGGGATTCCAGCGTACTGATGGTGCGGGCCGGGCCTGCCACGCGCAGCGTCTGTTGGGTGAGCGAATAATGCAGGCTTTCCACATCAAAGCCGTTCGGCGTGCCGATGAAATCCACCTTGAGCGGCAGCTCCCGCACCTGATAAACGGTCAGTGTCACATTGGCGGAGTCGCTCTCCATCGAGATATACTGCGGCGTAAAGACATTGCCGACCTCATCCCGCAGCTGCAGGGTTGCGGGCACGGTCGTGGTATCGGCCAGCTCGCCGTCGATCTGCACAGGGGCCACGATGCTGGACACCTGATCCAGTTCGCTCGTGGGGCCGCGCAGCGTGATCTCAGCGGGCACAGCAGTGGTCTTATTGAGCATATAGCCGTTGGAGATCGGCACGGCGGAGGCGTCCACCGTGACCGGGAAGGTCTTTTCGCTCACCTCATCAAAGACAACATCAATCGTATCGGGGCTTTCGACCGTACACTCGATGTCCCCGGGAAAGTCGGTCGTGTTGGTCACGCGGGCCTGCAGGCGCAGCGTCACCTTGCCCGGGCCGCTGACACCGGCATAGCTGGGATAGACCATGATGTCGGAGTTCTGAATGTTGCCGATGATCGTGCCATTGCCCTCGACCTTGACGGTAACGCCCTCGAGGTCAGGCTTTTCCACGATGTCCAGCCCCTGAGAGGTGTAGGCGGAGGCACCGCTGGTGTAGTTGATGGGTACCTTGGTCACTGTCTTGGAGCCTTGGGGGTCGATGTAGACCGTTACAATGGTCCAGGTCGCAAAGCCCATGATGAGCGCCAGCACCATCATAAAGACTGGGTTGTTCCAGAAGGTGCGCGGTCCCTTGGGCACTGCCCCCATCGGCCCCGGGGCGGCGGGCTTATTCGGGCTTGGCATGGTTCAGTGCACCTCCCTTGCGCAGCAGCCTTTGCAGCGGCGAGGCCTTTTCGGCCTCTGCTTCCTCAGGGGGAACGATCTCCTCCTGCAGCAGATTGAACAGGTTCTGACGGTCCAGACGGCGGATCAGAACGCCGTTTTTGGCCATCGAGATAATGCCGGTCTCCTCACTGACAATGACAACGATGGCATCGGAGTTCTCACTCATGCCAAGACCGGCGCGGTGGCGGGTACCCATATCCTTGCCCATCTCTAGGTTGTTGGACAGCGGCAGCACGCAGCCGGCCGCAACGATCACACCGTCCCGAATCACGACTGCACCGTCATGCAGAGGCGTCCCCTCATAGAAGATCGTTCCCAGCATTTCGGGGATCACATCGGCGTGCATCGGCGTGCCGGTGCGGATGATCTCGTCCAGATTGTTGTTGCGCTCAAGCACCATCAGGGCGCCCGTGCGGGTGTCCGAAAGCTGCTCTGCCGCATCGCAGATCGCAACAACCGCGCTCTGCCATGCACCGCGCAGCGAGGGGTCGCTGCGCCGATTGCCGAGCATCAGGTTGGCCCACATCGTGCTTTGGCCCATCCGCTCCAGCGTGCGGCGCAGCTCCGGCTGGAAGATGACCACCGCAGCCATAAAGCCGATGGTGATGACATTGTTCAGCGCCCATGTGACGGTCTTTAGGTTCAGCATAACCGCCAGACCGTAGAACACCAGAATCAGAAGGATGCCCTTGACAAGCTGGCCCGCGCGGGATTTGCGGGCGAACTGCAAAAGCTGGTAAAACACAAACGATATGATCAGGATGTCCAGCGTGTCGGACAGCGGGTCAAAGGTGCGCAAACTGCTTAAAATAGCGTTGAGCGTCTGGTTGGGCAGCATGGTTGCCGCGTCCCCCTTTCCGGGTCAGGATGATGGTTTCACTCGATCAGTGCAACGGCGTGGGCGGCAATGCCAAGACCCTCGCCGGTAAAGCCGAGATGCTCCTCGGTCGTGGCCTTGACGCTGACGGCGTCCACCGGCAGACCGAAGGCATCGGCAATCTTCTCGCGCATTGCGGGGATGTGGGGGGCCAGCTTCGGGCGCTGGCAAAGAATCGTTGCATCAATGTTGCCGACCCTGTAGCCGTGGGCGGCGATGATCTTTGCCACCTCGCGGGTCAGCTGCAGCGAGTCCGCGCCCTTGTAGGCGGGGTCGTTGTCGGGGAAATGCTGACCGATGTCCCCCAGCGCCGCCGCACCCAGCACGCCGAGATAGCCCGCGTACCGCGCGGGCGTCTCCCCCGCACTCTCCGCCGTGCCCTCGATGAGGCCGCACAGGAGCGAGAGCAGCATCAGCGCCATCGCGCCGCGCAGGGAATTTGCCACCGCATCCTGCAATGCCGCGCGAAAGTGCGAAAAAAGGTACTGTCCGCCGCGCAGGAGCAGATCATCCCCCGCCTCGGCGCTGTCGATGAGCTCGCGCGGCACGATGCCGTCGAGTTCTGACGGCAGTTCGAGCGCCGAGGCGCTCACGCAGAGCAGCAGCGCAGCAAAAAGAAAGCAGGGCAGCCTTTTCATAGAAATCCCTCCACCATCTCGAGCAGCGCCTCCATGAGCGGCAGCGCGCAGACGAGCGCGCACAGCGTCCCCGCCGCGGCGAGCAGACTTGACAGCGCGCTCTGCCCCGCATCCGCGCACAGCGCACAGGAAAAGCGCGCCACGAGCGCGATGGCCGTGACTTTGACGACCGGTACGAACAGCGTGAGCGGCAGATCCGTGAGCGATAGCGCCCGCTCGCAGAAGTCGAATAGCTCGGAGAGCGCGGGCAGCAGCATCGCGCAGCCGACAAGCACCGCCGCAAGCAGCAAGAGAAGTGAGAGCGCTTCGTCGCTCTTCTTGAGCAGCGCCGTCACGGCGCTCACGCACAGGCTCAGCGCCGCAAGCTTGATGAGCAGCTCCATCCTAAAACCCAAACAGGCTCTTGATGAGATCGAACAGCGAGCTGATCTCCCGCACGAGCAGCATCATCGTCGTGATGAGACCGGCCAAGCTCACGAGCATTGCCTGATCCGGACGGTCCGAGCGCACGAGCAGCTGGTTGAGCACGGCGACGACGATGCCCACCGCTGCGATCTTGAACACGAGGTCAATATCCATAGACGTCTTCCTTATGTAAAGCGTTTATCCTTTTCAATAACGTTATAGCAGCAGAATACAGAGCATTGCCCCGCCTCCGAGGCACAGTGCCGCCGTGATGCGGCCCGTTTCGCGCTCCCTTTGCCGCAGCTTCTCTTCAAGGCGCGAGAGCTCGCTTGCCGCGAGCGTCAGCGCGGCGCAGACGCTTTCCTCATCCCCGCCGAGCGCGTGTCCCAGCGCCGATACTGTCTCCCGCTCCCGCGCGGCGATGGGCAGAGTCTTTGCGGCGTGCTCCCATGCAGAGGCAAGCGGTTTGCCGCGCGCAAGATTGGCGGTCACACCTTCAAAGAAGCCCGCGGCTTCCGGTTCGCAGCTCAAGTGCCGCAGCAGCGCGGGCAGCGGCGTCAGCGTCAATCGGACGGCGCTCTCGAGTGCGAGAAACGCACCGGAAAGCGCGCGAAGCGTCCTTTGCCGCAGTAAAGTACGTAAATGGAAACTCCTTTGCAGCCACAGCACTGCGCCGAGGATCAGTGCACTGCCCGTCAGTCGGAGCATGACAGGTCACCCACTTCGTAAGAACGTGCACCGCCGTTCGAGCGGATGACGATGCAGCGGCGAAACACCCTCGCGCGCAGAAGCTCCCGCCAGAGCGGCTTCTGGTGCAGCTCGTCAACGCTCGCGGCGTGGATGCTCGCGAGCAGCCCGACGCCGCAGTTCGCGGCCAGGCACATTGCGCGGATATCCTCCTCCGCCGTGATCTCATCGACCGCGATGACCTGCGGGTTCATGCCGCGCAGCACCATCGGGATGCCGACGGCCTTTGGGCAGAGCGAGAGCACGTCCGTGTGGTTGCCGAGCTCCATCTGCGCTCGCCCCTTGCAGCACACGGCGAGCTCGCAGCGCTCGTCGATGACCGCCACGCGCAGCGCGCGGTGTTCGCTGTCCCCGAGCGACAGCACGCGGATGAGGTCACGCAGCAGCGTCGTTTTCCCGCCGCCGGGCGGCGAGAGAATGAGCGTGCTCAAAAACCGCCCGTCAGCGCTGAAGAGCTGCGGCGCAATGTCGCTCCCGAGCCCGATGTGCTCGCACACGATGCGCAGCGCGAGCGACGAAATGTCCTTCAGATTGCTCACCTCGCCGTCGCGCACGACGGCGCTGCCGCACACACCGAGGCGGAACCCGCCCCGCAGCGGCAAAAAGCCCTGCCGCAGTGTTTCGATGCAGGCATAGCGCGAATACTCCGTCACCGCGCCGAGCATCTGTTCGAGGTCTTCCGCCGTCACGAGCGACGCACGCCCGTCCGGCGCGGCGTTCAGCTCACCCTCCAGTGTCAGCACCGTCAGCGGGTGCATCACGCGAAGGCGCAGCTCCTCGACGCGCTCTTTCTGCTTGTCCGGCAGCGACAGGGCGAGACTTTTGAGCCGGTGCGGTAAAAACTCGCACGATTGTTCGTAGCGATAGATCCGTTCCAGACGTTCCACCGTTCCCACTTCCCTTCTTTGGTGTTAGTCCAATCTATGAGGTGGTGGACACGCTTATGCCGGTTTGTCCCGTTTCGGGCAAAAGAAAAAACGGGGAAATTCCCCGTTTTTTCGCGCTTGATTTTTTACTGGTTACCGCAGGGGCACGCGCAGCCGCAGCCGCCGGGCACCGCCGCGGGTGGGAAGAAATCGTCCATCGGGAACTCCACCGCATCGAAGACCTTGCACGGGTCCTCGCAGCTGCAGTCGCCGCCGGCAAGCGTGCACTCGTTGGACGGAATGCAGTAGTCGTACACGGGGATGAGAAGCTGCGTGTCGCGCTCTAAGCGCACGGTCGAAAACTGGCCGAGCGAGATGCACACGCGGCGAATCGCGGACTCGTCGAAGATGATTGGCTCGTCGAATGCTGCCAGAATGCCCGCGGGCACGCCGCCGAGCGTACCGCGGTCACAGCCGCAGCGGCAGTTGCGGTTGTCGGCAAAGTGCGCGCACAGCAGCATCGGGTCGACGACCTCGACCACCGCGGTCGGGAGATTCGCCGTCAGGTTCAGCGGCGCATCAATGGCGTTCGCCTCGGGGATGGAAGAATAGATTTTCGCGCCGCTCTCGCTGCCAAAGAGCACCACGCGCTTATCAAAGGTCGCAAGACCCTCGATCTCCGTGTAGCGCGTGCTGCCGTTGAGCGCCTGCAAGGTGATGCGGTAGAAAAAGTGCATGTCGACGGTGTAGTACCCGCGGTTGAAGTTCACGGGCTCGACGTCGACAAACGTGTAGATGAGCTCGGCGCTGCCGCCGCGTAGCCCCTGCGCCGTGCTCAAAACGCTCTGCGCCGTGGCCGTGGGGTAAAAGCGCAAATCCTCAATGCAATCCTTGTCGCGGCAGGATGAATAGATCTTTTTCGTATGAATACAGACCGCCTCGCGCGCGCCGTTCGCGCCGCCGACGTGGCCTGCTGCTACTTTATCAGCCATAAAGCAAGAATACCTCCTATTTTAAGTACTGGAAAGTCGGGCGCGACCGCGCCTTTCTTTCACCCCAGTCTATGCCGTACGCGAAGATGGGTGTGCCGCGTTTTGCCGATTTTGAAAAAGACCTA
>OHFI01000498.1_pt1 | contig 15501 bp, 10 predicted proteins | sample 1567431 | NCBI WGS metagenome assembly OHFI01 (sample SAMEA3879569, study PRJEB24766) | human gut metagenome | biome: human-associated habitat; feature: feces | place: USA | collected 1985/1987 | reverse complement strand
ATGAAGAAATCGTAGAAGGATTCTTCATAATAACTTGCTTATAATCAGAAAGTAATGCACTGATGATGGATTTGAAGGAAATAATTTCGGTATTGTATCCTCTATACCGGGGGCTGTCCTCTTTTATAAAGATGGAAATAGAGTCTACTTGAACGGGCTGGCAGGAAAAAGGTTCCCCATCAGACTGTGGTCGGATAATAGAATGGCTACAGTACCCTCCATGCCGCTTTTCATCTTGAAGTAATCCACAGCGTTGTCCAACTTTAAATCTATCCGGAAGTAGTTTTTCCCCTCTTTTTTCAATACCTCTTTATATACTGTTTTCACTTTTCCGTTCAGATGACTATCCGTTCCGGTAGTGTATCCCTCCATTTCTATACTGGCGGGCATTCCTTCTTTTATCCTCGCTATTTCAGTATATGGGATGAAAGCTGTTATCTCTATTTCAGAATGGCTGTTTATGGCAACTTCCACTTTGCCTTTTACATTTTCAGGAAAAGGAATGAAGCAAGCTGCCACTGCCAGTCCTGTTATCAATAAAGCAATAAGAGTGATTCCACTACGTATAAGCAGAGGTGGTATGCGTCCGATGATGTTTCTCACTTTCTCGCTCCGAAGTTCTATTTGTTCATAATTTTTATCCATAATCGTTAGCTCCCTAGTTCCAATTGATTCTTAACTAAATGGTAATATGCACCTTGGCGGTCAATTAATTCCGTATGGGTTCCTGTTTCTATTATCTTGCCTCTTTCTATCACGATGAGTTGGTCGGCGTTCTTTACCGTACTGAGCCGGTGCGCGACGATAACTACCGTTTTCCCTTTATAAAATTCCATCAGGTTCTCTACAATAGCCCGTTCGTTATTGGCATCCAGTGCATTGGTCGCCTCGTCCAGAAATATATAATCAGGATTCTTGTATACGGCACGCGCTATCAGGATTCTTTGTTTCTGTCCCTGGCTCAGTCCGATACCATCCTGCCCTATCAGTGTGTTATATTTTAATGGCAAAGTCTGGATGTAGTTGTCGATGCAAGCAATGCGTGCGGCTTGAAGCAGACGTTCTTTGTCAATCTCGCCGTCATCTACCGCAATGTTGCGGGCGATGCTTTCCGAGAAGATGACTCCGTCCTGCATGACCACTCCGCAATGTTTGCGCCACCATTTCAGGTTATATTTCTGCAAGTCTGTACTGCCGATGGTTATTTCTCCTGCCAACAGGGGGTAATAGCCTAACAAGAGTTTGATCATTGTTGTCTTTCCGCTTCCGCTGGTCCCCACTATGGCGGTTACCTTTCCTTCGGGGATGGTTATGTTGATTCCGTCCAATGTTTTGTTCGGATTGTGTGGGTCGTATTTAAAATCGGCGTTTTTGAAAGAGAGGCTTTTGTCCCGGTCGTGGAATGCGTTTAGTGCTTCCTTGTTGTTTTCCTCGTTCTCCATTTCGTGAATTTCATTGATGCGTTCCAGACTTATTTTCACATCTTGCAATGAATAAAGGAAGCTCATCAATTGTTCCACCGGACTGTTCAGTTGTCCGATGATGTACTGCACGGAGAGCATCATGCCCAGTGTCATTTCCCCTTGTACCACCAGCGAGGCCACCAGTCCCGTGATTACTATGTTCTTGGTCTGGTTTATCAGTACCGCTCCCGAGTCCTGGTACTGCCTCAGCGCAAGGCTCCGGATGTTCACTTTGAACAGCCGTGCCTGTATGCGTTCCCATTCCCACCGCTTCTGCTGCTCGCAGGCACTCAGCTTTATCTCCTGCATGCCGTTCACCAGCTGCACCACCGTGCTCTGGTTGGCGCTCTGCTGGGCAAACCGCTTGTGGTCCAGTTCCGCCCGTTTCTTCATGAAGAGCCAGACGTAGGAGATGTAGAGTGCGCTCCCTCCCATGAAGATAAGGAAAATCATGCCGCTGTACACCAGCAGCACGATGCCGAATATCAGGATGTTGAAGGTGGAGAACGCCACGCTGAGGCTGCTTCCGGTCAGGAAGTTCTGTATGCGCGTGTGGTCGTTGATGCGTTGCAGGATGTCGCCCGTCATCTTGGTGTCGAAGTAGCCCATAGGGAGCTTCATCATCTTGATGAGGAAGTCCGAAATCAGGGCGATGTTGATGCGTGTGCCCAGATGCAGCAATATCCATCCGCGTATGAACTCCACGGCGCTGCTGCTGAAGGACAGCATCAGTTGGGCAATGAGCACCAGGTAGATAAATCCGAGATTTTGGTTGTTGATGCCGAAGTCCACGATGCTCTGCGTGAGGAAGGGGAGCATCAGCTGTATCATGCTGCCCAGCAGCAACCCCAGCAGCAGTTGTCCCACCAGTTGCTTGTAGGGGCGCAAGTAAGAATAGAGGAAGCCGAAGCCTTTATAGTTTGTCTTTTCCCCCTCATCTTCTTGTGCATAGAATTCCGGTGTAGGTTCCAGCAACAGTGCCACTCCCGTATCTTCTCCGTCCGTTTTGGCGCTGAGCCAGCAACGGCAGAATTCTTCCCGGGTGTATTTCAGCTTGCCTGCTCCGGGGTCGGCCACCCATACATGCTTGTCGTTCATCCGGTAGACCACGACGAAATGTTGCTGGTTCCAGTGGACGATACAAGGTAAAGGGGCTTCTTGCAGCATTTCGTAGCTCACTTGCACACAGATGCTCCGAAATCCAATCTTCTCAGCCGCTTCGCTGATACCCAGCATAGAGACACCTTCGCGAGTGATGAATGACTTTTCCCTCAGACCTTCCAAAGAATAGCGCTTGCCATAGAAGGCGGACACCATGCGCAGGCAGGTGGGGCCGCAGTCCATCACGTCGTGCTGGGAGTAGTGAGGAAAGGATTTCATTTGATTAACTATATAAAAAGTCAATATCTTTGATGTTATAATAGCTTGGAAATTTCCTCCCATTAATAAATAGAATGGGGGTAGTGTAAAACTTATGTGTTATACACCATTTTTCTTGTGCATTGATGAAAGGCTCGTATTTAGGGATTTCATCCAAGAACTTAATGTTATGTAGGATTTTATTTTTACTGATAGGATAGTTATCAACATATTTTTTTAGTATCATGGCAAATAATTGGGGATTCTTTTGATAGCCAGAGAGAATATGGGAAGCTATTACTATCGATTCTGGATGTTTCTTTTGGTCTAACAAAAATATTAAATCCAATTTGGTATTGGCTTTTCTTTGAAGGATGGGCATTAGTTTTTGTAGCTCTTTTATGCATGAAACACAAATAGGACTGAAAATAAGAGTAAGGCATATTTCGGCATCTGGATTTCCTATTGATATTTTATTCACTTTGTCAACATCTGTAAGACAAAGTTCTTGTTGAAAAAGATATTGGGAAATGTTTTCGTCATATATTAATTCGTTGTATTTTCTTTTCAAGGTGGTGTGTTCTTTTTGAGTGGCAATTATCGGCTTGATGACTATATAGATAGATGTAACAGTAACGAAGATCGTCGTTATTTCTATTATTGATTTCAAATGTAGCAATTCGTATATATAATTCATCTTTAAAGTACATATACTTAGCATAAACAGAAAAACGAATACCACTTGTACAGAAAGGCAAAGGGTACACCATTTTCTTGCTATGAATTTCTGATAAAAAAGAGAATAGCATACATATCCGATACTGCAAACAGACAGGAAGTTTATAAGTGCCTGTGCTGTACCAAATGGTAGGAATAGTAATACAATTAAAAGAGATAAAAAATACACAAAACCTATATCGCTCCAAGAAACAAGTCCGAGGAAATATGCGTCTTTGAAATCCAAGATAGAAGAACAATCTATATTATTCTTATTTCCGGTGGCTGAACATAATTTTTTAATGTGTACATTGTACTTGTCTATTTGGTCTACAAACAAAAGTATGGATGCAGTCAGTCCTCCTAAAACGCCTGTAAGATATAGATAAAAAAGAATGCCTCCTTCGTGCTTTAAAATAAGTAAATATGCGAATAATATGACTACACACAATATAAGCATAGGATATTTTATTTGCTTAATGATTGTGCTGAATTTCATTTTTAGTGGAATACTGATTTTACCTGGTCGGTTATCCATAATAAGGATGTTACCGTCCCACATATCTTCAAAATCCTTTCTCGATATACTTTCTATCTTTCCTTTCTCATCAATAGTCTGAATAGATTCGGCAGTAACTTTTGTTATAAACAGGAACAAATCCACATTTGTAATAACATGAGCAATGAAAGGAGAGGGTATATTTGTCAGTTCTTCATAACTGGTATGTATGGCAAAACTATCTTTGCCCATCCTATGTAATATATACTGGAAAGATAGGAAACTGGGAAAATCCGGATGTTCCTTCAATATTACATATAATGCAGCAGAATATTTGCAGCCATAATATTTTGTGATAATCTTCAAAATGGTTCTTGCATTGTCTTTTATTATTTTTTGATGTGCATTCATTCTGTTGCTTTACTGTTTTAAATATTTGTCTATCGTTGTTGCCGCTTGTTGGTCACTTGGTCTTGGAGCATTCACTTCAACAATATTGCCCTGTTTGTCGAAAATGATGTATCGGGGAATTAATTCCAGCTTTAGCTTTTCCAGTATTTTACTGTTCTTTGGGTTTGTGATGAGGAAATTGTCGGGTACTTCCGACAAGCCTTCCTGCTCTACTGCCTTTTTCCAGCTGCTTTCCTGGTCCTTGAAGGCGAGATAGACGAATACCACATCTTTTCCCTTGTACAGCTCTCTTAGCTTTGCCGATGGAGGCATTTCTTCCCGGCAGGGTACACACCAGCTTGCCCAAAAGTCCACATAAATGACCTTTCCCCTGTTCTTTTCCAGCAATCTGTTTAGGTTGGCAGGCTTTCCATGAATGTCCTTCAGCAATAGCTGGTTGGCATCGGCAGACAAGTTGTATTGGTCTCTTATCCTGTCGGGCAGCAGTGTGTCTTGGGTGATGTGGATATATTTGTCAAGATAGCTGTTTACGTCTTGTGCCGAAAAGTTCTCGCCGATTTCTTTGATGCAGCGTTCAAGCAGGGCTTGCTTGGATTTTGGCTGGAACGGTTTCGCAGATAGCTCATCGAAGGTTTGACGCCAGTCCTTGCTTCCTCCCTGGGATTTGCGTATCGTCGGGATATGCTGGTTGAAGAACCAAAGGTAGTAGTCCAGAAATTCACGGTAGGAGGGATAACGGATATATTTGTCGGCTATTCCGGGCTCCATTTGGCGGTAGAAGGCGGTGTCTTCATTCAGCATTCTCCGGGATTCATAGTCTTTCAGCTTGAGCAGGCATTGATAACGGTCGTGTATCTCGCTTGAGATAAGTTGCTGTTCTTTAAAGGAATTGATAGTATCTGTGTAGTTCTTTTTGTAACTGTCGAACATGGATTGTAATGAATCCAAAGGACAATAATCTATTATTAATGAAGTCCAATTGTTGGCTCGTATCATGTTAATGCTTTGGGCAATCCGTACCCAATCGCTTCCCAAGCATGTTTTTGCTTCTAAGCCGGAGTGTGTCCTCCCTTTACGCAATTCATAGTTCATATTATAGATTCTGTTGCGTTCCGGGTGATGCTTGCTGCTTAAAATGGGGTAGTTCAGGCTATCCATTGAAATAGTAATGGTATCCCCTTGCATTAAAGGGTAGTAGTTGAACTCAAAATCCCCATAGTTGAGCCCCAGCTCCTTGAAATGTTCAGTGGAATAGAGGGTTATGGTATCGAAATCTTTGTCCGGCATGTATTCCATAAGAGTTCCTATACTGTCGGTATAGAGGACTTTAGGCATCGGCACGTGTCTCATTCCTCCCGGTGTCCTGTGTGGCTTAGGATGGTAATGATTGAAACATACTACAATATTCTTTCCACATTTCTCATTGATGGCTTGTTGCCGGCAAGATGAAATGCTTATTACCAGAAAAAAGATGATACATATATACTTCATAAGTATAGGCTTTTAATTTATGATGATATTAAATAATGAATAGGAAAATTATTAGTTTGAATAACAATTTTCCTATTCTGTAACCTGCGGATTATCCGCAGTAGCTACTTGAAGGGCAGCTATCACAGCACCAATTTCCCTTGGCGGTAGCCATGAATTGAGCTTGAACTTTGGTTACACCGCACTCTACTCTACCACTTGGAGATTTGTAGCCACAAGTACCAAAACCACCTTTGATAGCTCTCATTTGTTTTTTATTGAGGGCTTTCGCTTTTAAGTCATTAAAATTCATAGTGTTCAAGATTAATTTAGTTCTACTCTATTAAAGCTTTTCGATTCCGCTTATATTTAGTGCACAAAATATCATAAATTGAAGTAGCCTTCCAAGAATATGTCATCTGTTTCTATTTCAATGGAGTATTCTCCGCTCTTCTCACCGTTAAGGTCTATATTAAGAGTAACAGGATTACTACATGTCTCTGAATAGACCGTTTCACCGGTAGTTTCGTTGGTGATAGTGATAGTGGCAGACTCAATGTTTTCATTGAAGCTGACATTTACCACATTATTATATAGGTAAGCATCTACTATCGGCATATATATGCTACGGACTACAGGACCTCCTTCTTTATTAATAGGTGGTATATAGTCGCCAGGAACTGTTTGTTGGAGAACAATCTTTATACAATCATTCACTTTCTCCGCATGTACTGCTATATTGCCAAGAGAGAAAATTGTTAGCAGGATAAATAATAGTCTTCTCATATTTATACGTTTTATTTGTTTTCGTTGTCATAAATATAGGACTATTTTAGCTTATGGATATGTATAAAACATGTATAAAGTGATGTATAAAGTGATGTATAACGGTGCTTATATATGTATAAATAGTTAATTTGTCTTAACGCACAGTTCCTTCAACACCTTTTGCAGAGAAGTTGAACCGTGAGGAAAGCCCATCCGCTTCTCAACAATGCGATTCGCTTTTTTGTAGACGGTGTCTCGTTTGCAGCCCAACAGACATCCGAAATAGCTGACCGGCAAATCGGTCAGGTATAGACAGCAGAGGTGAATTTCTTCTTGCAGCAGTTTGCAATCCGCACATAGCCTTAAGGTGATTTGGTTCCAACGTCGGTCTGTTTCGGCAATCAGTTGCAACCAGTCCTCCTTTTCCATGTGCAGCTCCGAGCTGTCATGGTCTTTGTAGTCTTGGATGATTTGCTTCATCTTGGTTTTTACATCCGAATATTTTTGTGTGCTTGTCAAGAGCAGAACTCGTTCGTGGTTCAGGGCTTCCAGCTCATTACGCAATTGCTTTTTCTGCGCTGCATCATAATGCAGTTGTTCCAACTCTCTTTCTAAATATGCGATTCTGTTTTCTTTCTGCCGTTGCTCTTCTTCAAGTTTGGCATTTTGTTGCTGCATTGCGGTTTGTACCTCTTTCAGTCTGTCCTTTTCTTCCTCCAAAAGGAAGGTTCTTCTCCGGTATCTTTTCAGCATGTACAAGGCCAAGAACGCTGCCGCTACAACAGACAGCAGGAGACCGTTATATTTACTGATGACTGAATCGTGTTTCTTCTGTTGATGGGCTATCTGGGCACTCTTTTCGGCATCAATCACGGAATAGGCTTGTCTGTTACGGTTGTTCCGCAAACTATCCGTGTAGATGGAGCCGGTTCGTTCCAAGTCCAATGATGTTTTAAAATCTCCGGAAGCTTTTGCTATATCTGATAATAACTTGTAAACTCCTGCTTTTATGGCATGACTCTTATCAGGAAGGGCTTTGTTTAGATAGAAGGAGGCAGAGTCATATTGCCGGTTCTCGTAATAGGCATTTCCTAATATATAGAAAGCATTGTAGCAGAAAGTTGTATCTTCCTGCAGGGCAAAGTTTTGCTTGGCAAACTCCACTGCTTTCTTTCCATTCTCCATTCTGTAGTACAATGTGCTTAGTGCAGACAGTATGGTTCTGTTCAGAGTTTTGTTGTTTGTCATTTTAGCCATATACAGTGCTTGCAGCATCAGTTTTTCAGCTTTCGGATAGAATGACTTCCCTTTTTCCATCCGAATCATTCCCTGCTGTGACAAAGCTTCTGCCTGAAGCAGCGAATCTTTCAGCAGGACAGCCATTTGCTCCGCTTCCCGATATATGGAATCTGCTTGCTCATTTAAATCTTGTGCATAATACAAGTAACCTATATTATTGCAGATAAGGCTTTGCAAACGAATGTTTTTTGTTTTTTTTGCTAAGATGTTCGCTGTAAGAAAGCTGGTAACGGCTTCCTCTGCTTTCTTCATGTCTCTGTAAACGCATCCCCAATAGTAATATGCCCGTGCTTGCAGTAGGGCATCCTCATGCGTGTCATAGTAGCGCACGGCCACTTGTATCAGCGAATCATCCGTCTGCACCATGTAGTTCTTGTCCCGTGCCTGCGTCAGCAGCAGTGCATGGTAGGCACGGTCTGCTTTTGTGCTCAGGCTGTCGGTTGAGATACTTTCCAGCATGTGCAGTGCGCTGTCCGGATGCAAATTCATCAGCGAGTCTGCCCGTACCAATAGTGTATTGTAGTCCGTCTTTTCGGTGCAGGCTGCCAATAGTGCGGTCAGTATGGCTATGAGGGCTATGGTTCGTTTTCTCATGCAGTTTGCAGCTTGATATACTGCAAAAATAATGTTTTTTGTTTAGCTTATCCTTGTCCGGTCGTGTTTTTTTCAAAGGATGCATTCCCGTTTGAACCGTATTCATCGTGTGCTGTACAGGGTTTCTTTGTGTTCCGCATACGTGTTTCTCCCGAGAAACCTTTTGATTTGCCAATGTTCTACTATAGTGAACAAGTCAGACCACTAAGGTGAACAAATCAGCTCACTTAGGTGAACAAATCAGACCACTTAGGTGAGCCGTTGTCAATACGCTGCGTTTGGCACAAGAAATATATATGCTTTTCTCAATAAAGGACGGGGAGAGACGGACGAAAGCCCGTGCGTCTTGAGGGGAGTGATAGTAAGCAACAGGATAAAGCCGAAAGGGTGAGGGCAAATTTTGCCCTCACCCTTTTTATTTGCTCTCACTCACCACCGCAATGCCGATGAACAGGGCGTTTCAGGAAAGCGGTGAGGGTAGTGAGGGCAGGTTTGCAAACTTTCTCTTTTGAACTTGCTGAAGATCTGATTCCGAATACCGGGTTCACACGGAAAATACCGCCTCCTTACTCGAAATGCAGTGCACCGAAGAACTCCGGACAATGGAAGTTCGGCTTCTCCAGTTCAATCGGATTCCAGGAAAGGAAGTGGGGGGTCTGAAGCTTGTCACCACACTTATAGAAGTTGGCACGAATGGTCTGGCCATCCAATGAAGTGATGCGGTGCAGGAAGAAAGCGGAATAGGGAACGACCAGAGCCACTTCCCAACTGCACTCTCCTACTCTTTCTTCAAACGCCTCACGTCCCAAAGAAGCCCAACGCTGTACTTTATCGAGCACCTCTTGCGGGGCATGCTGGCGGTTTCCACGTCCGGCACCTGCCCCAATAAGCAGAGTTCCGGCACAATTACACTCCATATTGTAGTACACTCCGTCACCGGCAGGCACAGAGAAGAACTCTACACACGCATCTTCCCAAACCGGACCGTTATCGTGGCCTGCAACTGCGCGTACACTCGCTTCCCTTACCTTGAAATGCAGCAGAATGGCATCTTCCGTATGCGCTATGCGGAATTCCACATCGGGAGTATAAGGAAAAGCAGCCCAATTCACAGTGTTTACAGGCTGAAACGCCACCTTCTCTTCATCCATAAGAGCCGGAACCGACTCTACCGGTATATTGGCCACACTTACTTTCTTTACATTCAATTCTTTCATTTTACTATTTTGGGGATTAATTGCAGACAGCGGCAGCATGCAAAGAGCGGCAGCTATCGTCATTAAAAACTTTTTCAGATACATGAGTCAATGAATTTTTTCATCTCCGGTGTATGCTCCTCCACGCTCTGCAACAGTTTGAACTGAGCCTTGGTACGCACAAGATTGTGCTCCGGATACTGGATTTTATAATAAGTATCACCGTTGATATAATCTGCCAGGAAGCGTACGCACTGCATGTATGGGAACAAGGCAGCCGCATAAGGCAGATTCTCAATCTCTATCGGCAACAAGAAGGATTTGCCCGATTCCAGATAACCCTTGGTAAATGCCTGGAATATTTCCATATTGAAGTTCACATTATCCAGATTCTTGTCATCTTCCAACCCCGTGTTGGCACCTGAGCGAAGGAAATCGCCATAATCGGAGAAGATGAAGCTGGGCATCACCGTATCCAGGTCGATGACACAAAGCACCGTACCGTCTTCGTCGAACATCATGTTGTTTACTTTCGTATCACAGTGGCATACCCGTTTGGGCAGTTTGCCTTCACGGTACAGACGTTCTGCCTTACACATTTCATCAGCGCGTTTTTCTATCTCATCCAGAAAATACCGCACCTCCTGCACACGTCCCGCAGCATCGGCAGCCACAGCGTCACGGAGTTGCTTCAGGCGGAACTCCATGTTGTGGAAATCGGGAATTGTCTCGCCCAATGTATCTGGAATATCGGCAAGCATAGCCTGGAAGTTACCGAAGGCAGCTCCCGCATAATAGGAATATTCGGGGTTCACCGTCTCGTAAGTCTTGGCACGGGGAATAAAAGTCATGATACGCCAGTAGTTCTCACCGTCATACCAATAGGTTTTCCCTTCGGCCGTGGGGATGAAATGAAGCACTTTACGCTCGACATCGGCTTCTCCTTTCTCTTCCAGTTTCTTACGGATATGCCCGGTCACAGCCTCGATATTAGACTGTAACATCTCTACATTCTGGAAAATGGCATGATTGATACGTTGCAGAACATAGTCCGGCGCATCGGCCTCAACGGTGGTCACTTTGTACGTATCGTTAATCAGGCCTGAGCCTAAAGGCTTGATTTCACGAACCGTACCCTGCATTTGAAAATGAGATACAATAGATAAAAGGTCTTTCATGATAATAAATGAATTAATTTGTTTACAAAGATACGCCGATTGCCATCTATCAAAAGACAAGTATCGTTCGGCGCGCTTCCAAAATTATACATTTATCCAAACATAGCCGCAAAAACTGCCTAATAAATAAGAAGTCTTGTACAAAATATACCTATATTTGTAACTGAAACCTTAAAAACTACCCGAAAAGTGCGAACGTTTATCATCCGGCTGCTTCTTGTTTCAGTAAGCATGATTGCTGCAACCCTGCAGGCGCAGAACATCACCTTCAACCATCTGACAACCGACGACGGTCTGTCACAATTCTCCGTGAACAGCCTTTACATCGATGAAAACGGTGTCTTATGGATTGGAACCCGAGAAGGCTTGAACCGTTATGACGGAGAAGACATACAAACTTACAAGCTGCAGAAGAACGACCCTTACAGCCTTTTCTGCAACACCGTGCTGCGCATGGCCGGCAACCGTAACGGAAAAATCTACCTGCTCTGTACGGAAGGAGTAGCCGAGTTCAATCTCGCCACCCAAAGATTCACCACCCTGCTGCAAGGAAATGTACACAGCATATATTACAAAGAGGCCCTTTTCATCGGAAAACAGAATGAAATCTACCGCTATAACGAGCAGACCGGGAACTTTGACCTCTATTACCAGCTTCCCGGAAAAAGTCTGGAAATCTGCTGTATGCATCTGGACAATGGACAAATGTGGATTGGAACGACCACCGACGGAGCATACCGCCTGCAACTGGACAAGAACGAGCTGACCCACCCCATCCTGAAAGGCAACATCACCAGCATATACCAAGACAGCGAAGGCGAGTTATGGATTGGCAGCTGGGAAGAAGGGCTGCACCATGTAAAGACCGACGGAACCATCGAAATCTTTGAATACGACGCAAAGAACCCTTACAGCATCTCTTCCAACTTCGTGCGAGCCTGCTGTGAAGACAATCTGGGAAACATCTGGATTGGGACATTCAACGGATTGAACCGGTATGACAAAAGTACGGGACTCTTCCAGAACCACACTGCCAGTGATGCCCAGAGCGACGGACTGACACACTCTTCCATCTGGTGCATCGTAAAGGACAACCAAGGAACGCTGTGGCTGGGGACCTACTTTGGCGGCGTCAACTACTTCAACCCCGAGTACGAGATATACAGCCGCTATATGTATTCGCCCATCGAAAAGAAGGGGCTGAGCAATCCGGTTGTAGGCCGCACCATAGAAGACAAGGACGGCAATCTGTGGATTGGCACCGAAGGGGGCGGACTGAACTATTACAACCGCCGTACCCGTGAGTTCAAATGGTTCCGCCCGGAAATCGGTCCCAACAGTATTTCCCATAACAACATCAAGGCTCTCTATTATGATGCCTCCAAAGACATCATCTGGATAGGAACCCATCTGGGCGGACTGAACAGACTGGACATACGCTCGGGGCGATTCACACACTACCGCATGGAAGCAGGTAATCCGGAGACCTTGCCTTCCGACATCATCCGCGATATCGCGCCTTACCAAGACCACCTGGTGATAGCCACCCAAAACGGAATCTGCCTCTTCGACCCTGCCAACGGGAAATGCCAACAACTGTTCCAGGACAGCAAAGAAGGCAAAAAAATCAAGATGGTGGCAGATGTCACTTTCGACAGCAACGGTACGCTCTGGATTGCAGCCACGGGCGAAGGTGTGTTCAGCTACCGTTTCGATACCGGCAAACTGACCAACTACCGCCATGATACTGCCGACCCACACAGCATCAGCAACAACAATGTAAACAACATTACCCAAGACAGCAAAGGCAATCTGTGGTTCGCCACTTCGGGCAGCGGACTGGACTTATACCGCCCTGCCAGCAACGACTTCGAGAACTTTGACCAAGCGAAGAACGGCCTTTCCAGCGACTGTATCTATGAGACGGAGGAATCCCCCACCAGCGGCAAACTGCTGCTCATCACCAACGAGGGCTTCTCCATCTTCGACTATCGGCAAAAGGCATTCCTGAACTACAGTGCCGAAAACGGTTTCCCAATGACTGCCGTCAATGAGAATGCCCTTTGCGTGACCCGTGACGGAGAAATATTCCTGGGAGGCACGCAGGGAATGATTTCTTTCCATGAAATGGAGTTGAACTTCACGCCGAAACCCTACAAAATCATCCTCTCCCGCCTCATTGTGAACGGAACGGAAATACAAGTGGGAGATGAGACCGGTATCCTGCAGCAAGCCTTGTACTGCACCCCCGAGATTACGCTCAACGCTGACCAGTCCATGTTCAGCATAGAGTTTGCCACTTCAAACTATGTAGCCGCCAACAAAGACGACATCATCTATAAGCTGGAAGGCTTCTCCAACGACTGGAACAGTGCCCGTGGACTGCACAACATCACCTATACCAACCTGAATGCCGGAACCTATAACTTGATTATAAAGCCCAACGGAAAAGACGAGAGCCTTTGTCCGCAAGTCCACCTGACCATACACGTGTTGCCTCCCTACTACAAGACTCCCCTTGCCTATCTTATCTACCTGATAGTGACGGGAATCCTGCTCTGGTATCTGGTGCGTACCTACAAGTCCAGAATCAAGTTGCGGGAATCACTGAAGTACGAACAGAAGCACATCCGTGACGTAGAGGCCCTGAACCAGTCAAAGCTACGTTTCTTCACCAACATTTCCCATGAATTCCGCACCCCGCTGACACTCATCGTGGCCCAAGTGGAAACGCTGATGCAACTCCAGAACTTCACGCCTGCCATATATAACAAGGTACTGGGCATCTACAAGAACAGCATACAGCTACGGGAACTCATCACCGAGCTGCTCGACTTCCGCAAGCAGGAACAAGGGCACATGAAGATAAAGGTAAGTCCACACAACATCGTGAACTTCCTATACGAAAACTATCTGCTTTTCCTGGAATATGCCAGCGCCAAACAAATCAGCCTCTACTTCGAGAAGGAAACAGACAGCCTCGAAGTATGGTATGACCAAAAACAGATGCAGAAAGTGATAAACAACCTGCTGTCCAACGCCGTCAAGCATACCAAGGCGGAAGACAGCATCACCCTCAGCATCAAGACCGAAGGCAGCAATGCCGTCATCCGCGTGACCGATACCGGCAGCGGCATAGATGCCCGGGAAGTGGACAAGATATTCGACCGCTTCTACCAGACCGAGCACCTCAACTCGTTGAATACCGGAGCCGGTACAGGCATCGGACTGGCACTGACAAAAGGTATTGTGGAACTTCATCACGGCACAATCCGGGTAGAAAGCGAACCGGGCAAAGGAAGCAGTTTCATTATCACCCTCAAACTAGGCAAGGAACACTTCACAGAAGAGCAAATAGCGAAAGATGATACGGAAACCATCCAGCAAACAGAGACTATTGTTCCTTCAGTAGAAATAATCCCTGATTCGGAATGGAAAGAAGAAGATAACAAGCGCATCGAAGACGCCAAAATGCTGATAGTGGAAGACAATGAATCTATCAAACAGATGTTAGTCGGTATTTTCGAAACATTCTATCAAGTCAGTACGGCTTCCGACGGAGTAGAAGCATTAGAGATGATACAGAAGGATATGCCGAGCATCATTTTAAGTGATGTCGTAATGCCACGCATGTCGGGTACGGAACTTTGCAAACAGATCAAGACGGACTTTAACACTTGCCATATTCCGGTGGTATTATTAACCGCACGTACTGCTATAGAGCACAATATCGAAGGTTTGAAGATTGGTGCGGATGATTATATCACGAAACCGTTTAATACCAATCTTCTGATTTCCCGCTGCAATAACCTGGTTAATTCCCGCCGGCTATTGCAAGAGAAGTTCAGCAAACAACCACAGGCTTTTGCCCAAATGTTGGCTACCAACCCGATGGATAAGGAGATGCTCGACCGCGCGATGGCCATTATCGAACGTCATCTGGACAATACGGATTTCAACGTTAATATCTTCGCCCGCGAAATGGGTATGGCACGTACGAACCTATTCACTAAACTGAAAGCAGTTACAGGCCAGACCCCGAATGATTTCATCCTAAGCATACGTCTCAAAAAAGGCGCTGTCATGTTAAGGAATAACCCGGAGCTGAATATCACGGAGATCTCTGACCGGATTGGGTTCTCCTCCTCCCGCTATTTCAGTAAATGTTTCAAGGAGATTTATCACGTCAGTCCGCTGGCTTATCGTAAAGGAGAAGAGAGCGAAGAAGAAGGGGACGGAGAAGAAACAGATTAGCAGGCAACTATACAAGCACTCTTGCAAAATAATCTTATATTATTAGGCACGGATCACACGGATTTCACGGATTAAAAAACGATGAGTATGAAAACAACAGCGTTAATCCGTGTAATCCGTGCCTAAATTTATGATATAAACGGTTTTTTAGTCCGGACATCTTCGCCCGAATAAAGAAGGTAACTTCTTAAGTGTACTATTTTGTACTTCACTTGTACATTCCTGCTCCTTCTTTTCCTTTCAATCATTTACCTTTGCTTCCAATAATTCATCCCTTAAAAATCAACTTCATG
>OHFI01000484.1_pt1 | contig 15764 bp, 8 predicted proteins | sample 1567431 | NCBI WGS metagenome assembly OHFI01 (sample SAMEA3879569, study PRJEB24766) | human gut metagenome | biome: human-associated habitat; feature: feces | place: USA | collected 1985/1987 | reverse complement strand
GCTCTCTATCTCCGCGTACAGCGCGTCTATGTCGCTCTTGGCCTGCGTCAGCTTGGTCATGTAGGTGTCGTAGCCGTCGAAGTCACGGCTCATTTTCAGCTTATTCAGCAGGGCTGTCACCTCGGCATCGTTCTCCGTGGTCAGCTTTTGGGGCAGGGCGTCCGCCTGCTGTTGGTCTGCTTCGGTGAACTCATAGCTGCCCGCGAAGGACACCTCGCTCTCCTCCGGCGTCAGTATCTTGGCGGATACGCTGCCGGGACGGAAATCGTACAGGATGCTCATGCCCTGCGCCTGCCGCCACACGGCTACCAGCGCCAGCAGAGCTTGGTCGGTGGCGATGCTGTTGCTCTCGCCGGGGATGGCGGAGGGATTGCCGGGGTCAGACTCATAAGAGTGGGCAAAGCCCCCGTCCTCCTGCTGGTAGTAGAACAGCGCGTCCAGCAGATTGATGCCGTTCTTGATGAACCGCGGGTCGTTCTGCGGATCAACGCCGATGGAGCACAGCGACACGATGATCTGCGATACGGACTCGGAGTTCCGTGTGCCCCAGCTGCGGAAGTCGCCGGTATCCAGCTGCAATTTGGACAGGCAGTCCAGCGCCTTGTCCACGGGGTCTTTCACGTTGAAGGTGGCGTTTCGATAGTACGGTGCAAGCGCCTGTATCGCCATGGCGGTGATGTCCGGGTCGGCGGTGCTGCCCTGTGCAAACCGCAGGTTGAAGCCATCGTCGGGGAGCTGGAAGGACAGTATTTTCTTGATCATCTCCGTGCGGGTGTAAGACGAGCCTGCGGGGATGTTGTACTTCATGCTGTCCAGCGTGATAAGCCCCCACAGCCAGCCGTTGAGCCCCTGCGCGCCGATGTCCACGGTCTTGCCGCGGTCATATACACCGTCCGCGATGAGGTTGATGTCGCTGCCGTTTTCATCCTTGCCGAAATGGGTGGGGTCGCCGCCGCAGGCCAGCACAGCGAGAGAAATTCTATGCCACTCGGTGGCCTTCACCCGATCCAGCTTGTCCGGCTCACGGTACTTCTGCTCGACGTAGGTCTGCAAGGCCGCAAGGTAGGCATCATAGTCGTCCTCCACACCGCAGCGGCTCAGACCGATGGGCAGCCAGTCCGTGGCGGAGCTGCCGGCGTAGGTCAGCTCGTCCCCGGAGAGGAGATTATCAGTTTCAGACAGTCCCAGCGCAGAGCGCTTCTGCGTCATAATGCCCTGAATGGCCTCGGAGATCTGGGCCACCGTGTACTTGCCCTGCGGTACAACTTGGCGCTGGTTCTGCTTCTGCGCCGCCTCCGACTGTGCTGCCGTCATGGGCGTAATGGTGATGTTCACATCCCCGGTGAACGTACCGTTCTTGAACTGCACACGGCCAATGGTGTTGGAATCCTCAAGCGGCGTAATATTGCCCCACGTTTCCTCGCTCCACTGGGCATCCTTACCCACCTGTATCTCCACCGTGCCGGTGAAGAAATCGGGATGCTCCAGCGTCACGGACTGCACATAGTACAGCCCGTTGATGGAGATACCGCAGGAGGCTTCATCCTCTTTGTTTTTGCCCACGGCCAGCGACACGCGGGCGACCTTACTCGCGGGCAGGGTATGCCCTTCGTTGGCCGTCAGGTTCAGCACGTCTGCGCTGTCTACCCCCGCCTTCTCGAATACCCAATAGGGCAGATCATTCCCTGTTGGGGCGTTGACGGTGATGCTGTATCCCGCCGCGTAAGCTGCGGGTATCATGCCCAATACCAGCGCCAGCGCCAGCAGAAACGCCGTCCAATTCCGCACTTTCCTTCTCACAGAGGCATCCCTCCTACTTCCGTTTATATAGCCGTATTCGCGTGGACGGAAATTCCGCCCACGCGAATCGGCAGACTGCTCCCCTAAGAGCCGTCTATATCACTTATTTCTCGTCATGCTCGTCACGCTTGACCTTGTGGTAGCGGCGTACCGCGCCCACGATGATCAGCGCCGCAATGACGGCCACGATACTCCAGACGAGGATGGGATTCTCACGCACCACTGTGCCGATGATCTCCCACACGGAGTTGCCGCTGGCACCACCCTCGGTATCCTGTCCATCCGGCACATCATCCGGGGCATCGGAGGTCTGGGGATCGTTGGTGTTGTCGGTGTCCGGCTCGTCCGCGTTCTCGGACAGGCTGTCCATGCTCACCTGCTGGGAATCCAGCCACACAGGGAAGGTCATAGACGTGCCGCTGGCCTCCCACTTGCTGTACAGACGGTCTGCCAGTGCTGCAAGGCTGCTGGCGTACTGGCCGTAGATACTCTCATAGGTGCCGCTGGCCATGCCGCCGCCACCGGTCAGCCACGCGCTGAACACCTCCTCGCTGCCGGAGTCGATGTACTTCTGCAGCGCCTTGGCGATGGTATCGCCGTCCTTGCCGTCCACGCCGGTGTGCTCGTTGAGGCTGGCCAGCAGCAGAGCCGCCAGATCCTTGGCCTCGTCGGTCTTCTTGCCCACGGCTGCGGTGGCCATGTTGTCCAGACTGTTGGTCAGCAGAGCGCGGACCACGTTGGGGTTCTCTTCCAGCCACTTCTGGAAGGACTTATTCCCGCCGTTGGAGCCCCACTCGGCGTAGGCACCCAGCACAAGGCCCTTGATGTCGTACTCCACGTCCATGTTCAGGCCGTCCTGCAGGCCCTCATCGTCCTTATCGCCGGTGCCGGTACCGTCGCCGCTGCCGCCGTAGTAGTAACCGCCATTACCGCCGGGGCCAACACTGGCAAATTCGGCGTGGATAGTAACATTGCTCTCTGCGGGTATGACGATGCTCGGTGTGCCCTTAGTAGGCAGAGTATCGGTCTGGCCGTTATGTGTCCATGTCAGGGACTTCAGGCCGAAGGTGTTGTCCTTGGGTGTGGCCTTGATGGTCACGCTGGTACCCGCAGGCCCATAGACCGCTTCTTTGCTGGAAATCTCTTTGACCGCGCTGCTTGCTTTGCGGGTCAGTTCCACCTCGCCGCCAGTGCCGCAGTCCACGTCTGTACGGTAGTACCGCTTGCTCATATCGGGGTTGTCCAGCAGTGTCGGATATTCGTCGTTTTTGTCCTGCTTCCACCAGCCGAGCTTTGCATCCTGGCCAGTGCCGCCCTGGGAGCCTTCGCCCTTGCCGCCGACACCCCAAGCTACCTTGCCGCTGGCAAAGTCGTCCTTGCTGGCCCATTCGCCGCCCATAGTGCTGGGGAACTCGTCCTTGCTGTTGGCAAGATAGTAAGAGTTCGTGACGATACAATTTCTACCCGTCACACCTGCAACAGGAGCGTGCGCCTCATTGTTATAGGTAAAGCAGTTCTTGACCGTACCCTGCGATGCAATACCATAACCGCTTCCGGCAGTGGTCGTCACCTTACCGAAGTTGGCGCAGAACTCCACCATGGATCCCGAGTTGGCGGACGATGCAATACCAGCCGCGCCACTGCTGCCTTCAATTTTGGCCGCGGCCGTATTTACGCAGCGTGTGGCACTTCCCGTGCCAATAATGCCGGAAGCAGGTCCACTCGTACTTGTGACATTGCCGCTGTTGGTACAATTCACTGCATTCAAACTCGCATTTGCAAGGCCAGATGCCGTACCGTCATGTGCAGTGATTGTACCGCCGTTATAGCAATTCTCCAGGTCATAATATCCGCTATCGTGTCCTGCTACTATACCTGCCGCAGCACCAGCTGTCGCTGTCACCGTACCAATGTTGGAGCAATTTGTGAATTTCATGCCTCTCAAATTGCCTTCGGAACTGCCCACTAAACCACCAGCTTTCCCGGCACTTGTCACAGCTGCCTCGTTTCTGCACTTGATCACAACAAGGGGCATATTGCCGCCGTAAAGGCGCCCTATCAGTCCACCGGCGCTACGATTAGTTGAAGTTGCTGTCACTGTTGCCCTATTAGTAATGTTCTGCAGCGTTACCACACTGCCGGCGCCAATGCCACCAGCCAGACCACCAACATAACCACGTTCAGAATACACGGTACCTGCGATAGTAAGGTCCTTAATGATTACACCATCGCTGCCGTCAGGCGCATCACCACCGCCGGTGATACTGGTAAATAGCCCAGCGCTATTGCTAATTGTAAGAACAGGATTTTCGTTAGCGGCATTTTTCTTGCCGCTTAGATTACCGCGAAAACTAAACGACGTGTACGATCCCAGATCGATGTCATTCATGATCATGAAATAGGTGCTGCTGTCGATAACAGCATCCTTGTCGTTCATAAGCATGAATTCTTCTTTACTAGTCAATTCATAGGGGCTGTTCTGGGTACCCTCACCTTTCCAGAACGGATTCCACTGGGCGTATAGGGTAGTATCCTCGCTGATCGTAATCGTATCGGGGGATTTATACCTGGTACCACCATTACCGTTTACATCTTCCGTCCAGCCAACAAAGCTGCTGTTACGGCCTCTGATGCCGATCGTGCTTGGATCAGCTACATCAGTGGTGGCCTTACCATCCTTCAGCTCCAGGCTTGTGGAATATGCGCTCCCCCGTCCTTCATTGGGCATATAGGTCAGCGTCACGATACCCTCTACACCTTCTTCAGCGCAGCCATCCCAGCGGACAATATGGACGGGATTGCAAGGTGCAGCCTTCTTGTTGATCCACTGCGTATAAGCTTCTCTATTCGTGTTCAGCACAGCAACAAGTTCCTGTGCATTTTCGCCGGTGCCGATTTTATAGGTGTTCTTGCCGTCTTCACCGGGAGTCACGGTAATAGTCGTGGCTGTGGCCTCATCACCCTCCTGAATATAGTCAGATTTTTTCTCAGTACCAACCGTGCAAATATAGTAGCAGTTCGTGATATTGGCGCTGCCAATGCCGTAAGTCTTACCCTCTGCGCCGATCACGTCACCCATATTGTAGCTGTTGTATACACCAGCTTTTCCAATCTTACCGGAGATTCCTCCCACATAGAATTCCGCTTTGTCCGGATTACCCTGCACACTAACAATGCCGCTATTGAAGCAGTTGGTCACAGATTGAGTATTTAAAACTCGAGCCGCGATGCCGCCTACATAAACCTGATATGTATTTGGCACATTTACTGTGATCATACCGGTGTTCCAGCAGGAATCTACTTGTGGCCCTGAGCTGACGATGCCACCCACAAAAGTATTATTTGTCTGGGTGGTTTCTACCGTAATGCTACCTTCTCTTAGGCAATTAGCGATTTTGCTGCTCTTGTCACCCTTACCCACGATGCCGCCTACGCTCACCATATCTGTGCAGGCTTGTACTGTGATATTTACCCTGCTAACGCAGGTAGTAACGGTTCCGTTGCTACACTCTGCCACAATACCCCCTACGCAAAGAGCGCTATTGTTTTCAAGCTTTATTGCGCCTGTGACGGTCAGGTTCTTTACCTTGCCGTTTTTCAAAGCGCCGAACAAACTTGCAGAGCCAGGACTTGCACCTCTAGGTTCATTAACGGACATATCGCTGATGGTAAAGTGCTGCCCATCAAAAGCCCCTCCAAATGCATAATTATCCTTTCCACCAATAGGTATCCAATCATACCCGTTCAGAGTAATGCTGGTCATCAGATTGATGGTCTTGCCGGTAAAGTCCGTAGTCCCATCGTTTACCAATTTAGCGAGCCCGAACAGATCGTCAGCATCCCACAGCTCATACACTGTTTTGGCTGGATCATACCAACTGGTGTCTGCTGTGTAGGTTTTGCCCACGGTACAGGTGTACTTGTTGTAACTCTCATACGAGCTTATCTGTTTCGGCTCGTTGGGAGCATAAACCGCCATACGCCCATCGGGGATAGAGCTGCTGTCCAGTCTGATTGCGGTGCTGCTTGCACCATAGACATATTGTGTGTTGCCATCCGTCAGCGTCGGTGCACCGTTTCCGTTTATCAGCTTTACGACCTCGTTGTCTTTACCACCGGTCTTAGTCAGTGACAATTGATACACAGCACGAGCTCCAGTCATCCCGGTCACAAAAAGTTTTGGCAACATGAAATCGTCAGCGGCAGGAGTTTTATTAACGCCAAACACATTGCCGCCGCCAGCTTTTCCCAGTTCCCACAATACACGCCCGGACAGGAATTCATCCTTCGTCCGTGCACCGGTATCTCCGATGTCGGCTGCACCGCCGCTGGTAACACCCTTCTGAGTATCCTTTTTGTCATAGGTGGACTTGTCCGCCAGGAAGAAGCAATAGGTGATCGTACTCTTATCGCCTTTTACTGCGATCGCGGGAAAATCCTTTTGTGTCTCATTATAGAAATATCCGCCTTGCACAGTACCGCTATACTTCTCGGTATCCGTGATTCTACCTACCAAGCCGCCGGCTACCGCGTTTTCGCCTGTAGCTGTAACTTTCCCGGTACAAATGCTATATTTCAAAGAGCCGTAGCCCACAATTGTGCCTGCAATGCCGCCCGCATTGGCATTCTTGCCTGCAGCGATGACCTCTACATTGGAGTCACAACTTTCCACCTTGGCTGCCTTGCTCTCGCCGCGTATGCAGCCCGCGATGCCGCCCACATTGGCACCCTCTGCGGCGGAAGAAACCTTGCCATCACGCAGATTTACCATGTCTACCGTGCCTTCCACAACGCCGAACAAGCCCGCATTGGCGTGCTCGCCCTCGACTTTTAGGCCGGAGATCGTGTGGCCATTACCATGGAATACGCCGCGGAAGGGGTGATCCGCTGTACCAATAGGCATCCAAGTCTCTGTCAGTGCAATATCGTCCCCAAGGCTAATGGCGGTTCGTCCGCTGAAATCGACGTGCTTGTCGTTTACCAGCGCAGCCAGGAAGCGAAGCTCCGCTTCATTGGTGATTTTATTCGTCCCATTGTAGTACCAGGCATTCACGCCCTCCACGGCGTTAAATTCCTCCGTGGTACCGTAGTACAGGGTAACAGACGTTTGTCCCTCCGCTAACTCCTTCGGAACGGTATAGGTCACACCTGCCGCGGTGATCTCAACGATTTCATCGCTGCTGTGCTTATCCTTATCCGGGGTATAATAGATCTTATCACCATCGTCAGGATAGTTTTCTACCAACTTCAGCGTGATACTATCACCTTTTTTGGCCAGATAAGCCATCAGCGGTTCACTGCCCTGTACGGATATCTCAATTTTGCCAGCCACGCTGGAAGTCTTGACGTAGGTTTCCAGCGTTACCGGCACCATATTGTCCCGATCTGCGGCTGCGTCGAATACCGGATAGCCATCCGCGCCGGCCTTCCACAACAGCAGAGTCGTATCCTTGAATGCTTCTACGTTCAGCTTGTTGGCCACTGTAGCGGCAAAATTACCGGCGATATATGTCCCATTGCTGTTGCCACTCACGTTGTGGTAGCAGTCGGTAGGTGTACCTCCCACGCCCAGCGCAGCCACATCTTCTCCACTTGCTGTACGGAAATACCAGCAATTTTGGGCGTTGCCGCTACCCATTACGCCACCGGTCTGATATGCACCAGCAGTCACAACACCATAAAAACCGCAGTTCTGCACTATGCTATTGTATGCGCCATATGCTACGATTCCGCCGACTTTCGCTTGCCTCGCTGCCGTCACCGTACCGGTAACGATGAGGTTTTTCACCATACCGCCGGCTCCAACATTGCCGAACAGTCCTTGATACTGTGCCGCATTGTTGATGTACAGATTCTTGACAGAGCAGCCGTTGCCGTCAAAAGTTCCCACAAAGGCATGGCTTGCATCACCAATGGGCGTCCAGTTCCCGGCTTGTTCACCGCATACGGTGGCCAAGTCGATGTCGCCTGTCAGCCGGATAAACTTATCCTTAAAGTTCGTGCCCTCGTTCACCAGCTTGGCCAGATAGGCAAGCTGCGCGGGGCTGTTGATCTGATAAGGATCTTCCTCGGTACCGGAGTTCTCATTGCACCAATTGCCGGCAGTCGTTTCAGCCTCGCTGGCAGCATAATATATACGGACGGTCTGCTCGGTCGCGTTGATCTGTATCGACCTTTCCCCACTGAAGGAGTCCCAGTTTTTCCCATCAAGGCTGTACCAAACCGTGCCGGTAGACACCAGCGTGACCGTCGTGCCGCTGCTTACAACGATAAAGCTTTCAGTGCAGTCCTTTATGGACATCACCGCTGCGGAAATGGGCAGATACTTTTCCAGTACTACCAGCTTCTCATTTTCACCAAGAAAACTGGGATAGTCACCGCCCACTACGGCTTTCCATGCTTTGCAGCCCTCGGTTAGGCCGCTGTTCAGCAAGCTTGCCACCGTGCCGTCTCCAAATGCTTTGTCTTCGTAATAGGTACCCTTGCTGTTGCCACTCACGTTGTGGTAGCAGTTCGTAGGCGTACCACCGCACACACCGAGCTTGAAAGTACCGGTCTTACGGAAATACCAACAATTCGTGGCCTTACCATAGCCCACTACTCCACCATTATTGTTTGTACTGGGCGCTGAGTTCTTCTTACTTGCCGATACCGAACCTTGAAAACCGCAGTTCTGAACGGTACCGTTATTAAAGCCAACAATACCTCCCACATATTGGGGGGCCGTATTATTCGCACTCTTTGCCATAACATCGCCCGTGACAACGAGATTCTGAACCTTGGCACCAGCAGTAATATTACCAAATAACCCCTTATATGCGTTATATACAGCGGCAGTGTCGTTGATATACAGGCCGGCAATGGTATGCCCGTCACCGTCAAACGTACCTTGGAACTTTTTCGAGCTGTTTCCAATCGGCGTCCACGGATGTGGCCCAGTCTGACCTTCGGCAGCTCTTGGCATACCCTTGTCGTCCAGTTCATTTAGTTGAATGTCACTCGTCAGCTTAAAGTATTCGCCAGAATAGTTTGTACCCGCATTGACCTGCTGTGCCAGATATGCCAGTTGTGCCCCGTTGCTGATTTGGTAGGGATCAGACTCCGTACCAGTACCACCAGCAAACTTTTCCGCAATGTCGCTCTCGCCGCCCCACACATCCGTGCCATTCTCATCATTCAGCAGGGCAATTTCGTCCTCACCGTCATTCTCGTCCTCGGTGGACTGCTTGTCCTTGTTCTCCTCGTCCTTCTTATCCTCATCGGGCTTTTCCTCGTCCTTGTTATCCTCGGCGGGCTTGTTGGCGTCGTCGCCGTTGCCGTCACCCTCGCTCTCGGTAGGATTCTTGTCCTCGTCACCGGGATTGGTGGGCTGCTCGTCCCCGCCGTCCTCAGTGTCCTTATCCACGTCATTCTTGCCCTCGTTGTCCCCGCTGGGGTTGGCGTCAGCCGGGTTCGTGTTGCCCTCGACGATGGTCGTGCTGCTGCCATCCACCACCTCCGCGGCAAACGCCGCGGGGGTCACCAGCGTCAGCGTGAGCACCAGGCTCATCAGCAGGCTCACAATGCGCCGGGACACGTTGCTTGTCCGTTTCTTCATGTAATTTGCTCCTCTCATTGTTGAACGTATCTATGTAAAAACTATTTAGTTACCGCTCTTTGGCATCACCACATACAGCTTGCCGGTCTCCGGGTCTTCGTACACCGTGCCCTTCTGCTCGAAGCTGCTGGAGGACTGGATGTCCTGCTCCATCTCTTCCGCGTTGTCCAGCTCCTGCATCTGCTCCCGCTGGAGGATCTCCACGCGGGTCTTGCTCAGATCCACGTTCCAGTTCAGTATGACCGCCGCCATCAGCCCGCAGGCGAACACCAACATCACGTCCGCAAGGTTTGCCACGCCAGCCATGGCGTCCACCTCCTCCGTCACATGACGGCGGGAGGAAAACTTACCCTTCAACATCTGCCGTGACCTCCTCCAAAACTGCCTCCATCAGCGTTTCCAGCGACACCATGTCGTCGTTGTACCAGCGCTTGCGGATGTGGGAAATGACGCTGGCCACCGCCGCGCTGATAACACCCGCGATGGTGGTGTCGAATGCCACGTTCATGGACTCCGACAGCGTCACCGTGTCGCCCTGTCCCAGCGCCACGATGCCGGGACCCAGGGGTATCAGCGTGCCCAGCAGGCCGAACATGGGGCCCAGCTTGGCGATCATGTCCGTGATGGAGGTGGTGCGGGCGTTCCGCGCCTCCTCCGTGGCCAGCAGGCGCTCCGCCAGCGCCGTCAGGGTGTCCTTGGGCAGCCCCCGGCTCTCCGCCAGCTCCAGCAGGGCCTTCTTCTGCCGCCGCAGCAGGCCGCTGTTTTCAATCAGCTCCGCAAGGCCGTCCGCACCCGCCGCGTGTACGTCGCGCAGCAGCTGGGGGACGTTACACTTATGCTTGCGGCGCTCCGCGATGTACTCAACCACGATGTCGCCGATCTGCCAGACCGCCCCGGCCATCAGAATTATCAGTATAATGAGGCAGGGGATCATCAGCGCCTGGGCGATGGTATGCAGTATTTCACTCAAAGAGATCATGTGTGTTTGCTCCTATTCCTGTTTCTCGCCCCGCAGATGGGGCGTATTTTTCCCGTTACCTGCCCCGCAGGGGCGGGTAACATATTTGCTTTTGTATGTGGTTTTGGTCTTGCCGTTCAACAAAGAGAGGAGGTGGGAGGGGCGGCTTTTCCCCTCCCACCCTTATGGAAAGCTGATGACCTCCGTTCAGGTCATCTCGGCTTGACAAGGGTAACTCAGCAGGACACCTCCTGCTCTGCGGCCTTTGCCGCTTTCTCAATTTCGCGCTGGCGGGCAGCGGCATCACGAGCCTCTTTCTTTTCCTGCTCCAGCCGCTTTTTCTCTTTCAGCCGTGATTGCTGCGCCGCATGGCTGGCTGCGGCCTTGGCGCGTTTCGCCTTCTTCTTGCGCTCGGATTCCTCGTAGAACAGCGGCTCCTGCACGGCTTTTTCCCGCTTGTAGCGTGCGGTGTCTTTCAACTTGGGCTCTTTTATCGGCGGACGCAGGTGTGCCATCTCCAATACTGCGGCCCAACCGCCGAAGCGCTCCTCGATAAACGTGCCGCCGTCTATCTCGCAGGGACTGGGCGTATGCCGCAGCAGTTCAGCACGGTTGCTGACGTATTGCGCCAAATGTGCCAGCGGCGTATCCGCGTGTTTTTCAGCAAAGGCCGCGTCGCGGGCTTCCAGCGCCGCCACGGTACGCTTGGCCACATTACGCTCAAACCAACTCTTGTAGTCAAATCTCTCGCGAGGATTCCTGTGTGACATGGCATAGTCCTCCCTTACAAAAAAACGCCGGTTTTCCAAAGAAAACCAGCGGTGATCCGGCAGAAATGAAAATGCACTGACGAATCTCGCCAGCGCGCACTCCCGCCTATGCCGTCAGGGAGAGATCGCCCGCTGTACAACACTGATCCTCCATCGTGCAATTCTTCTGCCCTAACGTCACGAAGGGCTTTTGCCCTTCTCGTACCTGAACCTACCTTCTCAGAGCGTTCGCTCCAATGGCTGCTATTCGCCACACGGCATTTCTGCCGCTTTGGTCCATTCCTTACGTCAACAGCGCCGTCCGCAGGGGGTATCACCCCGTTCCTTCAAAACTGCCGCCTGACGGTAATGATATACCGCCTTTACAGCGACAGCCACACGACTTCGCAAGACCTTTTATTCAGTTTTTTGCCTCGATTTCTTTCGCAAAGTAACATACTTTGCGAAAACGCGCGGGACGCCTTGCGCTGCAAGGCATTCCAGATTTATGCCAGAAAAAGTCGAAAATTTGAACTCGTTGTTGACACGGAAAAACGACTGGTATATACTGTTATTCGGTTGAAATTGGAAAGTTTTCGCAAAGTATGTTACTTTGCGAAAATTTTTTGACATTTTTTGGATAGGAAAAAGGACGCCGAACGGCGTCCTTTTTTACGTTATTCCCTTGAGAAAGCCTATCCCTTCCACGGCTCTGCGCTTGTAGTCCATGGACGAGTGGACGTACAGCCGCAGGGTAGTGCGGACATCGGCGTGGCCCAGCAGCTCACTGACGCTTTTCACGTCCACGCCGCGCTCCACGCAGCGTGTGGCGTAGCTGTGCCGCAGGCAATGGAAATTCCGATACCGCACACCGCAGCGCTCCAACAACACCTTATAGCGGTACTGCATCGCCCGCGGGTCAGGGACGATCTCCCCGCCGGTCAGCAGGTAGTTGTCCGGCTGCTTTGTCTCTGGCTTCAGCATCCGCAGCATCTCTTTCGGAATGGGTATCCAGCGCTCGGAATTTTCCGTTTTCGGTGGCTGCACCGTCAGGCACGTCCCACCGCCTATCTGCGCGATGCGCTCCACCGTCCGCTGGATGTGCAGCAGTCCCGCGCCGACGTCCACGTCCTGCCATTGCAGGCCGCACAGCTCTCCCAGCCGCAATCCTGTGTAGGCTGTCAGCAGCACGCCAAGTCCCGTCCTGTCCGGACGGCGCAGAATGACCTGCCCCATCTGCTTCAGTTCCGGCTCGGTGAACACCTCCACGGCCTTCTGCCGCACCTTCGGCAGCGTCACGTCCTCGCCGTAGCCCACGCCGGCCATGCCCACGATCCGCAGCAGCAGACCGCCTACCTCCCGCACCAGCTTGGACGAATAGTCCTCCTGTAACTGCTGGATGTAGTCGTTGACCTCCGCCGCCGCCAGTTCCGCCGCCACGCACTCGCCCAGCACCGGCAGGATGTGGCATTGGATGTTGCGGCGGTAGCACGCCAGCGTGGAGGGCTTTACGCTCCCCTCCATGTCCTCCAGAAAGATAGCGGACAACCGTTCCACCGTGGCGTCCCTGCGGACGTATTTCCTGCGTTCTCCCATTTTTTCAAGCACCTTTCCGTCCCCTATAGGTGCCCTGACTTCATGCAAAAAGCGCCGGCAAATGCCGACGCTTCTCTCGTGTAAACGGGCGCGAAGCCCCCGTTCATGCAACTCGGTTTCAGGCGTGTGCATTGTGACGCTTACCGGCGCGACCTGACTTATCTCCTGCCTCAGAGGAGCCTCACAGTGACCTGTTCGCGGGGACTTTGACCCACATTCCAACTTTCACCGAAACGCCGCAGCGTTTCAGACCGGTAAGCCTATTCACTTTTCGGGGGCTACGGGTGCTATTATGATGAACACCCCGCCGTTTTGCAAGAGGGTATTTGTTTCGTAGGATGACACATTTTTGCGGCGTCGTTTGTTCGTTCCCGCAAAGCCGTATGGGAACTGCGTTCTTGTCTGTATTACATGACGTGTTCTCATGCTTTTTTAGCGAAAGTTGAACGTTTATGTATTCCCGTTCTCCGCTACCCACGTCCGCACATAGTCCACGAACAGACGGGTGGAGTTGGAAAGTGCCTTCTTGTCCTTGACACCGATGCCGATGGTACGGTAGAAATGCAGGGGCGCATGGCAGACCTTGATGGGCGTGGGGCTGTGGCGCACCATCAGCTCCGGCAGCAGGCTGATGCCCAGGCCCTCCGACACCATAGCCAAGATAGTCCGATCCTCCCGGGCGATGTACTTCACGTTGGGGCGGATGCCCATCTCGTCAAAGGCCGCCATGATCTCGTAGTCGTCGCCCTCCTCCAGCTGGATGAAGGGTTCCTCTGCCAGCGCAGACACGGGGAACGGGTCGCGATCGGCGTAGGGATGGTCACAGGGGACGATGACCTGCAATTCGTCCCGATGCAGGGCGTAGGTCTGCAAGCGCTTCACCGACGGCAGACGCAGAAAGCCGCAGTCCACTGTTCCGTTGACGATCCAGCCCTCGATCTGGTCATAGAAATCGCCGGTGACGACTTCAAACTCGATGTTGGGATATACCTTCCCGAAGCTCTTGAGGATGCGGGGCAGCCACTGGGCAGATACGCTGGAGAAGGTGGCGATCTTCACCAAGCCGCTGTCCATGTCCTTCAGCCCCTCCACCGTCTGCATCAGAGAGTGGTGGGCGGCGCACAGCTTTTCGATTTTGGGCAGCACAGCACGGCCATCCGCAGTCAGCACCACGCCGCCGCGGTTGCGGCTCAACAGCTTTACGCCCAGCTCGTTTTCCAGCGAGTTGATGGCGTGGCTGATGCCGGACTGGGTGAAGTTCATAGCCTCCGCCGCCTTGGAGAAGCTGCCGCAGGAGACCGTTTTCAGAAAGACCTGATATTTGGAAATACTCATGGCGCACCTCATTTCGAGGAGTATTATACTATACAAGTCCTCATGTTTTCAAGAACAAAGATGCGCTTCACAAACACTATTCGACCTGCTATGATAAGGCCATGGTTCAGCCAACCATGCTTTTTCTTTTCCATGAGGATTTACCTCAAAATAGCACCGGCAGCGTGTGGGTAACGCCGCCGGTGTTGTTTTTATTCATTCAGCTTCTGTTCCTCGTCGTGGATGAACATGATGAGGAAGCTGACGGTCAGCAGCCCGCAGGACAGCCAGATCGTCCCCGCGCCCCAATGGAGCGTGGCGGTGCTGCCGACGCCCGCGCCCAGCGCGAACAGCAGCACCACGCCGAAATACGTCAGCGCCTTGTGGAGTATTTCCTTATCCCTCGTATGGAAGTAGGCGCACAGCGCCTCCGTTCCGCTGCGCATATTGCCAATGCACATGGTGCTGGCGTAGGCGTGGCCCCGCACCTTGCGGAAGGTCTGCACCTGCATGGCGCACACGAAGGACACCACGGCGTTGGCGGTGGTGTTCAGCGTTTCCGGCAGGAAGCCCACCGCCGCCAGCAGCACGATCTCCGCCAGAATGATAAGCTGCCGCCAGTGTACCTTCTCCATCCGCTTGAAGTGCCGGTGGACGCACTCCGCGATGTAGATACCCAGCAGGAACGCCAGCACGGGGACTAAGTATCGCAGCGCCTGTCCCCAGTCTCCCTCGAATAGATGCGTACTCAGCAGCACGATATTGCCAGTCTGGGCGTTGGCAAACACCTTGCCCCGGCAGCAGTAGGTATAGGCGTCCTGCAATCCGCCGGATAGGATGATGAAAAAGGCCGTCAGCATGGAATCGGACATCTGCCCGTGATGCTTTTGCAGGAAAGTCATGTGCGATGCCGCCTCACTTTGCCACCGGTGCGTCCGGCCAGTAGATGACGTAGCACTCCTGCATCTCACCCATATAGAAAAAGATGTTTTCGCCCATCTCGATGTGCTCGCCGAAGGTCAGATCAGGCACGAACAGCCGTCCGCTGGTGCGCTTGGGCCCCTTGATGGTAAAGCCCTCCGCTGTGGGGTGCTGCCGCAGCTCGTTGGCCGCTTCCTCCAGTCCGGGGAAGTGCAGCGTCCGTTCCAGCTCCGCCAGCTGTGTCGCGCCGTTGATATAGACCAGGTGATTTTCGTCCTTGAACCAGTTGATATGCATGGTGGTGTCCTCCTTGCGGTCGTCCATATCAGTGTATCATATTTGGCGCGGCTTGTCACCCCCTATCGCCTCCGTATACCCGACCGGCAGGAGCGAAGCGGGGGGCATATGCGTTCTCCGGCGGCGGTGCGTCATCTGCGTGCCACGCGTGTACCGCCTGTATGCCGCATGAGTGCCATGCGCGTATCACCTGCGTATCATCCGCGTATCATCCGCATATCGCCTATGTAGCACGTTTTCACCTATGTCCGCCGTCCGGGCGCTGCCTCCCCACGCATAGAACGTGTATAGATTTGCTGTATTCTATGTAAATATCATGTAAATGTAAATGTAACAGTTTTCGCAAAAATAGTTTTCATAAAAATACCGTTTTTGGGTCAATATTGCACATAACAACCGCTTTTCATTTGTTAAATGTTATGTTTTTATCTTTTTCGTCGGTTTTGATATTGACATTGCGCCCCGCCCTTTGTATAATCGGTACTACCATAAAGGTTCGGCAGAATGACCCGCCGGACCGTGGCGGCCGCGT
>OHFI01000483.1_pt1 | contig 15884 bp, 7 predicted proteins | sample 1567431 | NCBI WGS metagenome assembly OHFI01 (sample SAMEA3879569, study PRJEB24766) | human gut metagenome | biome: human-associated habitat; feature: feces | place: USA | collected 1985/1987 | reverse complement strand
TGCCCGGCCCCTACAGTGCGGAGGGTAAGGTTAGCGGTGTAGAAATGTATCACGGCCCCTTATCCCTTATATAAAGGTACGCAATCGTCCAGGATACATTAAAACTGCCCCAGCGTATCTGTAAGCATGTTCTGAAATCTTTGGAAAACCGCACACTATATCTGCGTTGACTCCCGCAAGCTTACTTGGTAGCCCAGTTCTATTCTGGTCTCCACCTTCTCCCCCTGCAATGCGCACAGCAGCTGCTGGGTAGCCTTGAGTCCCAGAATGTCGGCATTAAATTGTACCGCTGTGATGGGCGGCACGGCATTGGCCAGATTCTCGCTGTCATACAGCGATGCCAGTCGGATATCCTGCGGCACACGCAGGTTCAGCTGCTTTAGTACATTCAGCGACAGCTGAGCCAGACGCTCGTCCATGCACAGGATGCAATCCGCACCGCGCTCCACTGCCTGCTGCACAGCCCACATCCGGAGATCATCTGTTTCCAGCTCCAAAAACAGCAAGCCTTCATCAATTACCTGTCCCATCTTGTCATAGGCCTGTCGGAAGCCTTCCAGCCGGGACTGGTTGACTGTGTACAGCATGCTGCCACCCAGCAGCGCTATATGCTTCATGCCCTTCATCAACAGCAGGCTCGTCATCTCGCGGCAACCGCCTACCTGGTCGTGATCGACCGAGAGGATTTCATCATCCTCTGGCTGACCAATAGCGACAAACGGCAGCTTGCGCGCTTTCAGCAATGGTATAAGCGGGTCGCGCTCCAGCGTGCGGGTCAAAATCAAGCCGTCAATTTTCCGGTTGCCCAGCAGCCGCTCCACAGGGCGGGTCTCGTTCTCGTCCACAAGTGTCAGCAGAACATCGTAATCATATTCCCCCGCCACATAGTAGACAGAGCGCATTATTTTGCGCATAAAAGGCATCTCAAAGTCGGAGAACTGCTTTGATATCACCAGTGAAATGTTGTACGAGCAATGATTATCCGCCCCGCAGGCTGACACATCGAAGGTACAGTTGTGCTTTTTCACATAGTCCAGCACGCGCTGACGGGTTGCGTGGCTGATGCGTCCATTTCCGATCATCGAACGGTATACCTTTGTTTTTGGCGCATCCGCCGTCTCCGTACTCTGCGTAATATCGACCACTTTATCATTCATCGGCAAGCACGCCATCATTTCTCATCTCCAGCAGCTATTTTACTATTATCATACTCATTTTTTCACGAACCGTCAACTATTTTTTATGCATTTCACATCTTTACGCAACGCCCTTGCGCATTTTTCTGCGCAGTTTCCGGCAAATGGTGCGCACCCCTTGCGCTGTTTCCTGTGTACACGGCCCGGGTGCAAACTGTGCCGTCTGCACAGCAGCCAGCATGCTTTGAATTGTCTCGCCGTCTGTTTGCGGGCAATGCGCCTGCAGAAATTCCGCAAACGCCGCCTCATCGGAGGAGACGTTCTCCCCCAGCCCGCAGCGCCGCATTTTGCGGTAGAGCGCGCGGAACTCCGCCTGCACGATCTGCAGCGGTGTGCGGCGTACACGGCGAACCTCGACTATCACCAGCACGGCCAGCAACAAAATTACCGGCAACACCCACAGCAGTGCCGTATTCCGCGATGTACTGTCAGGGGTTTGCGTTTCGTTTTGTGTTGGCAGCGGTGCGTCATCTTCGTTGGCAGCATTCTGTCCGGCCAGCGGTGTATCAGCTGACAGTTCACCTTCAGTGAGCTCCGCTGCCATGCCGGGCGTCACTTCCAGCGGCGTCCAGCCCTGCCCGGCAAGATAGACCTCAGCCCATGCGTGCGCGTTGTCATCCTGCAAAACAGCACGGTAACTGCCGTCCCCTTGGGCAGTAAACAGGCTTTGTGGCGCGGCATAGCCCACTACATACCGGGCTGGCAGTCCCAGCATTCGGCACAGCACCACCGCCGCCGAAGCAAACTGCGTGCTGCTGCCGGCATGGCTCTCGTTCAAAAAATAGAGTACCGGATCCACCCCATCAGGCGCGGCGGCATCGGCGCTGTAATGACAGCGCTCATTCAGCCAACTGCGCACCAGCGTGCGGCGGCCATTGGTATCGTTGTCCTTCAGCTTGCGCTCCTTCACCAGTGCGTCAAGCTCTTCCCTGATTGCATCGTACTCCGAGCCTGCGGGCAAAGCCAGATAACGCGCCTCGGCATAGGCAGCATAGGCGCTTTCAAGGCGATCCAGCACACTGGCGTCACCGTCAGAGCGGGCGGTCAGCAATTCTTTGGCCTGCTTGCGCGGAAAATAGTAGAATGTATCATCCTGTGTGGTCTGCCCTGCAATGGCTCCATCACCGTCCGGCGTGTAGTAATCGTTAAAATACGCATTATACGGTGCAAAAGTGTAAGCATCATTTGCATGCAGACGCTGCACAGTCATTTGCCGGGGCTCTGTGCCACTGTAGGCCGCGCGCAAAAACGGCAGGTTGGCTATGGCCAGCCGACCGTTGCCATCGGTCTTCCAGTTGGACGCCGCACTGTCAAAGGCTGCGGCATCACCCGCCTGCCAGCTTGTTCCGTCATAGTCCGCACCAATAAATCCACGCAGATAGACGGTCTCCTCTGGCATGGCACTGGCCGTGACCATCAGATCCTCCAGCCCGGTCAGTGCAAGGCCGTCACCTTGGGTCAGGCTGCCGTCCTCAACGCCGCCCGCCGCCGCGCTGAGATGGAAATTCAATGCGCCGCCGCTGATCTTCGGCAGCCACTCGATTGCGATGCTCAGCACCGCTGCCCGAGCCTTGTCGGTCACCGGCTGCAGCGCGTTCAGCGGCAGCGTAAGCACCGGGCGCAGCGCCAGTGCAGGCAAAAACAATACGGTGCAGGCCACTGCCATACCGGCAGCGGCCAATTTTTGGTTTGTGCGGTGGGTCTGCAGGTTGGCAGCATAGGCGGCGGAATCCTTGCCGCCCCACAGCCGCTTTCTCTGCACCGACCGCGCCGCCGCGCAGGCCCCCAGCCAGCCGGGCAAAAGCAGCAGCCAGCCCAAAACGGCGCTGCCTGTCCCGGCCAGCAGTGTAAATACCACGACCGGCAGCAGCGCCAGCCCCAGCAGCAGTGCATCGGCGTGCCAGGCGGTTACTGCGGCCAGAAACACCGTGACAGGGATCGCAGCCAGCAGCACAAACAGCCCCCTCTGCGCCGGGACCGGCGAAGTCACCACCGCAAAATTTGCGTCGAATCGTGTATTCAGGCACAGTCTTACGGCATCCGCGCACTGCTGCGCACCGGCCAGAAATGTCCGCTGCACCACAAACAGAAGCACCAGATACCCCACAGCCAGCGCCAGCATCATTCCACGGCGGGCAGCGTTGGGCAGTGGGGCGCGGTGCAGTGCCAGCCACACCGGGCACAGCGCCGCCGTGCCCAACCATACCCAAACGGGCAGCGCCAGCGCAAACGCGCCGTTCAAAGCCGTCAGCAGACCCAACGCCAGCAATTCCAAAATCAGCAAATCCACTGCCGTTTCCAGCACAGGGCGCGCCGCAGCCCCGGTGCGGGGCAGCAGCACACGGTCAATGAACACCAGTCCCGTGTCCGGGTCGGCGGTCCTGCGGCGGGTCATGGTGCGCAGCCGTTTTACGGCAGTCTGAGCGAAGTGCAGCGCCTGCTGCGGCGCATCGGCTCCCTCTGCCATGATTGCCCCGGCCGGGTCGGCGCAATAGGTCGCACCCAGCGGCTCCCGCACGGTCAGCTCGCCCACGCGGGCAGTCAGCTTCCAGTGTATCTGCTTCAGTGAATCCCCCGCACGGTAGGGCCGTAGGTCGTAAACGCCGTCAGCCATGTCGCGGCCTGCGGCGGTCACCTTCTCTACCTTATTTTGCGGCTTTGTGCCCGCGCCATCGTCCTCACCCTCGGCGGGCGGCAGCACACACAACTCACGGCTTTGGGGCGGCACGGCGCAGGGCACGGCAAACAGGCCCAGCGGGTCGCGCACCGTGATTTCCCGCACGCGGAACCGCCACAGGCCGCTTTTGGCGGCGCGCAGCGTTACGCGCAGGTCGGCACGCTGACCCGGGGCCAGCATTGCACCGCAGGGCAATTCGATCGCCGTACCACTCTCGGCGTCCACTGCCTGCAAAATGACACGCAGCTCCGGCACAGGCCGCCGCCCGGCGTTGTGCAGCTGCACCAGCACGGCAAATTCCTCGCCGGGGCGCACGGGGCGGGCGGGCAGCTGCAGCGTTGCCGTCACATCCCGGCGCAGTGCGCGGGCATACCACGCCAGAAACACCATCACCAGCACCGCCCATGCCAGCAGAAACACCGCAAACGGCGCACGGCTGACTGCGGCCACGGCAGACAGCACGGCCAGCAGCAGCCCGCAGCCGACCTTACCTGCCATGGGACGGCTTCTCCGGGCGGGGGCGCGGCGTGGTGTGCAGAACATCCGCAATAATGTTTTCCACCGTCTCGCCGCCGGTGCGCGCCTGCTCGGTCAGGCGCAGACGGTGGTGGGTCACATCGGCAAAAATCGCGGTCACATCCTGCGGGGCCACAAAGCTGCGCCCGCTCAGGTAGGCTGCGGCGCGGGCCATACCGGCCACGGCCAGCGATGCACGGGGCGACAGCCCCAGCGCCAATCGGCCGTCCTGCCGCGTTGCGCGGGAAAGCTCCACGATATACCGCCGAATCTCGTCACTCATAAACACTTCATCCACCTGTTGCTGCATGGCCAGCAGGTCGTTTTTGTCCATCACGGGCTGCACACGGTCCAGCAGGGCATGGCGCGGCTGGCGGGCCAGAATTTCCATTTCCGCCTCGGCGTCAGGGTAGCCCATGACCACGCAGACCATAAAACGGTCCAGCTGCGACTCCGGCAGCATCTGCGTGCCGACCGAGCCGACAGGGTTTTCTGTAGCCATGACCGTGAACGGCTGGGGCAGCGGGCGCGTTACGCCATCCACCGTGACGGCGCTCTCCTCCATGACCTCCAGCAGGGCGGACTGGGTGCGGGCACTGGTACGGTTGATCTCATCAGCCAAAAACAGGTTGCACACGACCGCGCCGGGGTGGTAGACAAACTTGCCGGTTTCCTTTTGATAGAGCGAAAACCCCACAATATCGGACGGCAGAACATCCGGTGTAAACTGCACGCGGTTCTGGGTCAGGTCCATGGCGCGGGCAAACGCCTGTGCCAGCGTGGTTTTGCCCACGCCGGGGATGTCCTCGATCAGCACATGACCGCGGGCCAGCATCGCCATCATTATCTTCAGCACGACCTCGGGCTTGCCCAGCACGGCCTTGCTCACCTCGGCTGTCACAGCCAGCGCTTTCTCGTTGAAATTCTGCATGGGTCAATCCTTTCTGTGGCCGCGCCAGATCAGCATACAGCCGATGACGGCGGCAATCAGCACAATTCCTGCCCACAGGGCGTTGTTTTCCAGCCAAATCATCCAGTTGGAGTACGCACCGCCCGCATCCTCGCTGCCGCCCTCGTTGGGCAGGGGGCTGATGCTTTCGGGCGCAACCTCCTCCAGCGCGGTCGTGCCATCGGTTTCCACGGTCACCTGACGCGGCGCAGCGTCCCATGTCTCGTCACACTCGGTCAGATCCTCCGCATGGGTCGCGGGCGCGGCATCGGGGTCATGCTCGGCAATAACCAGATACCGTTGGGTATTTTGGGTGTAGGGGTGGCAGGTCGTCAGGGTCAGCAGGTCGCGCCCCGGCTGTATCAGCACCGCATTTATATCGTCCGGCTGTATAATTTTTAGTTCGCACACGCGGTAGACCAGCGTATCCCACGGTGTTGTCAGCGTGATTTTATCGCCTAGCTGTATCTGCTGCACATTGCGCAGCATCTCCGCACCGTAGTAGCCGCGGTGGGCGGCGATCACGGTATTGGTGTTCGCGCCGCCCAGCGGCATCGAGGTCTGCCCCAGCAGCGCGCCGCCGCGGGCCATGTTGGCCGTGCTGGCGCCCAAGTAGACAGGCAAATCCAGATTCAGGCGCGGTATCCACAGCGCGGCGATCATATCATCGGGCAGGCCGTAGCCGGTCAGGTCAAAGGCGGGCGTCTCGTAGGCAAAGGGATCCTTCAAGCCGCTTTGTCCCTCGGCAAAAATCTGCGCATTGTAGGCTTGCAGGGCATCGTACAGTTCGGGGTAAGCGCGGGCAGGCTCGGCGTTGTCTGTGGTTTCGGTCACGGCGGGGACGGCAGCTTCGGCAGCCTGCACAAATTTTTGTACGGTTTTTGTACTTTGCCGCGCCGCCAGATACTGGCTGACCGTGGGCTGCAGCATAAGCCCAACGCCCAGCAGTATCGCCAGCCATGCAAAAATCTGCAAAAACAGGCGTTTCATCAGTCTTCCTCCTCGCGCTTTTTGCAGCGGTGCAACAGCAGCAGCAAAAGCAGCGCCTCACCACCGATGACAAGGCTGCCCGTTACGCTGATCCACGGCCATGCGTCCACCATACGCTTGACAACATTGCCGGTATGCAGTTCCTGATACTGCACAGTCTGCGGCGTGGCGGTCTCCTCGTCCTCTCCATTATACGGCACGCGGGTGCCGCGCACAAGCATACGGTGGGTGTTGATGGCGTAGGGCGTGCAGGTGACCAGCGTGCAGTAGTCCCCGCCGGGGATAATTTCCAGATCCTCGGTGCGTTCCGGCTCCACGACCTTGACCTGATCGACCTGATAGGCCAGCACCTCGTCCATAATGTGCAGGTAAAAGTGGTCGCCCTCGCCCAGCTTGTCCAGATCGGTAAAAAGCACCGCCTCGGCCAGACCGCGGTGGCCGGTCAGCACGCTGTGTGTGCCCGCGCCGCCCAGCGGATAGCTGGACCCCTCCAGATGCCCAACGCCCTTGAGCAGCACATCATCACTGGTGCCCTCATAAATCGGCAGATTGACATCAATTTTCGGGATCATAATGTAGCCCAGACTCTCGCCCACATCCAACATGTCCACATAGCTTGTGCCGGTATCGGCGGCCTCGCCCGCAGCATCGCGGTCAATGGCGTTGCCAAGCTGTTCATTGTAGCGGCGCGCGGCCTCCTTGGCGGCGTCAATTTTCTCGGTGTCCATCGTCTGCACGGTATCGTTGTAGCTTTCTATGACCGAGCTTGCGTGACGCTGCGCCACCGCATTGCTGATGACGGGGTACATGGCCACGCCGATGCCCGAAGCGATCATCAGCGCCGCAAAGCCAAGCTTTAATTTGACAGTGGTATCCATAGGAAAGAGCCTTTCTGTAATGGTTTTGGGGTTATTTTCGCGCAAACGCGCAGGCTTTTAGCAGCGGACGCCCATTCAGCCGTAGGGGGGGCGGTGCCCTCGGCCCCCCTACGGCTGTAGGGGGCGGCGTCCCCGACGCCCCGCAGGGCACTGCCGAAAAATCCCTGTCCTCTTCTTAGCCGCCTCTCCCCTTTGCGGGTATCGGCAATGTCCACAACCACCCATAGGGGAAGTACCGTTTCCGGTCCTTCCCCTATGGATTACCCCTCTATTTTGCTTTTGGTTTTAAGATTGTGCGGCTTACGCACGCTTGTTCTTCTTTTTCAGGCTGAACAGCACACTCACGCCAGCCAGCACCAGCAGCACACCGATACCGCTGAACAGCAGCGTGCCGAAGCCACCGGTGACAGGCAACTGGAAGCCCTTGCGGTTGATAATGTTGGTAACAACATAACCGGTACTTGCATTCTCGCTATTATCAAATACCGTTGTTTTCTTGCTTACAGCATGTTTGACCAAATTACCCTCTGCATCGTATTCACTCTTTTTGGTCCATTTAGTCTTTGCAGAAACACTCAGTTCCACTTTAACCGGAGCACTCAGCAAATTATATTGATCTACCGTTTTGGTTTCTACCAAATAATAAGTACCGCTTGCCAGTCCTTTATATTCGGCTGTGCCTTTTTTCGCGGGATCCTCGTCAATACTCGTAGTTAATGTGGTGATTTTAGTCCAAGTACTATCGGCATCAACTGGCAGACCAAGCTTTTCTGCTTCTTCTTTTGTGATTTTCTTACCTGCTTCTTCCGTCGTCAATTTCGATGTTTTTACTTGCTTATAAAGGTCAAACACCACGCCGCCCAAGCGAGTAGTTTTATTTTCTGCTGTTTTTACAATGTCGATTCTGAAAGTATAGACATAAGTAGTATCTTCAATGGTGTTTTCAGTGGGTGTCGGTTCTTCACCCGGAATTGTTGTCGGAAGAATCTGATTCGAATAATGCAATTTAACGGCGTTGGAGTTACCGGCCGCATCTACGCTTGCACTGTTCAGCAGCTTTGCATTATACTTAATGGTAAGTGTTTCGCCTTCGTAACCAGACATCAGGCTTGGAGTAAAGGAAATAGTAAAGCCGTTGCCATTCGGGGTAACATCATAGAAACCAGTAACCTCAGAACCGTCCTTATAGACCTTGACACTAGCGCTATCATCTTCCAAGTTGGTCGGGGTATCATCAATCGAAAACTTCTTCAAGCTTACAATATTTTTCGGAACTTTAACCGTCACAACATACGGTACAGAATCGCCGATATTATAGTCTGCTTCTTTACCAGAGTTACCTTTTCGATCGGTTACCTTCTTCTCAACATCAGGGCGGTAGTTGTAGACATTAACCTTATTTCCGGTTGCATCCTTGGCATCAAAAATGTTGGTATATCCTGCCGCAGAATATTTAGTTTTTTCCGCTTCATCAGTAATTTCTTCGATGTTCTTGCCATTAACCTTGAAAATATAGTGCGTCGTTCCGTCAACAATATATCCGTATTTGCCGGTGCTTGTTTCCTCTGTAAAGCGATATACACCTGCACTCAAATCAGAAACAACAATGGTTCCGTCCACAGCGCTGGTTGTCAGATTCAGATCAGTGCCTGCATTATCAACGCCATTTTTTGTTGCTTTGGTAATCGGCGTCCAAGTTCCTGCCGCACCGCTCGAGCCTTCTACATATTTTTCAAGTTTAAATTTATATCCTCCCATAACGGTAGAATCTTCAGTGTTGCCGGTCATACCTTTTTTCTGTAAAGTAATGCCTGCATATTCTGTTTTATTTTTCGGGTTGACAATAATATCATACAACCAATTCTGCTCATCAACCGATGTCATGGGAACGGAAACCAAAAACGGATCGGTCGCGTTTGTAACAGAATCCGGTTTCCCTGTTTCTATTACAACATATAGACCGAGAGGCAAATCATTAAATTTTACTTGTCCCTCTGCGTTCGGGCTTTCACCAGTTTTCTGACTTGCAATCTTCGTACTCTCATAGCTAGCTTTTATTTTCCCAGACTCAACATAATCGGTAATTGCGGGCTGTTCCACAGGCGCATTGGCAGCATCAGTCCCAGTATACTGGTAATACTGCTTTAACCAATCCACATCCTGTACCTTATAAATAGTAAATTCAACACCATCCAGCTTCTTTGCCCCAGCCGGAATCAATGTGCCACCCTCACCATCATCTCTCGGATCAGTGCTACTTGTCGCGTTGTATTCATACTTATTAATTGTAATAGAACCTGTTTTACCGGTATCAATCACACTTGCGGCCTTTTTGGGGGTGGTCGTTGCCGGCGTACCACTTTCATCCGCCATTGCGGGCAGGGCGCAGACGCTTAGGGCCATGACGGCGCTGAGGGCTGCGGTGAGTAAGCGTTTCAGTTTCATCTTGCTTCGTACCTCTTTCTCTTTATATTTGTTTGTGTAGAGGGGGACTTCGTTATTGACGCCGGCCCCCTTTCTTATTGTAGCGGAACACCAGCACCAGCAGCACAGCCACCAGCGCGGGCAAGCCTATCAAAAGCCACAGGCTGGGTGCATCCGCGCCCGTATGCGGCAACTCAAAGCTTTTGCGGTTGTTGATCGTCAGGGCAATGTTGTACACGCCTGTGGTGGAATCCTGCGTCACAACACCAAAGCCAGCACCATCGCGCACGCAGTGTCCATCCGTTTTCAGTTCAAACTCGATGGCATCAGCCAGCAGGGTGTAGCCTTCGGCGGTTTTGGTTTCGGTCAGCCGGTAGATGCCGGGTTTCAGATTCTCAAAGCTGCACTTGCCTTTATCCGCATCTCCACTGGATGTGATTCTCGTTACAGCTGGAAATGTCGCATCAGGCCCACCATCCGTCCCCAGCTTTTCCAGCTTGAACTCCACGCCGCCCAGCTTTGTCTTATCCTCGGCGTCCTGCTTTGTGATGTTCAGGTTATACTTGGCATCTTGCAGTTGGTTGGTCAAAGTCAGCTTCAAGAGGGTTGTCCTGTCGTCTGCACAGCTTACTGTGTTATTGAGAATCTTGTATTTCTTGCCGTCAATCTCAATCACATTGCCCTTAGATCCGCCGTAGAATGGTCCGGCTTCCGTTACACTTTCCAGTACGCGGTAGGTGTAATACGCATAGGGATCGACTTCCGCATCAAATTTGTCCAAGCCGGTAAACGTTGTGACCCAGCCGCTGTAGCTGTCTGTCAACTGCTTGACCTCCTGGACATCCTCCCAATTGCCTTCCTTGTCCGGTGTTTTGGTGCGCTGCAATTTCAGGTAGATGGCGGTGGGCAGGCCGTCTTTAATTACCGTGCCGTCCTGCTTTTGCCACTGCTTTGTAACCTCTATGTCGATCAGCTGGCGCTTTGTGTTGACAAATGTTGCTGTTGCTACATTGGTATCACCTTCCACGACAGAACCGCGCGCCTTGATGCCGTCCACAACCGCGCGGTCACTTCCGCCGCCGGTGATGGTCACCAATTGCAGGCTTGTTTCCGGATGCGCAACTTCCGACACAACAAACCGTGTACCGACCGGAATCCCTTTAATTTCGACTTCGCCGTACTCTTGACCATCTTTTTGCTTTGTCACTGTACATTCGTACTCTTGTTCCGGAATATCCACGCCGAGGCCTTGGCCGCCGACATCGCTGAACTTGACGGTAAATTTAAATGTTTCATTGAGCAGTGACTCTTTCCCAGCCGCATACTTGCGTATGATCAGCTTGCCGGTCTTGACCTTGTTGGTGAAAACCACCTTCAGCTTGGTCAACTCGTCTTTGTCAGCCGTACCGCTGTAGGAGCGGAAAACGAGCGTATTATCAGTCGGTTTCTTATCTGTGCTAACATATGCGTTCTTGATTGGGTTTCCGTTTTTATCTTTTCTTTCAATCACCTTCTCCGTCCGGCCATCGTTCGGGGCAGTGTCTTTAACATTTTCCAGTGTGGTAACACTGCCTGTCATCACATACTCACTCGCACCGCTTACCTTTGTCACCGGTGCATCATTTTCGTAGACCGTCCAGAATGTATCATACAGATTCGGATCAACCTGCTCCTGCAGGGCTATGTAGCTGCCGCGGCGGAACTGATCCTTAAAGGTGACCGTTTCACCGTCCTGCAGCAGGAACTGGCCGTTCTCATCCACAACATCCACAACATCCCCATTGCCACGGTCGGAAGAAAACACGGCATATGTCGCGTTTTCCAGATTTCCGCTTGTGGCAGAGCCATAGTCTGGGATGTCGTACTGCTCGGTCGTAAAGCCTGGTTTTGTCTGCTCCTTCGGCGCGCTGCGGAATGTAAAGTTGCGCAGGTAAATTTTGCGCGCAAAGTTATCGCCCACCGTTATTTTTGTAAGCTGATTGTTGAAGCCTTCATCTTTTTGCAGAGAGTTCAGCAGCAGCCGTATGGTGTACCACTGCCCCGGATGCAGCCCGGTTGCCGCACCGTAGACATCCCTGCTTTGCAGGCCCTTGCCGTTGATACAGCCTTTTTGTTTGCCTGCTGTATCCAAAAGCTCCACATACAGGTTGCCCAAGGCGCAGGTATCGGTCTGTTTGCCCTCCACATAGACATCAAAGGTCAGGTAGCTGTACTGGCTTATATCGATTGCTGTACTCAATGGCAGGGTGCCCCGGCGCTTTTCTCGGTGCGCACTGGTTGGGTCATCCATTGTGGCTGACCACAGCACAGCGCTGCCTGTGCCTATGTCACTTGGCAGATTCTGTACATACTCCAAACTAGCGGAGACATCGGACGAGCCTACAGCTTTTTTATAGGTTTCTTCTGGGAGTGCTTTGATTTCACCCTCTTTGTAAGAAGTATCTTTTGCGCCGTAGTGGGTGGCCAGATTCTTGATGTTGAAGGTGAAGATCTTCTGGTTTTGGAAGCTGTCCGTGAACAGATCGTTTACTCCCGTAACATCGACCTTTTTCTCGACCTGCAGCTCGTTGTTGTCGGGGAAGTTGAACGCCACCGCCATGTTGGACTCCCACATGCCGCGCTCCATGTAGAACATGGTCAGGGTGTGGGTGGTGCCTTTGGTGAGGGTGAATTCATCGTCACCCTTATGAATCTTGCCCTTCTTGTCGAATGTGACTTTGCGGCCGTTGAAGTAGACAAATTTGTTCTTAGCATCATCCTCGTAAACCGCACCGCCTGTTTTGTTGGAGCTGACATAGGGGGTTACGGTGTTGGCTTTTCCATTATCGCCAAATTCCAGCAAGCCGGACGCTTTACCGTGCGCGCCGCCGACATCCAGCACCAGCTGACCGTCAATGTAGACCCACACATCATCGTCACCGGAGAAGAAGAACTTGATGGGGACTTTATCATTGGCATCATTCCCTACTTGAACCATACCGTCATTGGTCAATGTAAAGTCAAATTGCAGCTTCGCACCAAAGCCGTAGTTGTATTGGGATGCACCACCATTGCCAACGCTCTTGTTGAACGGGAAGAAACCAAATGTACCGTTCGTATTGTTGTTGTATTTACGGTTTTCTGATTTGATGTCAGTGGTGAGTTTGCCGCTATCATCTTTGGTAGATCCCAGATAAAACTTGCCGTTGTCCTTGTCTTGCGTCAGATACAGCGAGGATTTGCTGCTGTCATAGTACCAATATTCAGCTTTCGCCTCTTTGTCGTCGGTTGCGTCATCGGTATTCTTAAAAACAGCATCTTTCGTAAACGGGAAAGAAACATTCTCATACACCTTACCCAGCACGGTGTTAAAGGTGTTTTTGCCTTCCAAAAATTCTTTGTCAAAATGCGGGTCAACAAGACTTTCCGTACCTGCCGTACCTTTTAATACCGGCAGTCCGTTTGCACCGCTGGTCGAGGTTTTATCCTCTACCAGACCTTGGAAGGTTCGGGCGAAACCGGCTTCGTCATTAGCAACGTCACCCTTCGTGTTCAAAACCGAGTTGTTTACGGCCATGAAGGTGTTGTATTTTTCTTTTTCCTTGATCGGATCGCCCCAGCCATACAGACCCATACCGGTGGCAACGCCTGCAAAGGGGCAACTCCAGTCACTATAAGAAGGTTGGAAATGTCCGGTATAAATAGGGTATTGAACCTTTTTGTTTGCCTCATAAGCACTGCTGAGGGCGCGGTTAAACTGTTCAAATGTAACATACCAGCGTTGGGAATTGGTACTGCTGTCCGGGTAGCTGTCACGGTTAAAGCCGTTCAGCTCGTAGTCGGTGTAGTAGTCATAGAGGGTGCTGGTGATGTACTTTGTGCCCGACTCTTGCGTGAACGTGCCGCTTGCAATATCCACAACGGTCGTGCCTTTGCCGCTTTCGGCATTGCGGATCGCGTCTTTCTCGCCCCAGTAGCCGTCACGGTAGACAGCATTGCCATTCGTGTAGACCGACGGATCGCCATCATCGGCAAAGAAGCAGGGTGCTTTCAAGTTCAGGGGGATTTCCGCTGTGCTATACTGCTTCGTTAGATCATCTACTGCAGACTTTCCGTCTGCGTCCTGACGCGCGGAGAATTGCACTGCGGTGAAAGGGCCACCATCAGGAACCGCGCAAGACCACAGCTGGCGGTTGGTGGCGGTGTTTTTCTCTTTTTCCATCTTAACCGCTTTATGAGTGCCGTCATTTTTTACGAAGAAGCAGTACATCTCACCGCCCTTATACGGCATTGGCGATTGCTGTAAACCCTCACCGTCATAACCATACGAGGAGAGCGTTGCATCAAAATAAATGGGTTTGTCCTTTGTAAACAAATCGCCGCCTGCGTTTTGCCAAGGGCTTCCAGCACTTCCGCTTTCGCTATAGACAAAGCAGTTGTTCGCCGTCAGGTCAAAATACTCCGTATCACCGTAGCCATCTTTGCTGAAATTGTAATATTTTTCGCTTTCATAGCCCTCCCAAGTAAACTTTACAAACTGCGATTCGTTGTTCGGAATTGTGATTTTCTGGTCGGCCATGGTATTAGCCGCTACCGTGCCAATCGTCTGGCTGCCAGTTTCTACAAAAGTACCGTTTTCTTCACCTTTTTTGTAAAATGTAGCGGTAACACCGTTCAGCGTTGTTGTGCTTGCATTTTTGAAGTAAAGCGGCATACCCGCGTAATAGTATTCCACGCGCGTCCATTGGGAGTCGTTGTAAGCGTTGTTTACATTATCTGTAGATGTACCATCAAACCTTTTTCCAGCAATCTGGTCAATTGTTGTCCACTTATAACTATTATCATTATACTCATGTCCGCCAAAGGCAAATATTTCTCCTTTATGGGTATCTCCTTCATAATACTGAAAAATCAGTCGATAAAAACCGCCCTCTGGATAGTCCGGCTGACTCAGCGTAACCTTAAATATCTTACGATTGCCAATCGTTTCGCCGGTATCAAGCATATACCTATTTAAGTCTCTGTCGCTCCCATCCTTTGTTCTTTGCGCATAGAACTTGATGCGATAATTCTCATGATATTTAGTATTATCAACCGCAAAATAAATGGTTACCGTTTTGGGGATAAAACTCGCCGCTTCCCCCTCATTCGATGCGGTCATTGGTGCAGACCTGTCATCGCTCTCCGTTTCGTCCTCGCTGTAGGTATCCGCTGCGAAGAAGGTTTCTTTCGCGCCAGCTTCGCCCGCAGGGTCTTCTCCGTTATCCGCAGTACCTTCTTCGTCATCCGAGGTATTTTCTTCGGTGAGATTGGTTTTTTCCTCGTCCGGGGCGGTCTTGTCCGCAGCGGCATTGTCAGCCGGGGCGGTATTCTCTGAACCGGTCACGCCCTCGGTAAGGGGCGCGCCTGCGGCTTTGTCTGTTGTGTCGGTGCTGTTTGTAATCGTTTCCGAGTTCGACACAGAAATTTCAGGCTCTGTTTTGCTGCCCTCGTTTGTCGTTTCAGCGTCCTTTTGAATGGTTTCCACATTCGACACAGAAATATCCGACCCGGTTCCATCAGCACCATTTCCCGTATTGTCATCGTCCGGAATCGTTTCCGAATTTGAAACAGAAAAGTCAGTCTCCGTCTCCGCTGCATATACCGGCAGAGCCATGCTTGCCAGCAGGCACAGGGCGGCCAGCAGTGCCGCCGCACGGTGCAGGTTGGAATTTGCCTTCGTCATCTGCCTTGCCTCCTTTTGTATGCGTTCAATACACTTTATTCCGCAGCTTACTGCGGAATAGCAAAGGGTGTACACCCTTTCAGCTTATGCTTTCCCCGGCGTCCACGCGCAATCGCTGGCGTATGAGGCGTGGAAAGCATGCTGTATTTGATTTAATTTGTATTCCTTTTTATGGAAAAATTATAGTTCTTTGGTATGAGAATTTCAAGTACCTGCGTTGAATCGTTTCATTTTCGGCAATTTGCTATGTTTCAACCGCATTATATTGTGCATCCTGATGGTTAGTGCGGTGCAGCTTTGTAAGATACAGCGCGATTTCTTGCACATCTGCACACTATATGTAGAATTATGTCGATATTTTTGCGCAGATGTTGCGGACCGCAAGGGGCAAGATTTGTTCGGTCGTGTTGGAAAAGGGAAAACACAGGGGCGGCGTCCCCGACGCCCTGGGGGCGGCTGCCCGTCTGCGGGCGCATATGGAATGCGCCCCTACGGTGTGATGGGCTTCTACCTTATTATATATACATAGAAAAAACACCCCGCCCGGCAG
>OHFI01000464.1_pt1 | contig 16427 bp, 12 predicted proteins | sample 1567431 | NCBI WGS metagenome assembly OHFI01 (sample SAMEA3879569, study PRJEB24766) | human gut metagenome | biome: human-associated habitat; feature: feces | place: USA | collected 1985/1987 | reverse complement strand
AAAGGGCAAAGCCCGTTTGAGTGGCGCTGATTTTCATAGAAACTCCTTAGGACTTGGAAGCTGTTTCCATAACCATTGCACACCGTCTGAACGGCTTTTTTGACCGCATTCTGCGTTGCTTTCCCTTGCAATCCGTCAGGATTGCTGCGGAAAATCGCCTTGCCTGCGGGCAAAAAATCTCGTTTATCCGGCGCACTCTGGCTATGGAAACAACTTCTGATTTCACACATTCTTCACTGGGGAAACGATTGATTTTCACAATTAACAGATAGAATAAAACCGTGCCAGAGAGGAGCGGAAAAGCTCTTCCCCCGACCATATCCCTTAGAAAGGAAGTAATCACGATGGATGAAAACAAATGGGAATATGACTATTCCTCTTCCAATAATCCTGCCGGTGATACCGGCTACCCCAATGTGGGTTCCAGCGGCATGAACACCGCAAACACTGCTTCTACCTTCAGCGAGAGCACCCAGCCTTCCGGCGGCGCAACGCCGCCCCCCGCAGGCCCGCAGAACACAGCCCCTGCCGCGCCGAAGAAGCCTAAGAAGAATGCAGGCAAGGCTGTAAAGAGCATCGTCGCTCTGGTGCTGGCCGCAGCCATGGGCTTTGCGGGCGGCTTTGTGGGGGCGCGTATCATGACCCAACTGGCCGATCGGTATGAGTTGTGCAGCTTTCCGAAAGGAATGCTCGCCGCAGCAAACGAAACAGCAGTACAGGAGCATATCTGCCGAACACAGCCCGATGTGATCCTGCATACGGCGGCGATTTCGGACACAGGCTACAGTGAAAAGCATCCTGAGGAATCCTACCGCGCGAATGTTTTGCTCCCGCTTTGGATGGCACAGGCGGCAAAACGCGCAGGGGCAAAGCTGATATGCTTTAGCTCCGATCAGGTGTACACGGGCCTTAACGAAAACGGTCCGTTTGCAGAGGAACAGCCGCTCTGCCCTGCAAATGTCTACGGACGCCACAAGTGGGAGGCTGAGCAGCGGGTGCTGTCTGCCCTGCCTGATGCTGTAATGCTGCGTGCGACCTGGATGTATGACCTGCCGGGGTACGGCCTGCCGATACGCGGAAATTTTGTACTGAATCTGCTCACCGCGGCTATGAGGCAGCAGACGGTGCGATTCTCCTGCCATGACTATCGGGGCATCACCTATGTGCGCGAAGCCGTTGAAAAGCTGACGCAGGTTATGGAGCTGCCGGGAGGTATTTATAATTTCGGCAGCGAAAATGACTGCGATATGTATGAAACGGCGCTGCGCGCCTGCGAACAGCTGAATATACGCCCTGACATAGAAAAGCAGGACTGGAAACGCAGTCTGCGAATGGATGGCGGTAAGCTTCGCGCAGCGGCAGGAAGCGGCTTCTCCGATTTACAGACAGGGTTGATGCAGTGCCTGAGGGACTACGGCTTACAGATGTAATAAAAACACCCGCCGGAGACGCTCCGGCGGGTGTTCTGCTGCTTGCTACAGCCCAATGCTTGGTCCGAGTGGCGAGAGTCGAACTCACGGCCTCTTGAACCCCATTCAAGCGCGCTACCAAACTGCGCTACACCCGGTCAACCGGGCTGTCTCAAGTCAGCCTAATTATTATAGCGAATCGAGAGCGAAATGTCAACACCTATTTTGAAGAAATATCTAAAAATAAAAGCAGCGTATATTCCAACGAATCTACGCTGTTTTTCATGGTGGAGCTGACGGGAGTCGAACCCGTGTCCGAAAAGAAATCGGTTAGAGTATCTCCGGGCGCAGTGTGTTTATTGGATTTCCCTTGGTGCGGGCGAGCACACACGCACTACACCTTGGTAGCTTCATAAATTCATGCCGGGCCGCAAAGCTTAAGCCCGTTCACGTTCAGTACCTAATCGACGCCCTGACCCTATGCGGTACTAACACAGGCAGGACGGTAGCGCCTAATTAGGCAGCTACGGCAACAGGATAATTGTTGTCAGTTAATTTAAGTTGGCGCTTTTATCGTGGGTCACCGCCACGGCCCGCTGCTCACGCCTCTCTCTCCCCGTCGAAACCATTACAGCCCCGCATATTCGGTGGGGTGTCCCCCACCGGGAAAGTGAAGTGAAAACAACCTTATCGCTGCGTTTTCATAGCGCGGTCAATATCGCGCTTGGCATCGCGCGCCGCAGCAGACGCACGCTTGTCATACAGCTTTTTGCCCTTACACAGGCCCAGTTCCAGCTTGACGCGACCTTTTTTGAAATAGAGCGACAGCGGAACCAGCGTGTATCCCTGCAGCTTGATTTGCTGGCTCAGACGGCGAATCTCTGCCTTGTGTGCCAGCAAACGCCGCGGGCGGCGCGGATCTTTATTGAAGATGTTTCCCTGCTCGTAAGGGCTGATGTGAATGCCCTTTGCAATCAGCTCCCCATCGTCAATATCGGCCCAGGAATCCTTCAGGTTTACCCCGCCGGCGCGCAGACTTTTGACCTCGGTGCCGACCAGCTCGATACCGGTCTCCAACGCCTCGATCACAAAGTACTCATGGCGTACCTCGCGGTTGACGGCAATCATTTTCTTTCCGCTTTTGTCCTCAGCCATGGGTACACCTCCTTTGCACTGGCAGGATACTCATTGTAGCGCACCTGCGCTTAAAAGTCAAGAAAAATTGTGTCACAGCTCGCCGCGGCCTGCCATGGCGCGGTAAAGGGTGGTTTCATCGGCATATTCCAGACTGGAGCCGACAGGCAGGCCGTAGGCAAGGCGGGTCGTTTTGACGCCAAGCGGCTTGATAAGCTTGGCGATATACATGGCGGTGGCTTCCCCCTCGACCGTGGGACTGGTGGCCATAATGACCTCCTTGACGGTGTCATTCAGGCGGGCCAGCAGCTCCTTGATGCAGAGCTGATCGGCACCGATACCGTCCATGGGGGAGATTGCGCCGTGCAGTACATGGTACAGACCATTATACTCATGGGTACGCTCGATGGCCTTGATGTCGCGGGGGGATTCCACCACGCAGATCACGCTGCGGTCCCGCTTTTGGGATGCACAGATCTTGCAGACATCACCTGTGGTGAAGTCCTGACAGATACGGCAGCGGTGCAGATCCTTTTTGGCGTGCTCGATAGCCTGAGCCAGCTCCATCGCCTGTTCCGCAGGCATGGACATGACCTGATAAGCCATCCGCACGGCGCTTTTGCGGCCGATACCGGGAAACCGGGCGAACTGGTCAACCAGATTTTCCAGCGGCTCCGTTTTTTGAAACATGGTGTGCCTCTCAGCCCAGACCGGGAATGTTCAGACCGCCGGTCATCTTGGACATTTCCTCCTCGGAGTCCTTGTCAACCGCAGAAGAAGCGCTGTTGACAGCAGCTGCGATGAGGTCCTCCAGCATCTCGATATCGTCCGGATCAACAGCCTCAGGCTTGATCTTGACGGCGGTGATCTCGTGCTTGCCGTTCATCGTGACAGTGACCATCTCACCGCTGGCGGTGCCGGTATATTCCTTCGCCTCCAGTTCCTCCTGTTTGGCGCGGATATCATCCTGCATCTTCTGGACCTGACGCATCATGGCGTTGGGATCGGGACGGCCGTAGCCTTTGGGCAGTCTTGCTTTCATAGGTTTTTCCTCCAAATAAATTTACTTGTCAATGATTTTCAGGTCAACGCCCAGCGCCTGCATGGTGTGCAGGGTTTCATCCAGGCTGACAGCGGGGCTGCCGTTTTCGGCGGCTTTCGGCTCTTCATAAGGGCCGATGCTGTACTTGGTTTTGGAAACGCGGTAAATTGCTTCCTTCAGCCGCTTGCTGACCTCGCGGTTGCTGCGGATATAATCCCGGAAGGCATCGCTGCATTCAAACAGCACACGCTTTCCGTCACAGTAGGCTTTTGTGCCCCGCAGAAAAGAAATCAGCATGGCATCATTCTCTTCAAGGTCGGACAGCACAGCAGGCCAGAAGCCGAACGGCTCCAGCGGGCCGGCAGAACGCGCCGGCTCCGCTTTGCGCGGTGCGGGCTTAGGAACAGCGGGCTGTGCGGCCGGCACGGTCTGTTGGGGCGCGGGTTTTAACTCGGGCTGCAGGAACGGTGGGTCGTCATCAATGGGCGGAGGCAGATCATCCGGCTCAGCCGAAGCAGCAGACGCAGTGCTTGACTGCGCAACCGGGGGCACGATGGCAGCAGCCGGCTGCACGGGCGGTGCAGATGCAAAGGCCTGCGGTGCTGCGGGGGCCGCGACCTGCTGTACCACAACAGGGGCGGCGGCAGTGATCTCCGGCTGCGTCAGCGAAAAGACAGCCAGCTCCAGTTCGATGCGCTGGTCGGTGCCGCGGCTCATCTTCTCAAGTGCGGAGCCGAAGGCGTTGATGGCGCGGATGGCATCGCCCTGCGGGAAATTCTGGCGCTGATTGTAGGCAGCCTCCTCCTCGGGAGAGATACCGGCCAGCAGTGCCGTGCCGCCCGGCAGGGCGCTGAGCATCAGATTTCGGTAATGACCGGCAAGCTCTATGCAGAGGCGCCGCATGTCAACACTCTGCTGGCGCAGGGCGGCAATCTTTTCAAGCGCGGCAACCGAATCCCCGGCTGCGATCGCATCACTGATCTCAAACAGGTATCCCCTGTCTGTGACGCCTGCCATACGGCGTACCAGCGCTTCATCTACCTTATTATCCACACCGGCGCAGGTGTCGAGTATAGACAGTGCATCACGCATGGCACCATCGGCCAGGCGGCCAATCAGCTGTGCGGCGTTTTCGTCCAGATCGATTTTTTCCTGCCCGGCTACATAAAGCAGGCGTTTAGAAATGTCATCTGCCGTGATACGGGTGAAATCGTACCGCTGACAGCGGCTCAGGATCGTGACAGGAACCTTCTGAACCTCGGTCGTTGCCAGAATGAAGATGACATGCTCGGGCGGCTCCTCCATCGTTTTCAGCAGTGCATTGAAGGCTGCCGTGGAGAGCATGTGGACCTCGTCAATGATATAGACCTTGTACTTGCAGACCGAGGGCAGATACGCCACCTCGTCCCGCAGGTCGCGGATGTCGTCAACGCCGTTGTTGGAGGCAGCGTCCATCTCGATGATGTCCATGACAGCGCCGGAGTCGATACCTTTGCAGATCTCACATTCGCCGCAGGGGTCAGGGCTGGAGGTATCCAGACAGTTGACCGCCTTGGCGAAGATCTTGGCGCAGGTCGTTTTGCCGGTGCCGCGGGTGCCGGTGAACAGATACGCATGGCCGATGCGGCCCGCTGCGATCTGGTTTTGCAGGGCTGTGACGATGGCTGTCTGGCCGACAACATCTGCAAAGCGCTGGGGGCGCCATTTGCGGTATAAGGCGCGGTACATCTGCCCACCTCCCGTTAAGATACAAATAAAGCGGGCAGAGCACGCGGCTGCGCTGCTTTGCGTACAGATGCAGGCTTGACCGCGGCACTGTGCAAGCACCGCTTAATGCTGCTCGGTTCCCCGCCTGACATGGTTCACAGGCTGCCCACGCGCGGGACCTGCATCTGTACGCGAAACAGCGCAATTCAGCCCTGTCCGCTTTTAGTATTATACAATAAGTCCCGGATAAATGCAAGCGTTTTCCGTCAATCTTCCTGCAGGCGCTCCACCATCTTGTAAAGGGACTCAGCACTGTTGAAGTTCTGCGGCATGATCTCAGAGGCGGGGATAGAGATGTCATACGCTTCATTCAGTGCGGAGATGATCTGCAGGATGTCGAAGGAATCGAGAATGCCGTCATCGATCAGCGTGGTGCAGGTCGTGAAATCTACATCCTCCTTGATCTCGCTCAGAATTTCCAGTAATTGTTCCATAATAATGCTCCTTTTTGGTTTACATATCCCCCAACGGGGTGTTGAGGGGGTGAGTTGGTGTGAGGGCGCGGACAAGCTGCGGCGCGCCGTTTTGCCACAGAACGATCTGCGGCAGGTCGCGGCTGAGGAAAAGCCCCAGTCCCTCTGTGACAGAGTAAGCGCCGGCGTTTTCAAAGACGAGCAGGTCGCCGGGCTGCAGCCCGGTCAGGGAGATGCTGCGCACCAGAACATCATTGGTCGTACACAGGCTGCCGCAGAGCGTCCAGTCCTGCTGCGTCCCCTGCTGCGCGGCAAAATGGCGCAGGTGCGGGCGCTTCATTCCCATGATCTGTCCCAGATAGTTCAGGTGGTTCATGCCGCCGTCCACAATGCAGTAGTGCTGGCCGTCATGATCCTTGCAGTCCATGGCGGTTGTCAGGTAAAAGCCGCATTCGGCGGTGTAAAAGCGGCCCATCTCAACAGTCAGGTGCGCCCACCCTGCAGCCTCCTGCAGTGCAGGGGCGAGGGTTCTGGCGGGGGCAAGGGTATCGGTGAAGTCATCGCCGTCAAAGTACGGCACAGGCAGGCCGGGGCCATATTCCAGCTCCGGCAGGCGCAGGCCGAAGGTCTGCTCGATCTCATCATAAAGAGCCTGCAGCATGGTCAGCTCTTTTTGCTGGGAGGTCAGCTTTTTGCGCTGGGTGCCGACAAAATAGTGAATGCCGATAAAGTCAAGATCCGGTGTTTCTGCGCGGTTTTTTAAGGCGGAAAAAAGATCCTGCTTCGACATGCCGAACTGACTGCCGGCGTTCAGCCGCAGCAGCACAGGCAGACGGCGGCCCGCCGCGCGGGCAGCCTCCTGCAGATAGCGGACCTGCAAAAGGGATTCTGCGGTGTAGCTTCCGGCACCGTCTGCAACGGCACGGGCAATGTCGGCAGGTGTTTTGTTGACGCCGGAATAGATGACATGCGCATCCGCTGCCTGCAGGCTCTCGCATACGGACAGCTCGCCGGGGCTGCATACCTCCAGCCGCGCAGTGACGGCGGACATGGCGGGCAGCAAAAACGGATTGGCCTTGATGGAATAGCAGAGCTTAATGTCCGGGCCGAAAACCGTCTGTATGGCGCGCACACGCGTCTGCAGGGCATCCACATCAAAGACAAAGGTCGGCGTGCCGTAGGCGGCCGCAAGCTGCTGCAAAGTGGCATCTGTCATTTTCGGGCTCCTTTTTTGGTCAGTGCGGCCAGTGCCGTGCGGTCGATCTTGCCGTTTTTGTTCATCGGCAGCTCGTCCATCTGCAGGGCCGTGTTCGGCTGCATAAAGGGCGGCAGGGCTGCTTTGAGCGCGGCCAGCAGGGCCGCTTTTTCGCAGCTGCCGGTATAGAATAGATGCAGCCGCTGCTTCTCTGCATCAAAGATGCAGCAGGCGCGCGTCACAGCATCGCAGCGCATGGCTGCGGCCTCGATCTCGCCCAACTCTACGCGATGGCCCATGTGCTTGATCTGAAAATCCTTGCGGCCTATGTAATAGAACTCCCCCGCCGCATCGCAGCGTGCAAGGTCGCCGGTGCGATAGATGCGCTCATACCAGCGGGTGTTCAACGGATTTTGGGTGAAGGCTTGTGCCGTGCGGGCCGGGTCGGCGTAGTAGCCAAGCGCCAGCGCCGTGCCGGAAACACACAGCTCCCCTGCCTGACCGGGTTCGGTGACAAGGCGGTCGTTTTCGTCCAATAGAAACACCTTTTCATTGGGGAAAGCGTGTCCGATGGGAAGCACCTCCTCCGGGGCAAAGACACGGTCCGGCAGGATGTAGTAGGTGCAGTTGCAGGTGATCTCAGTAGGGCCGTAGAGGTTTACGAAACGGGCCTGCGGCAGGGCGGCCTTCCATTTGTTGAGATGCTTTATGGGCATGACCTCGCCGCTGAACAACACCTGCCGTATTGCGGTAGGCACGCGGTAGCCGAAACCGTTCATGATCGAGACAAAACACATCGCGCTGACAGCCCAGACCAGCGTTGTGACCGCATGGTCTGCCAGATAGTCCATCAGCTTGGTGGGCTGGCTGAAATAGGCACGCGGGATGATCTGCACCTTGGCACCGGTGTATAAGGCGGTGTAGAGATCCTTGACTGAAACATCAAAGTCAAACGGAGCCTGATTGCCGAGAATATCCTGCGCTTTTATGGCAAAGATGGCGGCAAACTGCGGGATAAAGTCCAGCACCGAGCGGTGGCTGACCGTGACCCCCTTGGGAACGCCGGTGCTGCCGCTTGTAAAGTTGATGTACAGCGGGTCTACATCCACAGCCTGCGCACGGCGTGCAGCCAGCAGCGAAGGCTGTACCGCTGCTGTGAGCAGATCCTCCAGCAGGTAAACGCTGCAGGAACAGCCGAGCGCCGCGGCGGCGTCCGCGTGGTCGCGGTCAGTGATGAGCAGGCACGGCTGCAGTGTGCTCAGCACCTGCTGTGTGCGGGCGGCAGGCTGGCGGGTGTCCAGCACGGAATAGCAGCAGCCCGCATAGACAGTGCCGAGCATTGCGGCGAAAACCGGCGCGGATTTTTCCAGATAGAACGCGACCGGGCAGCGCGGCGAGGTATGATCAGCCAGAAAGCTGCCGGCGCGGCGGGCGTTTTCTGCCAGCTGCGCCCAGGTGTAGTCCTGCTGCGCATCACCGACAGCGGCGCCCTCCGGAGTATGGGCTGCGGTAGCTTCAAGCCAATCCAGAATATTGGTCTGCATATAAAATCTCTTTTCTTAGAAGTTTGCGTAAAGGAAACCGGAGGTCTCGGTCACGCAGATGAAGCTGAGGGTGACAAGAAACATTACAAGGTAGTAAAGACCCCAGCGCAGGGCAAGCGGCAGCCGCTGAACCTCTGTATACGGCTCGCGGCCCAGCTCTGCAAGCAGGCTGTGAACAAAGACCAGCACAGTGCTGATGGCAACGATGCCCCACGCAGGCCCTGTGACAGCGGCAAAGGCGGCGGGAGCCTCAGCAGTCAGCGCCTCGGGGCGGAAGCTCACAAAGGTGTTGCGCAGATAAGCGGCTCCGAGGGAAAGCCCCACCCTATCAAAATACCAGCCGATATTAACGATGACGAAGGTCCGCAGGATGCGGAAGATATGCCATGTACGGCTCTCGGTGGGGATATGCAGGGCGGTGTTCATTTTTTTGAAGGCAGGCTCGAGCAGATCGGCAAGGGCGATGACCATACCGTTATACAGGCCCCATACAAGATAATGCGCCTGCGGACCGTGCCAGATGCCGACTACGGCGAACACCAGCAGGTTGGCAACTGCAGCCGGCAAAACACGGCCGAAGTGCTTGCCCCAGTGCCCGGTGGCCCATTTGCCAAATCGCTGCATCGGCTTGGTCAGCGCGAACGGGTAGAACAGATAATCACGCATCCATGCACCGAGGGAGATATGCCAGCGCCGCCAGAAATCTCCCAGCGAGGTGGAAAAATACGGCTGGCGGAAGTTGGGCATCATCTCAATGCCGAACAGCTGCGCGACACCCAGCACCATGTCGATGCCGCCGGAAAAATCCGCATACTGCTGCAGCGAATAGAGCAGGATCGCCAGCAGTGCCATCGACCCGGCGAGGGTGGGATCGTTCCGGTCAAGGATCGCGGCAATCGTAGGCGCAGTCAGGTTGGCAATGGCATACTTTTTCATCGCACCGAACAGGATCACAAAGAGGGCACGCTTGGTGCGCTCCCACTCCCAAGAATGCGCGGCGGTCAGTTGGGGCTCCATTGCTCCGTACCGGTTGATGGGGCCTTGGATCAGCTGCGGGAAAAATGAAATAAACAGTAGAAAACGGGCGGGGTTCTTTTCAGCCGGGTGGCGGCCGCGGAAGCAGTCAATCAGATAACCAATCGCCTGAAAGGTGTAAAAGCTGATGCCGAGCGGCATGACCAGCCCCAGCGCCGAGGGTGCGGTGGCCGCCACCGCACCAGTCAGCAGGCGTACAAAATATGACCAATATTTAAAATAGCCCAGCACTAAGAAATTTGTGACCAGCACAAGCGCAACAACACCTTTTTTGCGGCGCTGCGTCTTGGCTTTGACGGCTTTCTTTTCGTCCTTTGTGATGCCGGGCGCTTTGCGCCGTGCGGCGCAGTCGGCGTCAAGGCGGGCAAGCCAGAGCCCGCCGCCCCAGACGGTCAGTGCGGTGAACAGCAGAAAGAAAATCCCCTGCCAACCGCTTGCCGCAAAAAAGACAAGGCTGATCGCCAGCAGGCAAAGCCACTGGCAGCGGCGCAGCACGGTGTAATACAGCACCAGCCCGACTGTGACGAGAAGGACAAATGCAAATGAGTAAATCTCCACAGTTTTCCTTTCTTTCTGTTAATAATCAACTTGCTGCTCATAGTAGCGTTCAAAAGGAACATCAGAGCCTACAACACGAGCATTAACGCGGAAGGTGTAGGTGCCGTGCTCCGTGACAGGATATTCAGCCCAAGAGCGGTCTGTATAATTTGAAAAAGTGTGGTATTCTGTGTCATTAGGACCCTTGACAAGGTATTCATACTCTGCCTGTACACTGGGGCCGTGGTAGCAATTTGCGAGCAGAATAAATTTGTCACTATGCGATTCAATTAGAAAATAAACATTTGTAATATAATTTACCCGGGCTAAATATTCCTGCGGAGTTATAAATAGGGCGTTGACATCCGCGCCGCTCTGACGCAACTGCAGAAACTTTGCCATCGACTGGCAGAAGGCTCGTCCGCCGGTTTTGTTCATGTGAGTATGATCGCTATAGTAGGAAAGCTCTTTATTTTCAAATAAAGAATCTTTTGCAAGATTAAAATCATAATAGGTCGCTCCGTGCGCCGCAAAAAAATCGCAGAAGGTCTGGTAGGTCTCAAAGTAATTTTCATAACTGACAATATCCAGTACCGGTTTCGGAGGACAAATTACAATCAAGTCAACATTATGTGTACGACATTGGTCGCAGATTTCAGCAAGCTCGTCATATCTTTTCTGTAAAAAGGTATGCGCAGAAAAATTCCATGTATTTTCAACACCAATGGTATCGAAATCAATCGTTTTATCTGGCGCATTCTGCCGATGGGATACATCGATTTCGCCAACAGAAGAGGCGGCAAAATTAGGCTGTAATCGTTCTTTGATGTTTGCTGTCTCTTGTGTGATAGCCGCTTTCCAGTCTTTAGGCCAAGTGCCGCTTTGCCAAGGAATAAGTGCGTTAAGTGAGGTGTCCTTGAAAAAGTTTGTTTTGCCTGTCATGTAGCGCAGTAATATGGAGGGAATCTGCGCTACAGGTGCAGTCTCCAGTTTACCGTACAGAAAAGCATATTGAGCCTTTGGATATGGGTCACTTCCCATATTGTAGTAATCCATAACCAAAATTGCGGTTTTGGGATGATGCTCCTGCAATATCGTATCGACTGCAATCTCAGTCATATCCCAGGATTGCATATTAGTTGCAAGACTACAGACGGATAGACCTGTGTTCTGGCTAAGTTCATCCTCTGGCAAGGCACAAGTAGCCAAGGACGAGCCGAAAACAGCCAAGTCGATGTCTGTTTTTTGATAATAGTTGCGCCACATGGCAAGGCTGGATCCATTGTCCGGCGGCATAAAGCAGCAGAGGATCAGATTTAAAAAAACGAAAATCGCCAGAAAAGCGGCGACCTTAGCAGCATGTTTCAAAAGAAAACTCCTGTAAACCATACAAAATAAGGAAAATCTACAAAAACGCTAAACAAAACCAGTATACCGCATTTTTACAGAAACTGCAAGGTGTATGGGGGCATACCTGCATTTTTTACAACTTATTGCGAAAAAACCGCGTTTCATCAGCGAAACGCGGCGGTGGCATTATCCCAAAAGTTGCTTGGCCAAATCGGCGCTGGCCTTGGCGTCCTTGCAGTAGTAATCGGCACCGATGTTGCGGGCATAGTCCGGTGTAAGAACAGCACCGCCTACCATGACCTTACAGTCGAGTCCGGCAGCGTGCAGCGCCTCAATCGTGGCCTGCATATTGGGGACGGTGGTCGTCATCAGGGCAGACAGACCTACAAGCTTTGCACCCGTCTGGCGCACAGCCTCGACCACGCGCTCGGGGGCGACATCGCGGCCAAGGTCAAGCACATCGTACCCATAGTTTTCCAGAATAACGCGGACGATGTTTTTGCCGATGTCGTGTACATCGCCCTTGACGGTGGCAATGACGATCTTGCCCTTGCTGCCCTGCGCCTGCCCGGAGGCGGCAATCTTCGCCTTGATGGACTCAAAGGCAGCCTGGGCGGCGGTGGCTGCCTGCAGCAGCTGCGGCAGGAAAACAGTTCCCTTTTCAAAGCCATCCCCCACGGCGTCTAACGCGGGAATCAGAGAGGTGTTTACGACATCGAGCGGCTCCCGCATCGTCAGGGCGGCGTCTGCGGCCGCGCGGGCCTCGGCCTTTAAGCCGCGCCGCACCGCCTCAAACAGTGCATCTCCGCCCGGGGCGGCCGCGCCGACCTCGGCCACGGTGGCGGCGGACTTGCTCGTCTGGGTGGTCTGGATCTGTACATCGGCGTAGGCGGCTACATAGTCGGAGCTTTGCTTGTCCTGACTTGTCAGCACCCGGTAGGCGCGCACGGCGGCCATCATCTCCGGCGTGTTGGGATTCATGATGGCAAGGTCAAGCCCCGCCGCCATGGCCATTGTCAGGAAGGTGGTGTTCAGATAGCCACGGCACGGCAGACCAAAGCTGATGTTGGAAACGCCCAGCACCGTGCGCACACCTAACTCCTTTTTGCAGCGGGTCAGCGCCTCCAGCGTCTGAACGGCACCCTCCTGCTGGGCGCTGGCGGTCAGTGTCAGGCAATCAATGTAAATATCCTCATTCGGGATACCGGCCGCATTGGCGGCAGCGGCAATGCGTTTTGCAATGGCAAAGCGCCCTTCGGCGTCAGCCGGGATGCCATGCTCGTCCAGTGCCAGACCGACAACGGCAGCGCCGTATTTCTTGCAAAGGGGCAGGATGGTGTCCAGCGTCTTCTGCTCACCGTTGACCGAGTTGACGATGGGCTTGCCGTTGTAGATGCGCAACGCGCGGGAAAGAGCCTCCGGATTGGAGGAATCGAGCTGGAGCGGCAGATCCGTGATGGCTTGCAGGTCCTTGACAAGCTGCTCCAGCGTAGCGGCCTCGTCAATACCGGGCAGACCGGCGTTGACATCCAGCACCTGGGCACCGGCCTCGGCCTGGGCTACGGCCTGGGCGCAGGGATAGGCGCTGTCACCGTCCCGCAAAGCCTGCTGCAGCCGCTTTTTGCCGGTGGGATTGATGCGCTCTCCCACAACGGTGATGCCGTCCACCTCGACAAAGCGGACCGGCGTACACAGACAACTGCGGCGGATAGGGATCTTGTCAGCAGGAACCAGCGGGGCAAAGGTCTCCCGCAGCTTGGCGATGAAGTCAGGCGTTGTGCCGCAGCAGCCGCCAACCATGGAAACGCCGATCGAGGCATAAGCCTTCATCTCTGCGGCAAATTCCGCGGCATTCAGGTTGTAGCTGCCGTCCGGGTTGGGCAGACCGGCATTGGGCTTGACAAAAACCGGTACACCGGCCGGGACGCTGCGGCAGAGCCGCTGTGCAAACGGCAGGATCTCCTTGGGACCCAGCGAGCAGTTGATGCCCACGGCATCGGCACCGAGACCGGCGGCCGTGACGGCGTAGCTTTCCACTGTACAGCCGGTAAAGGTGCGGCCGCGGCTCTCAAAGCTCATTGAGGTAAAGACCGGAAGGGCACAGTTTTCCTTGGCGGCGAGAATGGCCGCCTTCAATTCATACAGATCGGTCATCGTTTCAAGAAAGACGAGATCCGCCCCGGCTGCCGCACCGGCACGGATGACCTGCGCAAACTCGGCGTAGGCATCCTCAAAGCGCAGGGTGCCGGCCGGAACCAGCAGCTCACCCAGAGGGCCGATATCCAAGGCTACCAGCGCGCCGGTTTCTGCGGCGGCGCTGCGCGCACAGGCAATCGAGGCAGAAACGATCTGCTCGACCGTGCAGGGGCAGCCTGCAAGCTTTTTGGCGTTGGCACCAAAGGTGTTGGCCAGCAGAATGTCCGCGCCGGCGCGGGCGTAATCGGCGTGGATGGCAGTCAGAGTATCCGGCATTTCCAGAGCGGCCAGCTCGGGCTTTTGCCCGGGCTGCAGGCCGCGGGTCTGCAGCTGGGTGCCCATGCCGCCGTCCAGAAGGACAAAGCGCTTACGGTCAAATACTTCACGGATCTGCATACGATTCTCCCCTATCGATCTTGTTTGAAACAGGTCGTGCCGCGCTTGCGGAACGAACAGGTATCCCGTAGATGGCAGGTCGCACAGCCTGCACGGGTGCCGGTCACGGGGTGATCGGCAATGCCTAAAATGGCGGTGGTGCTTTTGCGTGGGGTCAGCAGATGCTGGGGGGTCACAGCCAGACCGCAGCCTCGCACACTGTCCACGGTCAGGCAAAGGGTATCGTTCAGTTCCAGCGGGCAGTCGCCGTAGCCGGGTGCATAGCGCCCCGTCATGAAAACGCCCTGCGCCTGCACAGCGGCGCGCAGCTCACTTTCCAACTCATCACAGACTTGCTCCAGCAGCACGGAGGCCAGCGCATCGGCGGCGGTTGCCAGCGCGATGTCGGATACCTCCATCCGGCGTAGCAGCTTGTCGATCTCAGACCCCAGAGTCGCAGCCAGCAGCAGCACCTCCCCACAGCCAAACAGGTGGCGGGTAAGATCTGTGCCGCAGTCCTCAAGCGGCAGTGCTGTGCGCGGCAGGCGGCGGTATACGGCGCGCGGAGCAGCCGCCGCCAGCACCTGCTCCTCTGCCTTGTCCAACAGGGCTGCGGTAGCGGTGTCCGGCGTCCAACCGGCGGCCCCCATATAGCGCAGCGCTGTGGCGCGGTCAATGGCGGCGGGCTTGCGGCGCTCCATTACAGCAGATCCCGGATGCCGTCGTAGGCCTTGGCGGCCACGGCGGCATCGTTCATGGCATACAGGTGGATGCCGTCGGCACCGCCCTCGATCAGATCGCGCAGCTGTTTGACAGCATAGTCGATGCCGGCATCATACAGCGAGGCCGGATCGTCCTGATAGCGGGAGATCATACGGGTAAACTCCGAGGGCAGGCTGGCCGAGGAAAGCGAAACCGTGCGCTCGATCTGGCTGCGCTTGACGATCGGCATAACACCGGCCGAAACAGGCAGCGTGATGCCGGCGCGGCGCGCCAGATTGAGGAAGCGATAGAAATGCATGTTGTCAAAGAAAAGCTGGGTCACAAGATGCTCGGCACCGGCGGCCTGCTTGATCCGCAGATTCTCAACATCGTGCAGCAGGGTGTCGGCCTCGGGGTGTCCCTCCGGGTAGCAGGCACCGTGTACCGAGAAATCAGGCTTCTTCCATTTAATGAAGGAAGTCAGGTCGCTTGCATGGCGGAAGTCCGGGCTTTCGGGGCGGGTGGGGCTGCGGTCACCCCGCAGGGCCAGCACATCGCGGACGCCGACAGCCTCAAGCTGGTCGAGTATCTCAGCCGCGCGGATCTGGTCGTTGCCCATGCAGATCAGATGCGCAAGCGTGGGAATCTGCAGCTCGTTCTGGATATAGTCGGCAACCTCGGCAGTAGAAACACCGCCGGCAGAGCCGCCCGCGCCGAAGGTGACGCTGATGAACCCGGGGTTGAGCGTCTGCATCTGCTGCAGGGTGGTTTTCAGCTTGTCCATCTGGGTGGTCTGTCTCGGCGGAAAGCACTCGATCGAGAAAACACAGCGTTTAGCTTTGAATTGTTCGGTGATCGTCATTTGTTACTCCTTGTTATTACGCCGCAGGAGCGCAGGCATCTGCGGTGGTCTCCACGCTGAGCGTGTTATTCTGCCATAGAAAGGTGAGGCTGCCCTCCTGATCGGTGCGGTACACCTCGGCCCCGACGGCCGCAAAGTTTTCAAGTGCGGCGCGGTGGGGGTGGCCGTAATCATTATCAAGCCCGCAGCTGACGGCCACGGCGGCAGGCCTGACAGCCTGCAAAAAGGCTGCACTGTTGGAGGTATACGACCCGTGATGCCCTGCCTTGTAAAGCACGGCATGCAGGGCAGAACCGTAGGTATCAAGAAGCCGCTGCTCGGCAGCTTCCTCGGCATCGCCGGTGTCGAGAAAACGGAAGTCTCCAGCCGTGAACATCGTACAGAGCGAAATATCGTTGACGCTTGCGGCATCTCCGCTGCCGCCCTGCAGAATCATGAGTGTGCCGCCGCCCAGCGGGTAGCGATCCCCGGCCTCCACTGTGATTAGCTCAGTGCTGTTTTCTGCGGCAGATTCAGCCAACTGTCGGGGCCAGTCAGCGGTATCATCGGCACCCGGCTCCCACAGCGGCAGCAAAAGCTGTTTGACCGGGAAATCGGAAAGCACCGCCCGGGCATTGCCGGTATGGTCGGCGTGGGGATGCGTGAGCACCAGATAGTCCAGCGATTCGACATCGAGTGCATGCAGGTCGTAGAGCAGTGCCTCCTCGGCCTCGGCGGGGCCAGTGTCAATCAGGCAATATGCACCGTCCTGACAAATCAAAACGGCATCCCCCTGCCCGACATCCAGTACATACACGGCGGTGCTGCCGGGTGCAGGCTTTGGCGCGCTTTCCTCCGTGCGGAGCGGTACGCCCAGCGCAGCGCGC
>OHFI01000462.1_pt1 | contig 16477 bp, 10 predicted proteins | sample 1567431 | NCBI WGS metagenome assembly OHFI01 (sample SAMEA3879569, study PRJEB24766) | human gut metagenome | biome: human-associated habitat; feature: feces | place: USA | collected 1985/1987 | reverse complement strand
CCTCGAAAGTAGCGGGCACTTTTCTGGTTCTCTTTTGGTGCGCAAAAGAGAACTTTAGCTTCTCTTCGCCGCCAGCGCAATACTCAGCTGTGCCACATCCGACGGCGACACGCCGGGAATGCGTCCCGCCTGCCCCAAGTTTTTCGGGCGGATGCGGGCCAGCTTCTCGCGGGCTTCCAATGTCAGGCCGGTGAGCTCTGTGTAAGAGAAATCCTCCGGGATGAGGGTCTTCTCGTGGCGGGCCACCTCGTGTATCATCCGGTCCTGCCGGGCAATGTAACCCGCGTACTTGATTTCAGTTTCCAGACGCTCAGCCAGCATGGGCGTGATGCCCTCACCCCAGCCGATCATGCCCGCGATGAGCGGATAGTCGATTTCCGGCCGGCGCAGCAGCTCTTCGGCAATGCCGCCCTCTGCGGCCGGGGCGAGGCCCGCTGCTTCCATCGCGGCGCGCAGGTCCGCCGTGCGCAGATGGGCATCATGCAGACGGTGGCGCTCTGCGTCCAACACAGCCTGCGTCTGCTGGTACTTTGTCCAGCGGTCATCCTGCACGAGGCCGTATTCCCTGCCGATGGGCGTCAACCGAGTGTCGGCGTTGTCCTGACGGAGGGTCAGGCGGTACTCGCTGCGGCTGGTCATCATCCGGTAGGGGTCCATGACGCCCTTGGTCACAAGGTCATCGACCAGTGTGCCGAGATAACTCGACTGCCTGGGCAGGATGAGCTGGCTTTCGCCCAATGCGTTCCGGGCAGCGTTCAGACCGGCCAGTAGGCCCTGCGCGGCGGCTTCCTCGTAGCCGGAGGTGCCGTTGAACTGCCCTGCCCCGTACAGACCCCGCACCACCTTGCTTTCCAGCGTGGCTTCCAGACTGGTGGGGTCTACGCAGTCATACTCGATGGCGTAGGCTGGGCGCATGATCTCAATGTGTTCAAACCCCTGAATGCTCCGGTAAAAGGCGTTCTGCACATCCTCAGGCAGGCTGCTGGACGCCCCCTGCAGATACATCTCCTCTGTGTTCTCTCCGCAGGGCTCCACAAAGATGGGGTGCCGGTCCTTGCCCGCAAAGCGCACCACCTTATCCTCAATGGAGGGGCAGTACCGGGGGCCAACCCCCTCGATCATGCCGCCATAGAGCGGGCTGCGCTGGATGTTGTCCAGAATGATCCGGTGGGTCTCGGGGTTGGTGTAGGCGATCCAGCACTCCACCTTGTTGTGCATAGGGGCATCGGTCATGAAGCTGAAAGGCTGAAGTTCATTGTCCGGGTCGCCGGGCTGGCATTCCAGCTTAGAGAAGTCGATGCTCCGCCGATGCACCCGGGCAGGCGTACCGGTCTTGAAGCGGCGCAGCGGCAGACCGGCGGCTTTCAGGCTCTCGGTGAGGGCGTTGGCCGCGTGCATCCCGTCGGGGCCGCTCTCGCGCACACATTCGCCGACGATGGTGCGGCCATCCAAAAATGTGCCCGAGCAGAGGATGACAGCCCTGACCGCGTAAACGCCGCCTGTCTCGGTCACAACGGCGGACACGTGGCCGTCGGTGACGCGTAAGTCGACGATCTCCGCCTGCCGCAGCAGCAGATTTTCCTGCGTTTCGAGCGTGTGCTTCATCACGCTCTGATAGCGCCGCCGGTCAGCCTGCGCGCGCAGCGACCAGACGGCGGGGCCCTTGCCGCGGTTGAGCATCCGGTACTGGATGCAGGCCCTGTCCGCCGCCCGGGCCATCTCGCCCCCCAGTGCGTCCAGCTCCCGGACCAGGTGGCCCTTGCCGGTGCCGCCGATGGCCGGGTTGCAGGGCATATTCCCCACCGCGTCCAGGCTCACCGTCAGGCAGACGGTCTTCATGCCCATCCGGGCCGCCGCCAGGGCAGCCTCGATGCCCGCGTGCCCTGCGCCGATGACGGCCACATCATAGTCGCCGCCGTGAAACTCTCTCATCAGGTGCTCACCTCACCACATAAGACTGCTTGAACACTTTATTATACTATACAGCACACAACAGCGCAAGAGTGTTACACAGAAATAACCTATGGGTATTGTGCAATGTGCAATAAAAGTTTACAAAAGCTTTATACAGAATATCCAATTTTGCCCTTGTTATCCGGGCTGCCGCGGCATATAATAACACTGTAAAACGGAAGAAAGGAGCGTGATATCACCATGACGACAACTTGGATCTGGGGTGACCTGGATGACATGATCTTTGCCGACAGCGACTGGGAAGTGAGCCAGCGGTAAGGCATACCGATGAGGAAACCACGCGAAAGCGTGGTGATTTGCTTTTTTATGGGTGTTTTTCGACAGAAAACGCCTCCTGCACATAGATCGCAAAGCCTGATCCCCGCGCAGCAAAGATGAAAAGAGACGGCCAAGGGTGACTCCTCATAAGGACATCTTGAAAACACCAGATTAAACCGATTGAGAGAATCTCTTGGTGTCGACCAAACGGGAATAGCCATCAACCATTTCATCGTGGTTGGTGGCTATTCCTGTTTAAAGGTATATTCATGTTGAAATCCGAACCGGAATCTTTGTAAAATTCCCTACCGCTCTTTAACCAGAAACAATGGGTAACCGCATGCCTAACCGGGAGAGCAGTTCGTTGGTAATCGTCCCACAGCATGCAGCCAGTTCCTCTGCCCGAATCACCTGACCGCCATCCCGGCCGATAATAGTCACTGTATCGTCAGGAGCGACCTCCGAAAGATCGCTGACGTCCACCAGCAACTGGTCCATGCACATCCGCCCCACCATAGGACAACGCCGGCCCTGAATCAGCACCTGGCCGCCCCGCTGAGGCAGATCCCGGGGCAGCCCGTCCGCGTAGCCGATGGTGACCACCGCCAGTTTGGTTTCTTGCTCTGCCTGAAAGACCCGCCCGTACCCGGCGCTCTCTCCGGCTTGCACAGTGCGGATACTGGCCACTCTGGCCCGGAGAGACAGAACCGGCCGCAGGTCAAGGCTTCGCTGAACAGGCGCATCATCGCTTCGAACTCCATAGAGTGCGATTCCAGCCCGGACATAGTCACAGGGCTGAGCTGGGAGGTTCCAAAGTCCATAGCTGGACTGGATATGAACTTTGCCGGGATCATATCCGGCAGTTCGGAGCCAGGCCACCGTATCATAGAACAAGGTCAGCTGCTCCTGGGTGTAGGCAACATCTTCGGCTTCCAGGCTGTCCGAGACGTATAGATGAGAAAAGACACCGTCCACTACCAGGTTTGGAAGCCGGAATGCCTCCAGGATCTCCTTCCGGTTTTCCGCCAGGATGCCCAGCCGGTGCATCCCCGTGTCCAGGGCCAGATGGACATGGACACGCCGCCCTCTGGCTGCCAAGGCCCGCCCGTGGTCAATATCCGCCACCGTCTGGGTCAGATGCCATCGTGTCAAGAGCGGAGCTTCCTCCGGGGAGGTATAACCTAAGATCAAGATCGTCCCCCGGATGCCCGCCTTTCGCAGAGCAATCCCCTCGGCCAGGCAGGCCACGGCAAAGGCCCGGACGCCCGCTCGCTGTAAGGTGCGGGCGGTCACTGCCCCGCCGTGACCGTAGGCCTCCGCCTTTACCACCGCCATCAGCTCTGTCCCCGGGGCCAATGTGTTCCGCAGCACCTGGGCGTTGTGCCCAAGGGCCGCCAGATCCACCTCCCGCCAGGCCCGAGCGGTGGGGCTGGGCTTCTTTTGAAGCCTCAGCAGGCAAGGGGCGGAGAGCAGCGCACTGAGCGCCAGCACCACAATAAAATGGAGAACACTGTTTTCAATGAGCATTTCTCCCAGTCCCAGTAGCTTTGCCGCTCCCCGGACCAGTACGATGCAGAGGGGATGGAGCACATACATGGCTGTGGAAAATTCCCGGACTTTCCTGGACTCGCCCTTGTTTCCGCCCAGCAGCAGAGAAAAAAGGCATACTATGCACAGGGGGAGGGCGAGGTACATGCTGTCGTGGCGCTGGACATCCATGCGATGGAGCCACAGCCCCTCGGCGCTCATGGCTGCCAGAGAGAGGAAGAAGCCCGCCAGAGACAGCTTTTGGTTCCACCGCCTTCCGGCGGCCCCAAGCAGAAGGAACAGTGGCGCGAAGAACAGGCCATTGCGGGTATAGCCGCACAGTGTAAAAATGCCGTCGTAAAGGGTCCGAAGCAGCGGGATCTGGGAAACCAGTCCATAGTAACTGTCCCCGCCCAGACCGATGAGATAGAGTAGCGCCGCCACAGGCAGAGCCACCCGCAGGCCCAGCCGGCTGAGCCACCGGGCGATGACGATGCCCAGAATGGTCGCCGGGAAATACCACAGGTGGTAGAAGGTGCCGTCCACCAGCAGTTTCCGCAAAACATCCGCCGGACCGGTGAAGCTGCCGGCATAGAGATTCACTGGCAGATACAAAAGGATGCAGACGCCGTAGAGCAGGCAGAGCTTTTTCAGCTGCCGCCCCACACCAGCCCAGTGATTCCGGCTCAGAAAGTACCCAGTGGTCATCAGAAAGAATGGGACTGCCACCCGGGCCAGTACCCGGGTAAGCCAGAAATCAGCCATGGCAGACACATCCGCCAGGGGCGAGGTGTGGTTCATCACCACCAGCAGGACTGCCGCCAGACGAAAGAGGTCCAAAGTCGGGACGGTTTTCTTAGCCGTTCTCATGGGTATCCCCCCACCATGTCAGGATAAATCCCTCCACATTGTCGCCGGATATCTGGCAGCAGCCCTCCGGCACTTCCACCTCTGTGACGGCTCCGGCGGCGGGCACATAGAACACCTGGGCCATGCGGCCGTTTTCCAGAGCGACGCTCCGGGGACCCTGCCGCAAAAAGTCCCGGTACTCCTCCAGACACAGCCCGTTGGTTTCCATCAGCTGGGCGTGGGGCGCCCCCACATAGCGGAAGTGCCACGGCTCAGCCGAGATCCCGGTGACTTCCTCCTTGCCCCGCTGGTAGCGTTCGATAAAGCCGTACCGGGCCGCCAGACGCCTAAATCTTCCGCAGACGCCGTCATAGGGAAAGGCAGGCCGGATGAAGTCGATGTATCCGGCAGCCTTTCCCAGGTCGATGGCGAGGCCGGTCTGATGCTCACTGCATCCTGGAAGGGCCACATACTGGCGGGTAAATGTCTCCCCATGCTCCGCCATGGAGTCGTCCCAGATCCGCTGCTGTTCCTGCTGGCTCCGCCAGCCGGACACCGGCACGATCTCCCGCTGTCCCCCCGCCTTTTGGATACAGGCAGACAGTAGCTGCCGTGCCCGGCTTTCAAGAAGAATGTCGGGGTGGTGCGGGTCCACCGAGGTCAGCGCAGATCGCTCTTTTTCATGCAGGGGATGCGCCCGGTTGACCAGGACCAGCGGCCCCTGAAAAATCTGCTCCCGGGGAATCGACACGGTTCTCATCCCACCACCCCCAACTCGATCAGGCGGGTCACCAGCTCCCCAAAGGAAATGCCGATGCCCTGCATCATGCTGGGGTAGCGGCTGTGGGCGGTGAAGCCGGGGATGGTGTTGACCTCATTGAAGACGATCTCCCCATCCGGGGTGAGGAACAGATCCACCCGGGCGAATACCCGGCAGTCCAGGGTACGGTAAATGGTTTTTGCCGCTGCCTGGATCTCTGCCGCCTTCTCCGGCGGGATGCGGGCGGGACAGTGGATGGCGGAGGTCTTTAAGGTGTACTTCTCCTCATAGTTGAAAAAGCCCTCCGACAGCGCAATCTCGTCCACCAGACCCACGGTCAGTTCCTCGTTGCCCATGACCGCGCAGCCCACCTCAAAGCCGGGGATCGTCTCCTCCAGGATCACGGCGCTGTCGTGGCGGAATGCCTCCTCCATGGCGGCGGGCAGCTCTTCCGGCCCGGAGACTTTGGTGATACCGAAGGAGGAACCGGCCCGGACCGGCTTGACAAACACCGGGTATCCCAGTTCCTCCGCTGCCTGGGCGATCCGGCTGAAATCATCGCTGGAATGAAAGACGTGGCTCCGGGGGACCCGGATGCCGGCCAGGGCCGCCAGCTGGTGGGCCCGGTCCTTGTCCATGCACAAGGCGCTGGACAATGTCCCGCAGCCGATGACCGGGACCCCGGCCAGTTCAAAGAGTCCCTGTACCGTACCGTCCTCGCCGTTCTTGCCGTGGAGGACTGGGAATACCGCGTCAAAGAGGAGACGGCGGCCGGAGCCGTCCAGCAGTAGTAAAGCGTGGGCCTCCCGTTCCACCAGCGGGGTGCAGGGGATACAGTCTGCCGCCTGCTGCCAAGTACCGTCCTCCAGCCGGGAGAGGTCGCCGGTATAGCAGAGCCACTGCCCCTCCCGTGTGATGCCCACAGCCAAAGGAGTATAGCGGGCGGGGTCCATGTGGGACAGCACCGCATAGGCGGAATGGAGAGAAACTTCGTACTCCGTGGAGCATCCGCCGAAGAGAACGAGAATGGTTTTCATGGGATAAGACCTCCTAATCAAAATAAAGCGCCTGGTTCTGATACTGAAATGGTACCAGAACCAGGCGTTTCATACTTGTCTATCTACCAACGGATGCCTTGCAAGTTTTCTGCGAAATTCTTGTGATTTTCTTACGGCGCTTCTGAATGGTCTGACGGAAGACAGATGGTGAAGGTGATCCGATCCTCGGTGCTGTCCGCCCGAATGGTCCCGCCGTGGAGCTCCACGATCTCCTTGGCGATGGCTAAGCCAAGGCCCGCACCACCTGTCCGGGTGGCGCGGGAGCTGTCCAGACGGAAGAACTGTTCAAAGATCCGGTCCAATTTCTCCTGGGGGATGTTCTTTCCCGCATTGGAGAAGGTGAGTACGATTTTCCCGGCCTCTATCCGTCCGGCAATTTCCACCGTGCTGTCCGGCAGGCTATAATAAGACGCGTTGCGCAGGAGATTATCAAAGACCCTTGCCAGCTTATCCGGGTCACAGGAATAGTGCAGCTTGGGCGGCAGATCCAGGCTGCATGACAGCCCCGATTCTGCGAAAATGGGGCGGAATTCGCTGGCGACCTGCTCCAGCATCCGCGTCAGGTCCACGCTCTGCCGCTCCAGCTCCAGGCGAGAGAGGTTGAAGCGGGTGATGTCGAAGAACTCGTTGATGAGGTCCTCCAGCCGCTCCGCCTTCTCCAGGGCGATGCCGGTGTACCTGGCCCGGATCTCCGGGGAGATCTGAGGCTCATCCCGCAGGAGGGTCAGGTAGCCGATGACGCTGGTCAGGGGCGTTTTCAGGTCGTGGGCCAGATAGACGATTAGGTCGTTTTTCCGCTGTTCTGCCTCCCGGGCTGCCCGGGCGTCCCGGAGAGCCTGCTCCCGGGCCAGATTCAGCTGGATGGAGATGTCCTCCAGGGAATCCGGCAGCTGGATGGGCTCCTCACTGGGGCGGGATAATTGCTCTGCCGCATTGGCCACCACGTCCAGCTGCTTGATGGGCTTGGAGATAAAATAGAAGCTGATGACCACCCAGCCCGCCAGCACTGTGACGATGCAGACCAGAACGATGTAGTCTCGAACCCAATTCAGGAAGTCGTAGAGCGGCGAGGGCTGCCAGGTGATGCTGGCGCAGATGATGAAGCCCAGGAATGCCAAGGCCATCACTGCGACCACCCAAGCCATGAGGACCAGCAGGTAGCCGCCCCAGATGCGCAAAGATCTCCGGCGGCTGCGGGTATTTCCTTTCTTACTCAATGGTGTACCCCACCCCCCAAACGGTCTTGATGAATTTGGGCTTTCGGCTGGGCTCGTGCATCTTTTCCCGTAGCCGGGCGATGTGACTCATGACGGTGTTGTTGCTGTCCATAAACGCCTCGCCCCAAACATGTTCAAACAGTTCCTCGCTGGACACCACATTCCCCCGGTGCTCACATAGATACCAGAGAATGGAGAATTCCAAGGGCGTCAGGGCCAGTTCCTCGCCGAACAGGACGCACTTGTGAGTGGCCTTGGAGATCTGAAGGCCTCGAAAGTCGTATTCGGTGACCTCCTGGACTGTCCCCTCCCTGGGGTTGTACCGGGTGTAGCGGCGCAGCTGAGTCTTGACCCGGGCCACCAGTTCCAGAGGATTGAAGGGCTTGGTGATGTAGTCGTCCGCTCCCAAGGTCAGCCCCATGATCTTGTCCATATCCTCCACCTTTGCGGTGAGCATGATGATGGGGAACAGGTGGTCCTCCCGGATGCGCTGGCAGAGGGTAAAGCCGTCCATGTCCGGCAGCATCACATCCAGCACCGCCAGATTCAAGCGTGTCGTCCGCACACAAGCCAGGGCGTCGGAGGCATTATAGAATTTGTGGATGGTGAAGCCTTCGTTTTTCAGATAGACCTCCACCAGATCTGCGATCGCAGTCTCGTCATCGACGACTAAAATATGTGTAGCCATAGTTGCCGGCCTTTCGTGTTTTTCTGCATTATAGCACGGAACGTATAAAAAAGCGAGTATGACTCTTGATTTTTCCTAAACATGTCCTAAAGGGGACTGTTGCGGTCTCCTGTCTGCGCAAAATTCTCACCAGACTGTATCGAAACTACGATCTTCCAGACTCCTGATTTCGTAGGGTCGAAGTCGTGAAGCTGCGCCGCAGTGCTCTGTCATCCTTCGCTGGCAGGATCGGTCTGCGTATCATACGATGAACATTCCTCCAGATCTGCAGCCTGCTACCCGGATAGGCTTTTTTCAGCTTTGTGACAGCACGCTCCTTTGCCTTTTCCACGGCGGACTCCTTCATCATGTGGTACATGCCGATTTCCTTCAGCGAAGTTTTTTCAAATCCGAATACGCCGTAGAATTTTCCGAGGATGTCCCTGTCCTTCTTCGGGAGAGCATCAAATAGTTCCTGCAGCAGCTCAATGCAGACTTTTCGATACACGACCTGCTCCGCAGAAACAGAGAGATTCCCAGGCATCAGCCGCTCAAAGGGATCACCGTCATAGCTCCCAGGGATAAGATCATTGACACCAACAAAATGGGTGTTGTAACGGATGTGCTTGACAGCCTGTTCCAGAAGGACATCCATTTTCTCCGCGATCTCTTCGATGCTGAACTGACCTGAATGATATAGCCTTTGTGCCTGCCGGACAGCATCCATCTCGTGCTTGCTCAGAGAAAGATTTCCGATATGTTGCTCCAGCCAACGGGTCATCCGGCCTTTCAGATGTGGGTACAGGTAGGTGGCAAGCACAGCACGGCTCTCATCGTATTCTCTGCTCTGGACCCGTGTCAGAAATTCCAACGCACCCTCGCCGCAAAGATCCTCCAGAATCGTTTTCGTATAGCCGGACAACTCTCCCGGTCTTTCCCTGTCCATATGCAGACAGTTGAACTCTCTGGCAGTCTCCCGGGCGATGCGCCGGATCAGCCCGAGATTCCTGCGGTACAACTCCTCCAGCGCGCGCTCATCACCGCCGTAATATCGGCGGACCAATTCCTCATTGGTCATGGGTCCCACCCGCCTTTGCTTTCGGTGGACGCCCTCGGGGCTTGCTCACTCTGGTGATGCGGCAATATTCATACACTTGCGCAGTAGATATTTGTTCAGAAAACTCCTCAACAGAGATATCCGGGCTGCGCAGCGCATCGTAGAGCCGGTCTCGCACATGATCCTTGGCTCTTCTGGCATCCTCCTGAGAGATAGCTCCCCGCTGCATATCCTTCGTGATCCTGGAAAAGGCAGTCAGCTTGGCCTTCACCTTGGGGTTGTTCTTTGCCAGTTCCTTTTGAACTTCCACCGTGCCAAATTGCCGACAGGTGTAGCCAGGAGCGTGGGGACAGGCCCCTTCGCAGTACAAAGCGTGGACGCCGCTCTTCAGCATGAAGTATTTCCCGCAGATGATGCAGCGGCGGATGTTGTGTCCGCTATTCAGGGCCAGCATATAGTCTGCCTTCATCAGCGCCTGTAAGCTGTCCGTCACATGCTCCTGACAGATGGCCATGGAGCCGTCCGGCAGCTCCCGCGGGACATAGGAGAGCATATATTCATCGTGTCTCCTGTAGCAGTCCCCGTGGTAAGTGATGGGGTTGACGATCAGCTTCTCTGCGGTGCGATCATCGTTATAGAAACCATAGAGCGCTGCCGCATAACTTTCCGGCCCATTGGTCGTGAGTGTGGAGAGGATAAACTTGATGAAATTCCGGATGGTAGGAACAAAGGCACGGATGTCGTGAAGATACATCATGTAGCGGTCGATGTATTTCTTGTAGGCACTCCAGGTATCTTCGCACGCTCCCAAGAGGCGAAACATCTCGTAATAAAACAACTCGCCCTTTTCCTCGCTGCCCTCTCTGCGACGAAACAGATCCAGCAGTCCCAAGGAGATTTCAGGATCGCTGTCCCCATCATCGCTCTGGAAGAATTCTTCCGCTGAGGCGCTGAGAAGTTTTGTCTGATCATCCTCTGAAAGGCTGTGCTCCTCGGGAGGAAACAAGCTGAACTGTCCTGTGATCTCCCGTATCACCGAAAAGAAAGCGTCATAGCAATCGTCCGGTAGCAAGCGGAACACAGTATATCGGCGAAGTTCCTGACAGAGCTGCTCCATCTCATCATTCAGTTTCCACCAAAGTTCACTCTTGCGGACATACTCGTAGATGTCCATAAGGGTACGGATGCGCACCATCCGTTCGTGCAGAGGGTGGTAGTCATCCGGTGATAGATTCAGCAGATCTTCGGTCAGCCTGCCTGCCTCAAACTGCTGCCCGTTCAGCTCCAAGGTGCTGCCGTAGGTATAGAATATGATGCTCCCCTCCATTTCCGCTGGCCCCCTCCTCTGCAATAATTTGTCCTACTTGATTTTTAATCTGTCCATGCTTTTTATCAGGATACCATCTTTTCCACCACAATACAAGCAGAGGGGCAAGGGGATGCTCAAAAGTCCTGTGGGCACTGCTCCTCTAAAAGAATACTACTCCCACTTCTTTCGAGGTGGGAGATTTTTGTATTCAGATATTTTGAATTGGAGGTACTGACTATGAGCAACAAAATGGACCGTCCTCTGGTCACGGTGGACGGTAGGGCGCTGATGGACCGTCCGCTGGAGCCGCCCAATTTTGTGGTGGACACGCTGATCTCTCAGGGTCTGCATATCCTGGCGGGTTCACCCAAGGTGGGCAAGTCCTGGCTGGCCCTGTGGCTGGCGGTGACGGTGGCCAAGGGAGAACCGGTCTGGGGAATGAGCGTGAAGCAGGGCACCACCCTCTATCTCTGCCTGGAGGACTCCGTCCTTCGCATCCAGAACCGCCTCTTCGAGATCACAGAGGACGCGCCGGACAGCGTCCATTTCTGTACGGAGTGCGCTCCCATCGGCCAGGGGCTGGAGGAGCAGGTGGAGGGCTTCCTCGTAGCTCACCCGGATACTGTTCTGGTCCTCGTCGATACGCTGCAGATGGTCCGCCCCGTCCACGATGCCACCTACGCCAATGACTACCGGGACCTGTCCGTGCTGAAGCGGCTGGCGGACAAGCACGGCATCGCCATCCTGCTGATCCATCATCTGCGAAAGGAAACTGCCGATGATGTGTTCAACCGTATCTCCGGTACGACAGCCATCAGCGGGGCGGTGGATTCCAGTTTTACTCTGGTGGAAGATCGGCGCGGCAGCGGTAAGGCGAAGCTCTCCTGCATCGGTCGTGACATTGAATACCGGGAGTTGTCTCTGGAACGCAACGTTGAAAACGTGTGGGAGATGGTAGCAGACAGCAGAACGCAGCCGGAGCTACTGGGCGACCGGATCACCTATCTGGTCTCTGAACTGATGCGCGACCGTACGAAATTTATCGGCACTCCCACAGAGCTGTCTGAAAAAATCGACCCTGTCGGTATGGAGCGTATCTCGCCTAAGAAAGTGTCCCGCCTGATCCTGCAAAGCCTTGACGCGCTAAGCAAAATCGGAATTTTCGGTATGGTGCGCCGCAGCAACGGGAAGCGGCTCATCGAGCTGCGCCGTGCCGAAAGTGACGATGCCCAGGGTGTACCTGTGGTCGCCCCTGTTGACCCTGTTGGGGCGCTGTGCGGCGATTTGCGGGAGATTGCCGGGCATGGCGAGTAAACACCCGCAGGGAAAAAGAAACGCCGTTTGTGGCCATTTGTGGCCGAAAGCGGAGCGCGGGTGTTCGGTGCAGGGAAATCACCTCCTTGGAGGTGGCCAGCATCGCGTTTGTCTGGTCTGCGGCAACGCCGCTGCCCGACTTCCGCATGAATTCCGGGCAGAAGCCCGGACCCACTTTATCTACGATTTGGAGGAAACGACATGAAAAAAGATGTTAAATTCAGCACCCGCATGGCGTCCACAGACCGGGAGGCCATCAAGGAGTTGGCGAAGCAGTCCGGGATGTCCATGAGCGACTACGTCACTGCCTGCTGCCTGGGAAAGCAGGTGGTGGTCATCGACGGCCTGAAAGAAGTGCTGAAGGAGCTGAAGTCCATCGGCAGAAATCTGAACCAGCTCGTCACCCTGGCGCACATGGGACGAGTGACCGTGATCGATCTGGAAAGCGTATGTCGGGCGTTCTCTGAACTCTGTGGTGCCGTTCGGATGATCCTTGAACGAAAGCGCTGGTAAGCTATGGCTATCATCAGCTTCACAAACTACAAGCGGGGCCAGACCACCGGATGCATGAGCGCCGTGATGCGGTATACCATGCAGGATAAAAAGACCGAGTTCGAGGGGCAGCAGTTGGTCACAGGTATCAACTGTCAGCCGGAATCTGTCTACGCGGATTTCATGACCACCAAGCGGCTCTACCACAAGACGGACGGTGTACTGTTCTATCACATGGTACAGAGCTTCCCGAAAGGCGAAGCAGTCGACCCGGTCACCGCTCACGCGGCCGCGCTGAAGCTGGCCGAGTACTATGAGGGATACGAAGTTCTGGTCTGCACCCACACAGACCGTGAGCACATCCATTCCCACTTCCTCATCAACTCGGTCAATTTCGATACCGGACGGAAACTGCATATCGCAAAGGAGCAGCTCCAGGAACTGCGGCAACGCAACGACATGGTCTGCAAGGAGTTTTCACTTCCTGTATTTCAACCCAGGGAACAAAAGCAGAAAACAAAGACTATGACCATCGGAGAGTATCACACGGCGGCCCGTGGTCAGAGCAAGAAGCTGCAGCTCATGAATATCATCAATGACTGTATGCGCCACGCTTCCAACCGCGAGGAGTTCATTGCGCTGATGGAGAGCGAGGGCTACAAGGTTCGCTGGGAAAAGTCCCGAAAGAATATCACCTATACCACGCCGAGTGGCTGGCAGTGTCGGGACCGTTTGCTGTTCGGTGACAAATATCTAAAGGAGAACATGGAATATGAATTCAGGATCAGAGAAGAAATTATCTATGGACGAGCTCATGGCCCTGAACCGGCCCGAGCCTTCACCGCAGCCGACAGCGCAGGAGTCGAGTTCACCGATCACGCCCATTGTCATCCAGTGTCCGTTGCCGGAGGCTCTGACGATGCTGACACAGAAGACAGAATCCATCGGGTGGGAAGTGCGTGGAATGCGGGAGTATCTTCCGAACCTGAGATCACACACAGACCTGACAGCGGTGCAGAACAGCATGGCGAAGATCCAGAAATCGTTGACGGAGATGACCACTCTGCTGGAACAGGCTGGGAAGAAGAAAGAAAAGCATTCCTGCAAATGGCTGGACTGGCTTCCGGACTTCGACCTGATCGTAGTGGCCAAATGGATCGTACTGGTACTGCTCATCGTGGCGGCACTGCTGGGGATGGGGTATGGCACAGCGACAGTGGTCAGCAACATCCGCAACCTGTTTCTATGAAGCCGCTCCACGCTGGACTGTATGGTCTGGCGGTAACTGGAGCGTTACTGGATGATGGTAACGAAGATGTCGAGGAACGTTACCGCCGTATCCAGGCAGAACAGGAAGCCAAAAATATCGGCGCTGTCATCGGACTGGTGGCCGGCGTAGCCATGGTGCTCACACAGGATGAGCAATCATCTACAGAACAGCAGTGGACCGAAGATCAGCAGGCAGAACAAACACAGCAGCAGACCATGTAACGGTCTGCTATTTTTGTTGCCTGACTGTAGCGTCAGGGGAAAGGAACGATATGGCGTATAAATTCAAATACAATGAGCGTCCCCGCTCCTACAGTGAAGAAAAGCATGGAGATGAGGATATTCCCTCTGCCAAGGCAGTGCGGGATACCGCAGTGGAAGAAAGGGACGGCAAGATTATAAAAAGCCGCCGACAGCATGTATGCGGCAGAGAGTACATTGTGTTCGCGGAATTCAGTTTCGGAGGAACGCAATCTACGGTCGATCTTATGAAACAGGTCATCGACCTGGAGCAGGACGCAAAAAATATTTCCGCCTGAAAAACAGGTTCGCATAGACAAACAAACCGATTGAGGGTATTGTATGGTTGCAATCTCTCAATCGGTTTGGCATTTTATGAAGGAGGTCAATATGTTACAGCCAAACCAAAAGATCACGGCGCTCTATTGCCGTCTGTCCCGAGATGATAATCTGGAGGGCGACTCCAACAGTATCCAGAACCAAAAACTTATCCTGCAAAAGTACGCCGATGAGAATGGGTTCCAGAACACCAGATTTTATGTGGACGATGGCTATTCCGGCACGAATTTCAATCGCCCAGCCTTTGAACAGATGATGGATGACATGAGCAACGGCGACATCGCCGTCATCATCACAAAGGATCTTTCCCGCCTTGGAAGAAACCAACTGCACACCGGTCTTTATATCGAGGAGATATTCCCTTCCAATGATGTGCGCTACATCGCTGTCAACGACAATGTTGACACCAAGTATGAAAACAGCAACGAGCTGATGCCTTTCAAGAATTTGTTCAATGAGTGGCACGTGCGGGACTGCAGCCGCAAGGTGCGGAATGTAGTGAACGCCAAGGCACAGCGGGGAATCCGGGTGGGGACACGAGCTCCTTACGGCTACCGCAAGGGTGCAACCAAGGACTCTCCTCTGTTGGTGGATGAGGAGGCGGCGGCTGTCGTCAAACGCATCTTCGCCATGTGCGCCGGCGGAATGGGACCAGCCCAGATTGCAAAGCAGCTCAAGAAAGAATGCATCTACAGTCCATCCATGTACGCCTATACGAAATTCGGCACATCCCATTCCGGGCTGAATGCAGAGCGGCCCTACAACTGGACTGGCGACATGGTGGCGGATATGCTTCAGAACATGGTCTACCTTGGGCACACGGTCAACCTTCGCTACAGCACCAAGTCCTACAAGGACAAAAAACGATGTGAACGCCCCAAATCAGAGTGGCTTATCTTTGAGAATACTCATGAAGAGCTGGTGGATCAGGAAACCTGGGATATCGTACAGGAGGTGCGATCTCATAAGCGCCGCCGCACGAATATGGATGAGCAGAATATGTTCTCTGGATTGGTGTATTGTGCGGACTGCGGTAAGCCCATGGTATTGCACCGGGCGCACACCATGAAGCCGGAACAGAATCATTTCACCTGCCGCACCTACAAGAAGGACGGGGCAGAAGTGTGTAGCGCTCACTATATCCGGGAAGTGGCACTGAAGGAAATCGTGCTGGAAACAATCCGCAGAGCTACAGAGTTTGCCAGGAGCGACCCGGAGCGGTTCGCCGCATATATTCAGCAAAAGCAATCTACTGAGGTGGCAAAGGAGATCCGGGGGTTGGAACGGGAATTGTCCACGATGCGGAAACGGGATGGCGAACTGGATGTAGTGTTCAAGCGGATGTATGAGGACAGCGCCTTGGGACGGGTGAGCAATGAGCAGTTCCGTTTGCTGTCTGAGGCATACTCCAAGGAGAAAGCGCAGCTGGCTGAAGCCATCCCTGCCACGGAGGAGCGCCTGGAGAAACTACGCAGTAGCATGGCCAACGCCAAGAACTTCATCGCCAAGGCCAGAAAGTTCACCGACATGACGGAACTGACCCCGGAACTGCTCCGCACCTTTGTGGCGAAAATCATCGTGTATGAGAAAGAGGTCAAATACTCCAAGCACGCACCGCAGAAGATCCACATCTGTTTTCGGGACTTCAACCTCAACGAGACAGACGATATGCTTCTATGCGGAGAGACAACAGAAAAGGCAGACAGTACAATTGCACTGCCTGCCTAATCCGAGGACACGCTTCAAGGTACCCCTATCAGGAGTAGCGGAACGCCGTCTCTTATTTGTTATTTTCGGTTGCTCTTAATGAGATATTCGTGATACCTTAACGATATCTTAGCGTTACCTTAGCGACAATGTATGTTATAATAGCGTCATCAAAAGGAGGGGAGGGCGGCTATGACCGGTAAACAAGCCCGCCGGAGACAGCTGCTGCGGACCATTGGCCTGCGCTTTTCCGGCATGGATGTGCTGAAAGCACTGGGACTCTACCTGGTAGCCGTTATGTGCTGTCTGCTGCTTCGCAGCTTCGATATGCACAACGACACCAGCTACGTTGCCATGATCTTTCTGCTGGATGTGTTCCTTACCGCCTACTGGACGGACGGCTATCTGCTGGGCATCATCATGGCAGTGGTGGGGGTGTT
>OHFI01000454.1_pt1 | contig 16630 bp, 21 predicted proteins | sample 1567431 | NCBI WGS metagenome assembly OHFI01 (sample SAMEA3879569, study PRJEB24766) | human gut metagenome | biome: human-associated habitat; feature: feces | place: USA | collected 1985/1987 | reverse complement strand
GATGAGAATGAATTATCATTCTTGAATCGGCAGGTTGCGGCCAGCAGTCTGAACCGAGAGGAATACCTGCGCACGCTCATTGTAGGCAAAGAAATCCATCCGCGCCCCTGCACGCACCATGCCGATCTGCTCCGCAAGGTGGCAGGGCTGTGCAACAACGCAAATCAGCTTGCCCACCGTGCCAACAGTACCGGAACAGCAGGGCAGGGGAGTGTGGATGAAATGACCCGGCTAACCCAAGAGGTTTGGCGGGAAGTAAAAGAAAACTGGTAAAGGAGTCGCTATGAAAAATGGCTTACACATCCGTGATCCCTGTGCGCCGCCTTGACCGCACAGTGGACTATGTACAAAATAAAGCAAAAACGACACCGAAATCACTGGAAGAAGCTGTGGACTATGCGGCAAACCGGGATAAAACCGAATCAGCCTGTTTTGAAACAGGACTGGGCTGCACAACCACCAGCGCCTTTGAAGATATGCGATTGAATACGCTTCGCTGGCACAAAGAAACCGGTGTGCAGGGATACCATCTTGTCCAGAGTTTTGCAGAAGGGGAGGTGACTCCGGAACTTGCGCACCAGATCGGTGTCGAGTTTGCTGAGCAGCTATTGCTTGGGAAATACCAAGCAATTGTGACAACGCATTTGAACACTAAGCATTACCACAACCACATTGTATGGAGCGCCGTCAGCTTGGAGGATGGGAAAAAGTACCACAGCAACAGCAAAAGCTATTACACTGAGGTACGCGCACTTTCAGACGCGCTCTGCCAAAAGTATGGGCTTTCCATCATTGAAACACCGGAATCGCTGCGAGGAAAGCGGCAATATGAAAAGTGGAGGGCTGAGGAAAACAACCAACCCACATGGCGCACTGCCATCCGGCAGGATGTGGACGAAGCGATTCAACAAAGCCTTACATGGCGGCAGTTTCTTAACGCGCTGGAGCGCAATGGCTATGAGGTGCGCATGGGGCGCAAGTATCCCGTTTTGCGTCCACCCGGAAAAGAGCGCTTTGTTCGATTCAAAACGCTGGGCAAGAGGTATACCCCCGAAGCGATTCAGACACGCATCCTTTATCCACAATTTAAACGATGTTTCGTGGAAAACTCACCGCGCGTCCAATATGGGCACCTGCACGGCGGCAAGCCCCGTCGCAAGCTGACCGGGCTGCGGGCGCTGTACTACCGTTACCTGTACGAGTTGGGTGCGCTCCCTCGCAAACCTCGTCGCCCCAGCTATGCCGTGCGGCAGGATGCTTACAAGTTAGACCAGCGCATCCGGCAGATGGAGTTTTTATCTAAGCACAACATTGACACGCTGGCACAGCTGGAAACTCACCGACAAGCCCTGCAAACAGAAATTGGGCAGTTGCTGACAAAGCGTAAGCAACTACCCAAAACCGATGATGTACAATCGCAGCATGAATCGGTCAACACCGCCCTAAAACAGCTTCGCCAAGAGGAACGGCTCTGCCGCAAAATCGCAGAACACTCCCTAGAAGTGCAGCAACACCTCACCGAGGCCCGCCGTGACCGCGCTGCGCAACAACAGCGCGAACAGGAACGTGCGCGTGACCTCCGCCCCGATATTACAACACGTTAATCTGTAAGACCCAGCAGCCAATCCCGTGCATTGATGCGGCGAATGCCGTCATACTGTTCCTCCGGGTCATCGTCCATCGTAAGAATATATTTGGGGTAGTGGTCGCGGATGGACAGCAAGGGTCGCAGCTCCCGCTGCAGGGTGTCCGCATCACGAACGGAAAGAGCCACTTGGTAATAGAAAGTACTGTTGCCGTTCATTGCCACAAAATCGACCTCGAAAGAATCGACCTTTCCGACATACACGTCATAACCGCGCCGCAGCAGTTCCAGATAAACAACATTTTCCAGAATATGCCCGGCATCGGTATTGCGTTTGCCAAGCAGCATAAATCGCATACCGATATCTACAACATAGTATTTTCCCAAAGTTTTCAGATACTGCTTACCCTTGACATTATACCGCTGTGCAGGATAGATAATGTAGCTTTCGATCAGCGCATCAAGATAGCGTTCGACGGTCTTTACATCAACTTTTCGTCCTTCGGATGTCAGGGTGTCTGCGATTTTCTTGGAGGAAAGCGGACTGCCGATGTTGTCAAAAATATAGCGCAGCACACTTTTCAACATCAACGGATCGAGGATCTTTCTTCGTGTCAAAATATCTTTTACGACAATCGTATTGAAAATGCCATCCAAGTAATCCCGAATCTCGTTCGGATGCCCCTTAAGTTCCAGCGCATAGGGAAAGGAACTGTTTTCCAGATATTCGGTATATTTTATTCCGCGATCTTCCATACTGCCGGTACTCTGCATATATTCCTTAAAAGAAAGCGGCAGCATTTCGATTTGCACATAGCGCCCGGAAATAAGGGTGGCTATTTCACTGGACAGCATATAGGCATTGGAACCTGTGACGTACATATCTACATTCTTCTTGATATACAAGCTGTCGATCACTTTAGGAAAATCCGTGACGTGCTGTATCTCATCCAGAAAAATGTAAGTCATCTTTTCGGGAACAAGACGGTCTTTCAGGTAAGCGTACAGTTTTTTATAGTCGGTAAGTTCCTCAAAATCCATATCCTCAAAATTGATGGCAATAATTTGGTCTTGTTCGACGCCATTCTGCAGCAGCCAATCTTGGTACATTTCCATCAAAACAGACTTTCCGCAGCGGCGGATACCTGTTACGACTTTGATGAGTTGCTTGTCCTTAAACGCAATCAGTTTATTCAGGTATTCAGTTCTGGTAATCCGCATAATAAACCCTCCGCAACTTTTAATGATAGTATACGCCAAAAAGTGCAAAATGTCACGCACTTTATGGAATTGAATCCAAATAATTCAAGAAAGAAGGATGCATATGAATTATTCAAACAAAGCATATGTTGAACACCTGCGCCGCAAGTACCCGCCCGGTACGCGGCTGCAACTCAACTGCATGGAAGATGAGATGGCCGTTCCGCCCGGCTCTATGGGAACCGTTGATTTCATCGATGATGCCGGACAGATCCACATGAATTGGGATTGCGGGCGCAGCCTTGCGCTTATCCCCGGTGTGGACTCGTTCAGCCGCTTGTCCGCACCCAAGGAAAAGGACGGTGACGCCAGATGAATTACGGTTCTGAACCTGCGGATCAAGTCGTCCGCTACTCGCTGGAGGGCGCAGAGTTTGCCCTGCGCATCTCCGGCACCGCTGCGAAAAACTTCTTTATTTTTGCGCAAGCCGTGCTGCACGACAGCAAAAAGACCCACGGCAAAACCCATCTTATCCGCCTTTTGAAAGAACAGAAACCGCTGAGGTTTTTCACGGTGGACAAAGACCGTATGCATGATTTTGCCCGCGCTGCCAAAGCACATGGGCTGCTGTTTTGCCCCATCCGCGACAAGATGGACCCCGACCACATTGAGATCGCCATTTTACAGGATGATGCCTCCAAAGCCAACCGCATCATCGATAAGCTGCAACTGGCTATTGTGGACACCGGCACGGCAGAACTGGTCGATGCTGTGCAGCAGAATTTGGAAAATGCATCCCCCAACCACGAGGACACGCCCACCGTGGATTTTCCGCTGGGCTCGGAGAACGCCAGTCCGTCCGAGCCTTTCTCCGACAGCAGCAAATCTTTTGCAAACTCGCCGTCGCCGCGCGCCGATCAGCTTCGGGCCAAGGGTGAGCGCCCCAGCGTGCGCATGGAACTCAGCGACATCACAGCTTACCTGCGCCGCAAAGTTGAGCCGCCCAAAGACCGTATGCCGAGGATGCCAGTAAAAATCAAGCGAAAGGACAAGGTGCTGTAAATGGACTTGAATAAATATCTCAACAAGGCTGCGTTGCCCGAAACACAGTATTCCAAAGAAGAATACGCTGCCATGAAGAAAACCGAGCGTGAAGCAGTTTGGGTGCAGGTGGATGCCCGCATGGGTGAGGTACTGGCAGATGCCTCGACCTTGCAGGGATTTCTCGACTTTATGTCGCAATGCCGCAACTCGCTGCCGAACCAGCTTTTGCTCTCCGGCCAGAACGCCGACATCACGGACGCCCGCACATTCCAGCAATGGAAGGATGCCGGAAGGCATATCCGTACCGGCGAGGAAGGTTACACGGCCATTGTGGGGCAGGTGTACGAGAATAACGGCCGAAAGGCTTCCGGGTATAATATCGGCAAGGTGTTCGACATTACACAGACGCGCGGCAGACCTGTGCCACCGCCCGCTAACTACCAAGTGGATGAACTGGTCGCCGCGGCCATCGAGAGCAGCCCGGTGCCGATCCAAATCTCGGACAGTCTGCCGGACGGCATCCAAGCGCAGTATGTTCCCAAGAACCGCACGATTTATGTCCGCAACGGCATGGATGCAGGCACGACGCTGTGCGCCATCGTTCGGGAGTGCGCACAGGCAGATTTTCACAAGGATTACACCTACAACCGCCAAGCCTACGCTGCGCCGAGTTACTGTGCCGCCTACATGGTCGCGCATCGGTATGGGCTTGACACCGCCGCTTTCAACTTTGACCGCGTGGTTGCCTTGTACGGCAATCTGGGCAAAGAACAGCAGCGGGGCTTTCTGTCGGATGTGAACACCGTTGGTGGTGGGCTGCTGCGCAGTCTGAGTCGCACGCTGGCTGTACAGACCCGCGAACTGCCCGCCGCAGAATACGCTGTTGCCGTGCCGCCTGCAAAGAAGCCTTCCCGCCAGCAGGAACGCGGCTGATTGTTTTCCGTTTGTTTTCAAATGACGGATAGCTATTGCGGCGGTTCTATGATATGCTGTGAGCAAAGGATGGTGAAAAACAATGACAGAACGTAAAGTTAAACTTGACCGTGCCAACAAAAGCATCCTGCTCCGGGCGCTGGGTGATGTCTACTACGGTCAGCGTGCCCGCGGCGGCAGCGCCGAAGAAACGGGGCGGCTGATCCTTCGAGTGAACGATCTGCCCGCAGGCGGCAAGCTGACGATGTCGGCGGCAGAGTATCGGCTGGCAAAAGCAGCCCTCAACCAACTGCGTACCCAGCGCTTGGCTGAGGGCGGGTACACCGATGCCGTGGATGATGCACTGACGCGGCTGCTCCACACCCACACGCCGCTGTTTATCTGGTGAATCCGGCTATGACATGGGAAAAATTCTGGTCGATCATTGACCGAGTCCGCGCCCAAGCAGATATGCAGGATGAAGCGTCCGTGAAACAGTTCCTTTACACGGAACTCATCAAATTGCCGCAGGATGAACTGCTCGGTTTTGATTGCGCATGGCAAAGCTACCGCAATAAAGCCAACTTTCCCAAAATGGTTGCGGCGGCTTGCATCATTAATGACGGCAGTTCGGATGACAGATTTACCGATTTCCGTAACTGGCTGATTATGCAGGGGTACGATGCTTATCGGCAGGCGCTGATTGACCCCGATAACCTTGCGGCGCTCAACATTCCGTTCCGAGATACTGAGTGGATGGGATGCGGGAATGTGGCGTGGTATGCTTATGCAGGGCAGAAGCTGCACACCTATTTTGAAAAGGAAGCAATTGCCGCCAAGTTATTCCGAAAGTATCCGGCTCTGCTGAAATCGTCTGCCGATTTACATCAGGCAATTATGCAGGAACAGCTTGCACCCCACCGTGCGCCGGAAACCGAATGGGAACGACAAATGCTGCGAACGGAAGTCAAGCACTACATAGATACCAGTGGGCTGGCGTACAGCTACAACGAATTCTATACTCAAAATATGCCGGATAAGGTTGCATGGAAAACGCTGCAAAGCGATTTGTTTGCAAATCTGCCGCAAATCAAGGCGGAACGTATGCCGCAGGACTTTTCCGTAGTTTTGCCGAAGTTGTGGAGAAAACGTCAGGCATGGGATGCCGAGCGTACAAAACGCCCGCCCTATCGCGGCGAAGAAAGGTAGCCCACCACGCCGGGAAGAAAGAATCCTTGGTGGGTCTGGCTGCTGCCGCTGCCCATTGTATGGTGGGCAGCACTGGCGGTGGCTTGCCGCTGGAAGCCGGGCATGAAGATAACGGCTCTGCTGGATGCGCTGAACAGCGCACTGGCAGAGCCGTTTGCGTTGGCGTGGAGTCAAGACAGCCCACGCTTTATGCTTGTGTTCACGGTGGTTTATGCGGTAGCGGTTATCGTGGCCGTGACGGATCAGAAGAACACCCGCCCCGGTGCGGAGCATGGCTCGGCGGCTTGGGGCGATGTGTTCCGCTTGAACAAGTTCTACATGGACAAGCGAGGACCGAACCTGCTGCTGACGCAGCATTTCTACATTGGAATCGACGGCTACAAACACAAGCACAACACTAATATCCTCATCGTCGGCGGCTCCGGTGCAGGCAAGACCAGAACCTACGGCGTACCGAATGTACTGGAATGTGCCTGCTCTATGGTCATTACAGATCCTAAGGCTGAAATTTTGCGTAAGACCGGCAATTTGTTGAAGCAAAAGGGCTATGAAGTTATCGTTTTTGACCTCATGAACCCTGCCGCATCGTTCTGTTATAACCCGTTTGTGTATGTACATGATGACCGTGAAGTGCTGACCTTGATTGAAAATCTGATTCAGAACACAACACCATCACATTCAAAAAGCAGCGACCCCTTCTGGGAAAAGTCCGAAACGGCGCTGCTCCAAGCCCTCATGCTGTACCTGCTGCACGAGGCTCCGCCCGAAGAACAAAACTTCTCGATGGTCATGGAGATGATCGCTGCCGCAGAAGTCCACGAGGATGATGACAACTACCAATCCCCGCTGGACATCTTGTTCGAGCGCTTGGAAATGCGCGAACCCGACAGCATCGCTTGTAAGCAGTACCGCATTTTCAAACAAGCGGCTGGTGTAGTAAGTTTGAAGAGACTTCTTAATCAATCAATTTTAAAGAGTTGGAGCTCCAAAATGATTAAAAAGTCTCTTGAGGCTTATTTTTTTACCTTAAAGAACAAAATTGTATTTTGTAAAAAACAATTTCAAAACATGTCCGTATTTTGTTTCGTCAGTACAGAGATTGTGTAAGGAACTTTAAAAAGATGACACGAAATCAAAAAAGATGCAGTAAGGGGGCTGTAAAAAGACCTCTGAGCATTTCGTTTAGTGTAAAGAACTTTTTTACTTCTTACACGAACCTTGAAAACGAAACAGCCTGCCCGTAGTGATACCAGAACTGAATAGGCATTCAGCGTGTCTTTTCTGGTTAATACGTCCCGGAAACATTAGAACCCGGTACAGGAACGGATATGGGATGAGAACAGGAACTTAATAAACGAAGGAGGACATCTGACTATGACAGAGAAACAGGGATTCATGACAGCGTTGTATGAACGTCTTAGTCGTGATGATGAATTAAACGGAGAATCCAACAGTATTTCGAACCAAAAGAAACTGCTGGAACAATATGCAAAAGAACATGGATTCACCAATCTTGTTCATTTTACTGATGATGGTATCTCCGGTACAAGATTTGATCGTCCAGGCTTTCTTGCCATGATGAAAGAAGTAGAGTCAGGGAAAGTCAGAACGATTCTGATTAAAGATATGAGCCGAATGGGAAGAGATTATCTGAAAGTCGGGCAATATATGGAGTTGCTACGACAGAAGAATGTCCGCCTGATTGCAGTCAATGAGAATGTAGATAGCTTCCGGGAGGATGATGATTTTACTCCATTCCGAAATATCATGAATGAATGGTATGCAAGGGATACCAGCAAAAAGATAAAATCCACTTTCAAGGCGAAAGGAAAATCCGGCAAGCATGTGGCAAGTACAACACCGTATGGGTATCTGAAAGACAAGGATGATCCGAATGTATGGATTGTTGATGAAGAAGCAGCTGTAGTTGTACGGAGAATCTTTCACATGACAATGGACGGTTACGGACCATATCAGATTGCCAGGGCACTGAAAGAGGATAAAGTTGAGATACCAGCAGTTCATATGGCAAAGAAAGATGCCGGATTATGGAAAGGCAGAGTAGAAGAAATCAAAGATCCTTATGGCTGGGGTTCTTCTACTGTTGCAGGTATTCTGAAAAAAAGAGAGTATCTTGGTCATACAGTGAACTTCAAGACCAGAAAGCATTTCAAAGATAAGAAAAGTCATTATGTATCTGAGGATAACTGGACGGTGTTTGAGAACACGCAGGAAGCAATCATAGATCAGGAAACTTTTGACAATGTGCAGAGAATCCGAAGCAATGTGAGAAGGTATCCAGATGGATGGGGAGAAGCCCATCCGCTGACAGGTCTGATGTATTGTGCAGACTGCGGTTCTAAAATGTATGTCCATCGGGTAAATAATGGCAAGCGGGTGCCACAATATACCTGTTCGGCATATTCTAAAGTTCCGGTTGGAACACTCTGCCAGACACAGCACAGAATTAATGCTGATGTGGTTATGGAGCTGATTAAGGAACTTTTAAAGGCTGTTGCGGAGTATTCACAGTTGAATCGTGAAGAATTTTTGGAGACAGTAAAAAAGGCACAGACTTCACAGCAGTCCAGTGAGATCACAAGATTGAAAAACAGATTAGCAGAAGCAAAAAAGCGTGTGCAGGAACTGGAAAAACTGATCTGCAGAATCTATGAGGACAATATTCTTGGCAAGCTGCCAGATGAACGATATACGATTCTTGACGGACAGTATTCTAAAGAACAGAAAGATTTGTCGGCAGAAATTGCAGATATGGAAGCTGAATTATCAGGTTATGAAGAAGGTCGCAGATCAGCGGAGAAGTTTATTGCGCTGGTTGATAAATACCAAAACTTTGAGGAATTGACCACTTACATGCTGAATGAATTTGTAGAAAAGATTGTGGTTCATGAGCGTGACCGAAAAGGAAGCATTGAGACAACTCAGGAAGTGGAAATCTATTTTAATTTTATTGGAAAATATTTACCGCCACATTTCGGTGAGGTGGAAATGACACCGGAAGAAATTGAAGAAATGAAGAAGCGGGAAGCCAGAAAAGACAGGCTTCATCAGAATTACTTGAAAAGGAAAGCAAATGGCAAGCAGCAAGAATACTATGAACGGACAAAGGCAAAAAAGAAAGCTGAGATGGATGCAAAAAAAGAGGAAATCCGTCAGGAAGATATTGCAAAGGGTGTGTTCGTTCCGGTATCACTGCTTCCACCTGCAGAACCGAAGAAAGGAGTCGCATCAGCATGAGTAAATTAGAAAGAATCGTTCACGATGACAGCAATGGTCTGGATTATATCCTTGTCGGGGAAATCTATCTGCCGCTGATCGCTGTGCCGGAAGAGAAAAGAGAGATTGGTTTTTATGGAAGTCTTCACAGAAACTATCTGAAAGATTACAAGAGTGGCTTGTATTCCTATCTGACATTGAGTGGTAAGCTCTGGACGTATCTCGCAGATCTGAATGAGCAGTGTTTGGAACGCAGGGATTTCCTCATGGAACAGATTATGGAGCAGGAAGGCATTACGGAAGAATTGAAAAGCAGAGATCAGATGGAATGGGTTCGCCGGGCAAACAATGCAAGAAGCCGGGTAGATGAAATTATTTTAAATGAACTGGTGTATGTGTAGGAGGGACTTATGAGATACTGGATTGAATATGCAGACGGAAGATGTTGTAATTTTGCAAACAGCAGAAAAGATTTACTGGACTGGCTGAAACTTTTGAAAGATGAAAAAATCGTTGATATCCGAAAGATTTACAAAAGCGGTGTGACAGATTCTGTGATAGACAGCTATCGTAGTTATCTGAAACAGTGAAAGGGGTGGACAGTCATGGTTGTTGTAAGAATTATTGTGAAAATCGTATTACTGCCAGTGCGTATATGCCTGACAATGATACAACTGGTGGTTATGTTCTTCACATGGCTGTCGGCAACGGTATTTCATATCCTGTCGGGGATCATCTGCATTACAGCAGTTTTAGGGTATGGATTCGGACAGGAGACAGGCACAGAAGCGGTCAGGATGCTTGTGGCAGGTTTTATACTTTATATCCTGCTGTGCTTTCTGGCTGGGCAGTGGTGTGGCTGGAAACAATCAAAATCAGATTGATGAAGTAGACCACTGGAGAAAGGAATAGGATTCTTAAATGAAGATTACAAAAGAGATTGAAGAATTTATCAACCTGACCATAACGGAGCATATGGGAAAAGAGTATGCAGACTGGAAACTGAGCCAGCCGTCTGTGACAGAACCAGATGAAGTTGAGGAAGAATATAAAAAAGTGATTGCCACACTTCCACAGAAACAGGAAGAGGCCATTACAAAATATTGCGACCAGATATTTAACAGTGGAGCAGAGACAGAAGAATTTTTCTACCGGTTGGGACTGAGGGACGGAATGAAACTTAGGAAGAATGTTAAAATGGTTCTGAAGCAATTATCAGAATGATACATACAGGAATTATCTGAAAAGTGAATGAGTAAAGGAAAGGGCATTAACCGTAAAAAGTTAGTGCCCTTTGTTTTACCCATTTTTATATTTTCACAAAATCCGATGCAGAGGATTTTTGAAAAACAGACGGAACGGAGATCCTGCTGAAGGGACAGCGGCAGGAGTTACGTTTTGTCTGCTGGGAGTACAGAGGGCTGGAAGTCCTTTGTGCCCAGATTGCAAAGAGCGGCAGCATCTTGCTGGGGTTAAGGGGCAAAGCCCTTAGCAGGTTAAGGGCGGCAGCCATTGCCCAGTGATATGGCGTTTCGCCATATGGTACTGGGTACTGTCTGTAACGGGGACAGAGACTTTTGGAAGCTTCGCTGCAATCCCCTCCGGGGAAACAACTTGAAAAAAGGAGAGATGTGAATTGAAAGGCACAAGGCATAACGGCAGATCTGGGAAAGACGGTGTTTACAATCCGCTTCACAATGACCGGAGATTTGACCCGGAACACAGTGAGCATATTGACAATGAACGTGTCCGTCAGAATATTTACTGGGACTGCTATCAGGGATATACCACAATGGCAGACCGGGGAAAAGAGGATAATTTTTCTTTTAACCAGATTGAGATGGCATACTATGTGGATCATTACAGCGATTATGTGATTAACCAGAATAAACGTCATGAGAAAGCAAGACACCCCGACAGATGTAAAGGGGTGGAAGATGTTCTGAAAAATAAAAAGACCTGTCCGGAAGAAAGTATCTATCAGCTTGGGACGATAGATGAACACGCTTCTGTGGAAACGCTGGTTTTGGTTTTTGATGAATTCAAGAAAGAGTTCGATGAGCGGTTTGGTTCTAATGTGCATATCATTGACTGGTCACTGCACATGGACGAAGCGACTCCGCATATTCATGAGCGTCATGTATTCGATGCTACGAACCGGTATGGGGAGATTGAACCGAAACAGGAAGCGGCACTGGAAGAACTTGGCTTTGAACTTCCGAATCCGGAAAAGAAAAGATCAAAGACAAATAACCGTAAGGTTGTTTTTGATTCTGCCTGCCGGACAATGTTCCTGGATATCTGTAAACGTCATGGACTGGAAATTGACGAAGAACCGTCCTATGGAGGAAGGCAGTATCTGGAGAAACAGGACTATATCCGAATGAAGCAGAAAGAAGAGATTGCGGTTCAGCAGGAAATGCTCAATCAGCAGAGGGATAAGGTCAATGCGAATCATCTGGAACTTGCAAGGCAGTCAAACCATGTCAGGGCAAATGAAAAGGTTATCCAGTCACAGAAAGAAAAAATAGAACAGCAGGAAAAAGAATTTAAAGAAAATTTCATTTCCAATTCTGACCGGATTCTAAGTCAGGGCGAGCTGATTGAAGAACAGAGAGAGGAACTGCAACAGCTTACCCTCCGTATTGAAGATGTGGAAACCTTGCTTGACGAAGTATCCAGTGAAGCCTATGACAAGGCTGTGGATAAAGTCGCAGAGGAAACAATGCGGGCTACCAGAAAAGATGACATTCGTCTTGCGGAAGATTCTAAGAGATGGATTCAGAGTCCGGAACGTAAGGCATCACGAAAAGAAAAGGAATATGCGATAAACAGGCTGGACGGTCTGATTAAAAAAATCGAATATGCGATGGAAAAAGCTGTTGTGAGGGTTGTCCGTCAGTTAAAACAGCCAGAGAAGAAAAAAGCCGTTGTAGAAGAAATCAAAAAAGAAGTGAAGCCGTCAATCAGAGAAAAACTTGCATTGAACGTAGCAAAGATTCAAAGAGAAGAGGCAGAGAGAAAACAACTGAATAAAGGAAGATCACATTCCAGTGATCTGGAACTATAAGGGCATTTTGTTGATTCCGTAAGGACAGGACAAAGTGCTTTTTTGTTTTTTGTGAAAACTTGCTTCCCAGATTTGGGAAGCAGATTTAAGAAAGAGAGGAAACGAATTGGGATTATTTGATGAAGTAAAACAGAATGTGACCGTCCGGCAGGCTGCGGAGAGGTATGGGTTAAAGCCCAACAGGAGCGGACTGATCCGCTGCATTTTCCATAATGACAAATCACCCAGCATGAAAGTTGACCGGAGATATTATTGTTTCGGGTGTGGCTGTACAGGAGATGCCATTGATTTTACGGCACAACTGTTTGACATTGGATTGAAAGATGCAGCCATGAAGCTGGCAGATGATTTTGGGATTCCTTATTCCGGCAGGGACAGGGGATCACCGCAGAACAGGAGAAGCGTTTCAGCAAAAAAGCCAGAGCCGACACCAGAAGAACTTTGGCAGAAAAAACATCTGAGATGCCTGAGAGCCTATCTGGATTATCTGAGCCTGCTTCTGGAATGGAAAGAACAGTATGCACCAAAAACACGGACAGAAGAATGGCATGAAAAGTTTATGACTGCTCTCAGGGAGTTGTCAGTTGTTGAGTATTATCTGGATATCCTGCTCTTTGGGGACAGGGCAGATAAGGAAGCACTTGTAAAAGAAAAATGGAAGGAGGTGGAGCGGATTGAGCAATGCGAAAGAGAAGATAAAGGAGATCGCCACAAAAGAACAGAAAGATGCCATGAAAGAAATGTTCCGGATGGTAGATAAAAGCAAAGTCGATGAAGTGAAACAGATGCTGGAATATACACAGAAAGGAACTGCGAAAGCAACGGTTGGAAATTATATGGTTGTGCTGAGAAATGATCCGCTTGTGCGTGAGAGTATGAAATACAACAAGCTGACAGGCAGGATTGATATTGTAAAAAAACTCTGGTGGAATGAGGAAGTCTGCAAGCTGGATGATGATGGCAGGACTTATTTCTACTATTTCTTTGAACGCTATTACAAACTCACAAGTGAAAAATGTATGGATAAGGCACTTCGCATAGAAGCCAACAGCCGGGCATACCACCCGATCTGTGAGTATCTGGAACAACTGGAGTGGGACGGGCAGGAGAGAATCCGTTATGTTCTGCAACGGTATATGGGGGCAGATGCTTCGGATTTTGTCTATGAGGTTGTGAAGCACTTCCTGATGGAAGCATTAAGCAGAATCTACCGCCCCGGTTGTAAAGCAGATGAAATGCTTTGTCTGGTAGGTCAGCAGGGAGCCGGAAAATCCACATTTTTCCGTTTTCTTGCATTGAACGATGACTGGTTTTCTGATGATCTGAAGCAGTTGAATGACAGTAAGATATACGAGCATCTCCGGGGACACTGGATTATGGAAATGTCGGAGATGATTGCTGCAATCAGTGCAAAGAGCAATGAGGAAATCAAGTCATTCCTGACCAGACAGAAAGACACTTACCGGAACCCTTATGATAAATATGAGGAAGACCGGAAGCGTCAGTGTATCTTTGCAGGTTCAACGAACACAAGGCAGTTCATTCCTTTTGACCGTACCGGGGCAAGACGGTTCCTGCCGATTGCTATAGACAGCAGTAAGGCAGAGAAGCATATCCTCGATGATGAAAAAGAAGCCAGATCCTATTTTGACCAGTTGTGGGCAGAAGTAATGGAAATCTACTGGTCAACGGAGAATAAGAGCAGCCTGTTGAAGTTCTCAAAGGAAATGGAGCAGGAGATCAGTGAATACCGAAAACAGTTCACACAGGAAGATACGATGGCAGGAATGATACAAGGCTGGCTGGACGCTTATAAAGGTAGTCATGTATGTTCCGTCCAGATCTGGAAAGAAGCCTTTGACCATTTTGACCGGGAGCCGAAAAAATTCGAGACAAATGAGATCTGTTCCATTATGGATACGCAGATCACTGGCTGGAAGAGAGCCGGAGTCCACAGATTTTCAAAGGAAGGATATGGCAGACAGAGAAGCTGGATCAGGGAAGGAGCAGAAGAAGAGGGTGGCAACGAACCGGATAAAGATGGATTTACAAAGCTGACGAAAGCAGAACAGTTGGAGCTGCCATTTGATCTGCCCGACAGAGAGAAAGGCTGATTTTGATGCCGAAAGGCTACTGATTACCCGGAAATTTACTGCTTGTTGACATTTTTGTTGACACCAAAATCCTTTGTATTTACCGGTGTTTCAGCTACTTTTTAACAGGTGTCAACAAGAACATTCAAAAAACTTTTCAATAGTATTTTGGAAAACAGAAATAACTACCCGAAAAAAGTTTCAAACCCTATGTTGACACTTGCGTTGTCAGCGTGCCGATAAACTCCCGGCAGGGACAGAAGCAAACCTCTCTCTGTCGGGCACAGGAAAGAAAGGAAATAGATGATTATGGAAAAAATGATGAATAAAAAAACAGAGGGAAACACATTTACAAAGAAAATCGGGCAGACAGTCTATGTTGTCCGTTATCATTTCAATGAAAATGCAAAGGAAACAATGCAGGAGAAGATTAACCGGATGCTGGTTACAGAAGCAAGTCGACAGGCAGTGTATTAAAATTAGGTGGATGTAATTGAAGAAAAAATATGATATCATGTGAGTAACAAATCGGTATTTAACGAGGAGGTAATGATTATGAGTAGAAATATAAAAGGTGGTTTTTTAACATTAAGTGGTGTTGTTGGTATTGTAGGAATGATAATAGCGGCAATGCAAAATCCAGCAACTGCATGGGTAACGCCACCTGGAAGAATGATTGTAAGTATTTTAGAAAATGGATTATTGATTCCTACGGTTTTATTCCTTGTTCTTTTTATTTATGGATTGTATATTCTCCTAACGGAGAAAAACGATTGAGCAATACCGGTTTGTCGAATTAAGAAAATCGGTAGTTGACAAGGAGTTTTGATAGCGTGAAAAAAATATTTCTTAAAATTGTGATAGGGGTTGTTCTTGCTTGTATTTTATTTGTTTGTTTTCTTTATACGAACAATGAGATCGGCGTGACTTCATCTAAGCTGGAGGCAGATATTCGTTCGTCGCAGAAGATTAAGGATGATTGGACGGTCGATGGAAGCGTTTCCAGCACGATGGCTGCATATATTTCTTACCCTCAGGATTTGAGTGACCATTCTTTTTCCGTCTATGTCAATCGTCCAGGACTTTCCTTCGGATATTTTTTCCGTGGAGGTGGAACTCTTTCGGGGATTCAAAGAGGAATTGTGGAGTTTACTGTAGAGGGATATAATGAACGAGCATTTATTTCTATGAATCAACAGCAGGTGCAACAACTTGAAATAGATGATGGCAACACAATTCAAGTGGTTGATATTGACCGCAATAAACCTTTTGCGATTGTCTTGCCTATAAATGCGGGTAATATTACTTTTTATGATGTAAATAGAAATACTGTGGAATATTGGAATAATCCTCTTTGACAAATTCCAGTTTGTCGTGCTAAAAATTCAACTGAATAATCCCAGCAAAAACCGCTGCTACATGGAAGCCAACAAACCATGCAACAGCGGTTTTTCTTTATCGTTTTTTCCTCTGGCTGATAGGCGTTCCCATTTTCTTTGATTTTTTGAGAATCCGAATCAGCCAGCGAAATTCTTCATCTGACAGATTTTTATAGTTGATACCGAGCTGCTTGCAGTAAAGCACTGCCAGTTTTTCCAAACGGCTGCCCTTGAAATTTTCGACCGCTTCCAGATTTTCTTTCAGTTCATTGGCAACAGTGGTCTGGGGCGCACTCTCACTATCCTTTTTATGGGTTTCCCGAATATCCCGGATAATCAGGTTTAGGTCATCCAGAACCATGTGGCTGAAATATTCATCATCACTGATATGGGCGGCTTGCAACACTTTCAAATGGGGGTCGTCTTCGCCGGGGCGATACCGTTCAATGATTTCATGCCTGCCAGCATCGCCAAAACGCTGTCGGTTCTGCAGGGCGAAAAGCCGGTGCTCATCGTCACCGAGGGCACGGCAAAGCTGGACAACCACAAGTACAAGAGCCTGTTCCACATCAAGGCCAAAATGATCCCCTACGATGAGGTGGAGGCCTATGTGGGTCATGCACCCGACGGTGTGTGCCCCTTTGGAGTGAACGAGGGCGTGGCGGTCTATCTGGATGAGAGCCTGCGCAAGTTTGATACCGTCTACCCGGCAGCGGGCAATGGTCACACCGCCGTCAAGTTGACCTTGCAGGAGCTGGAAGCAGCCGCCGGAGCCGAGGGCTGGGTGGATGTCTGCAAAGAACCGGAAGGCGAATAAAAAGGGTCCATCCCGCAGTTGGATGGACCCTTTTGTGTTATATTTTACAATAAATTAGGCAGTTTTCCGTGTATTCACAGCGCC
>OHFI01000452.1_pt1 | contig 16664 bp, 22 predicted proteins | sample 1567431 | NCBI WGS metagenome assembly OHFI01 (sample SAMEA3879569, study PRJEB24766) | human gut metagenome | biome: human-associated habitat; feature: feces | place: USA | collected 1985/1987 | reverse complement strand
AGGCATCATGTCTTTAACTTTATCGAAATTATTTTCAACAATAGATTGTCTAATTAAAGTTCCACTTACACCCTCAATTCGTTTTACAAAAATAAACTTGTTTTTATAATCAAAATTGATCTTACTTAAAGAATTTGAAAAAGAAGCTATGACATAATTATCTTCTTCAAGCTTATCTCTTAGAAGAACTTCATCAACTGTTTTATCAATTATTTTATAATATTTTTGCCACGCAACAAACAAAAAATCATAAATAGTGTATGGCATTAATAACGTACATTCTTATTGCGATACCGGTATGTCTACTGGCTATCATTCTATGGCTATATTTCAATTATTGGAAATATAAACGCAAGAATCATTTCATATTCCTGATACTTCTTTTTTATCCGGTATTGTCGTATGCACAATATATGGACAAAACGCAATGCAAAATTTCATTTTCATCGCATGCAAACCAGACGGGAAAATTGGAATATACCCAAGACGGAATAATTTACCGTTTTACGCCGGAAAGCAATGCGTGGAAAATAACCATCAAAAATAATACGAACAAGAATGCACGGATAAATTGGGAAAAAGGCAGTTTTATCATTAATGGAAAAGCTTCCGGAATCAGTTTGTATCCTTTTACATCCGATGATCCCCCTACGGATGTTATCAAAGAAAAATCTGAAATAACCCGAACCGTTACTGCATCCAACTTAATAAAAGGGAAAAAGGTTAATAAAATATATAGTAAACGCAATCTGAAGAGAAATGGACGGACGTCCGTCAACATTGCTTTGCCAATCGGTATCGGCAATAAACCGCAGTTTTTCCATATATTCAATTTTATTGTAACAGCTAACTAACTATGACTTTCCAATATATTATCAACCACTTGCATGAACCGCATTTGTGGTGTATTGTACTGACCGCCCCACACGCCGAACTCAATATCCAAAAGAAACTGGAACAACAAGGGTTTATCACTTATGTTCCAACAATTTCAGTTCGGCGCAGTTGGGCCGGATGTATAAAAGAAATACACATCCCGACAATAGCAAGATGTGTATTTGTATATGCAACCAAGGAAGAAATGCAAGAGATGCAAAAGGAATATACCGCCTTATCTCTGCAAACCGTTACAGCTTTATATCAAAGCCAATAAATTCTTTCTAAAAACAAATTTATAAATATACCTACGAATCATTTCAACACATCAGAGATTCTCTTTTTCAAGTTCAATTTTGCCAAATCCTCCGGTTTTAATTCCAACTCCACCAACACCTTAGCGGTAGCGACATTATATGAGGATTCTTTTATATCACAATTTGTCTGTCCTTCATGTAAAGAGTATAGCATAGCAAAGTCATAGTTCAATGCTCTTGAAACGTTGTATAACGTATCCGTATCAATACTTTTCCGTGTCAACATATAATCGACACTTTGAGGTCTAACCCAATCTTCTTGCAAGTTCAGCCTTAGTAATCTGGTTATCAGCCATAACACTCCTGATAACCTCGCCAATATATATATTACTCTTTTCCATTTCAATGAAGATACGAATTAATTAGCCACACTAAAACTACTTGAATAATAATTTGTCTGTATATAAGTTCGTTTTAATCCACAATTTATTTGTTTTATCAATTAATTTATGATATTTTTGCCGCGTATTCATATAAATAAAAAGATAATACATATAATGCCATGACATTGAGTAGTTGCATTCTCATTACAATCCCGGTCTGTATATCAGCCATCCTTATGCAGACTTACTTTGACAGCCGAAAATACAAACGGATACCTCATCTCATTGTTTTATTGTCATTCCTGTTTCCCACCTTATCACATGCACAATACATCGACAACGAAAACTGCCGCATTTCATTCAAATCATATGAAAACCATCAAGGGAAACTGGAATATAACAAAGAGGGAATTATTTATCAATTCATTCCGAACAGCAATGCATGGAAAGTCATCATCAAAAACAACACCGATGAAACCGTATGGCTAAACTGGAAACAAGCCGGTTTCATTGTTAACGGAAGGGCGTCAGGCATCAGCCTCTACCCTTTTACAACTGACGAAGCTCCTTTGGAAACCATCAAACACAACCAGGAAATAAACCGCACAATTACAGCAACCAACTTAATTACGGAAAAAGGTATCAGCAAAATATATCACAAAAAGAAATTCAGAAAAAACGGAAGAACTTCAGTCACCATCGTTTTTCCAATGACAGTCGGTAATAAACCGCAATTTTTCCACACTTTCAATTTTACAGTAACAAAAGACAACTAACTATGACTTTTCAATATATCATCCATCACTTAGATAAGCCACATTCGTGGTTTATCGTATTGACCAACCCACACACCGAACTGAATACCAAAAAGAAACTGGAGCAGCAAGGTTTTATTACCTACGTCCCATTGGTTTCGGTTCGGCGATGCTGGGAAGGGTGTATAAAAGAAATACACATCCCGGCAATAGCGAGATGTGTATTTGTATATGCAACTGACGAAAATGTACTGAGAATGCAGAAAGAATATACCATACTGAATCCTCAAGCCGTTGCAGCCTTATATCAAGACCAATAAATATAAGCCAGTGTACTGACACTGATAACTACCCAAAGCAGAATACCCTGTACAAGCGGTTTGATACCTACTGCTTTCAGGACATCACGGGAAAGAGAAGCTCCTATAAAGAACAAGGTTATTGTCAATGCCTTACGGGCAATACTATTGATTCCCGCACCGATTAAAGCCCCTGTCTCGGAAAGATTCAAGACATAGGTATTGACAATCATTGCCAAAACAAAGAAGAAGATAAACCAGGGTATACTGATTTTCTGCCCTTTACTTTTGAAAATAAATGAAGTAGCAATTGCCAACGGAATAATCCAAAGCGCACGGGTCAGCTTGATAGTAGTAGCTACCCGCAACGCCTCCTCACCATAGGCAGCACCCGCACCAACTACCGAACTGGTGTCATGAATGGCAATGGCAGCCCATGTACCGAACTCATGCTGGCTCATATTCAAGGCATGACCTATTACAGGAAATATGAACAATGCAATCGCATTCAAAATAAAAATCGTACCCAAAGCCACAGACATTTCACTGTCTTTTGCCCTCAACACAGGACCTACCGCCGCGATAGCGCTACCACCGCAAATAGCCGTACCAGAGCTGATCAGATAAGAAGTGTCACGATCTACTTTCAGAAACTTACGACCAATAACCCAGCCGATAAGTAATGTACCTACCACAGAGATAACCGTAAACTCCATACCTTCCTTACCGGAAGCAAGCGAAGCCTGCAAATTCATACCGAAACCCAGACCTACCACAGAATACTGCAACAAATATTTGGATATTTTCTTATTAAACTTAGGATGTGCCTGTCCGCATAACAAAGCAAACGACAGACCAAGAAATAAAGCTACCGGAGGGGTAACCCATGCGGAATAAGCGTGCATTCCCGGAATATAATCAAGAAACAAGAAAAAAGAAAGAATGACAAGAAGTGAAACGTAAATAATTTTGTTGTTGTTTTGCAGAAAAGACATATTGATGCTTTTCGCCAATGTTCGAGTTGAAGCCATACTTTTTTATTTTTATTAATTTGTTTTCGACCGCAAAGGTAGGCTTCTTTTCTCAATCATGCCAATTGTTTCTGCTTATGTGCTATAACTTATGGTTATTGTGCATGGCAAATTGCATGAATACTTGCGCCAAACCGCTTTCTTGCCCCTGAGGCTGTGCAAAACTAAAATCGCGTAACATAGGCATTCCCTTAATCTCAACGACACGCAACTGTCCAGAATACAATTCGCGCGTAATGGAACGAACGGAAACAATGCCCAGACAATCGGTATGTTCCAAAAACAATTTGATACTTTCCGTGCTTCCCAAATACATCAAAACCTGTAAAGAGGATAACTTTATATTATGTTGCTGCAAGGCACGCTCAAAAACATCCAATGTCCCCGAACCTCTTTCGCGAAGCACCAGAGGCAAATGGAACAATTCATCAGGAGTTATCTCCTCTCCCACAGCCAATTTACTGCCTGTACGCACCACTGCCACCAACTCATCTTCCAAAAAAGTAGTATATCTAATATTAGGCAACCTGAATACTCCTTCGACAAAGCCCAAATCAATGCGATGTTCCTGCAAAGCGGCCTCTATCTCTCTGGAATTACCATTCAACAATGACAGGCTGACTTGTGGAAACTTACCGATAAAGCTGGCAAGCAAAGGAGGTAACACATATTGGGCAATGGTAGTGCTGGCCCCCAGCTTCAAACCGCCTGTATATTCATTATGCAACAAGTGCATTTCGTACTCTAACCGTTTATAGTCTTCCAAAATCCGCTCGCAATGTTCCAAGAGCAAATTGCCCGACTCCGTCAACGAAATTCTGCTACCCTGCCGGTCGAACAAACGTGTCTGATAAGCAGCTTCCAACTCTTGTATATGTTTGGTAATAGCAGGCTGGCTGACAAACAATTCTTGCGAAGCCTTCGTAAAACTCAGATTCTTCGCAACAGACCGGAATACCTTTAAACGAAAATCGCTCACAACACAATGAATTAAATTGATTAATTATTCTGCAAATCTTCACTCCTGATACCCAACACTGACATCAGCGGATACCCCAGCATCTCCCAACGGCATACAGCCGGGGCAGCAGGCTCCTCCATACGGAAATAAACAATGTCTTTTGCCTCTTCTTTATGTCCGGCATTTTCCAATGCGCACTCCCTCAAAACGTTCTCAACCTCTTTACCATACTCCTCATTAAAAGGAACAACAATCAGCTTCTTCACTTCGGCGGTATTCAATACTATCTGCAACAAATCAAGATACAAGTCTCCACGAGACACAAAACCCTCTGAAGGCACAGCCATAAAACTGAATTCACCCAAAGAAGCCTTAAACGCTACTCCATCCAATTCGTTCTTCAAATTGGATGGCAGGCAGTGCTCCAGCTTTCCGGACTGCTTATCATATACGAGAAGTACCTGCACATCATTGTCACTCCCTTTCAATCCGGCATCCATAGCCAGATACATGGTAAAAAGTGCCAGATCCACTGTTTGTAAAGAACGTCCCAGCAACGGTTCAAAATACTTCCTCAAATCGTTTATAACAAAATTCAGGTAGGCAACATCAATCACCATTACCGTTTCGGAAAGTTTTATTTGGGTATTTTCCATATTACTCATTTATTTATTGAGGGAGTAAAGATACAAAAAGTTTTGTAGATAAAAGGTATTTGTCGCAAATCAGCCAATTTGACATTCATTTTCTTCTATTAACTGAAATTTTGTCTCATTTTTGCTGCTGGCAAATCTTTTGCGCCTTTTAAAGTGTTATGAAGCTGATAAAAATAGAAAGGAGAACTAAATATGAACTTTAACCAATTTACTATCAAAGCTCAAGAAGCCGTACAAGAAGCCGTGAACTTGACGCAAGCACGGGGGCAGCAAGCCATCGAACCTGTACACTTACTTCAAAGCGTGATGAAAGTGGGCGAAAACGTTACCAATTTCATTTTCCAGAAGTTAGGCATGAACGGGCAGCAAATCGCACTCGTACTTGATAAGCAGATTGACTCCCTGCCCAAAGTATCGGGTGGAGAACCCTACCTGAGTCGTGAGACTAATGAAATTTTTCAGAAGGCAACCCAATATTCCAAAGAAATGGGCGATGAGTTCGTTTCACTGGAACCGATGTTGCTCGCTTTGCTCACTGTAAAAAGTACCGCTTCCACCATCCTGAAAGATGCCGGAATGACGGAGAAAGACTTGCGCAATGCAATCAATGAATTACGGAAAGGCGAAAAGGTTACTTCGCAATCCAGCGAGGACACTTATCAGTCATTGGAAAAGTATGCCATCAATCTGAACGAGGCAGCCCGAAGCGGCAAACTGGACCCCGTTATCGGACGTGATGAAGAAATCCGCCGGGTTCTGCAAATCCTAAGCCGCCGTACCAAGAACAATCCTATATTGATAGGTGAGCCGGGTACAGGTAAAACAGCCATTGTAGAAGGACTTGCCCACCGTATATTGCGGGGTGATGTACCTGAGAATCTGAAAAACAAACAAGTTTATTCACTGGATATGGGTGCATTGGTTGCAGGAGCCAAATATAAGGGCGAATTCGAAGAACGTCTGAAAGCCGTCGTCAATGAAGTGAAGAAATCGGAAGGAGACATCATTCTGTTCATCGACGAAATCCACACATTGGTAGGCGCCGGTAAAGGCGAGGGAGCAATGGATGCCGCCAATATTCTGAAACCTGCTCTGGCACGCGGTGAGCTGAGAAGCATCGGTGCTACCACCTTGGACGAGTATCAAAAATACTTTGAGAAAGACAAGGCTTTGGAACGCCGTTTCCAAATCGTTATGGTAAACGAACCGGACACGTTAAGCACCATTTCCATCCTTCGTGGCTTGAAAGAACGTTATGAAAACCATCACCATGTACGGATTAAAGATGATGCCATCATTGCTGCCGTAGAATTGAGCAACCGTTATATCACCGACCGCTTCCTGCCGGATAAAGCCATTGACCTGATGGATGAAGCTGCCGCCAAACTCCGTATGGAAGTAGATTCTGTACCGGAAGAGTTGGATGAGATTTCCCGTAAAATCAAACAACTGGAAATTGAACGCGAAGCCATCAAGCGCGAAAATGACCGTCTCAAACTGGAGCAAATCGGCAAGGAACTTGCCGAACTAAAAGAACAGGAAAAGTCGTATAAAGCAAAATGGCAAAACGAAAAGACACTGGTCAACAAAATTCAGCAGAATAAAGTTGAAATAGAAAACCTGAAGTTTGAAGCCGATAAAGCGGAACGTGAAGGTGATTATGGAAAGGTAGCCGAAATACGTTATGGCAAACTTCAAGCACTGAATCAGGAAATTGAAGAGACCCAGCAAAAGCTGCACGAAATGCAGGGCGATCAAGCAATGATTAAGGAAGAAGTTGACGCCGAGGATATCGCAGATGTAGTATCCCGATGGACAGGCATACCGGTAAGCAAAATGCTGCAAAGCGAAAAGGAGAAACTATTGCATCTGGAAGATGAACTGCATCAGCGTGTTATCGGACAGAATGAAGCCATCGAAGCTGTAGCCGATGCTGTACGCCGCAGCCGCGCGGGACTGCAAGATCCCAAGCGTCCTATCGGCTCATTCCTCTTTCTCGGTACTACCGGTGTAGGTAAAACGGAACTTGCCAAGGCGCTTGCCGAATTCCTATTTGATGATGAAACGATGATGACGCGTATCGATATGAGCGAATATCAGGAGAAACATAGCGTTTCCCGTCTGGTAGGAGCTCCTCCGGGATATGTGGGATATGATGAAGGCGGTCAGTTGACGGAAGCTGTACGCCGCAAACCTTACTCCGTCGTACTGTTCGATGAAATAGAGAAAGCACATCCGGATGTATTCAACATACTATTGCAAGTATTGGATGACGGACGTTTGACGGATAATAAAGGACGTACCGTAAACTTCAAGAATACCATTATCATCATGACTTCCAATATGGGTAGCGGATACATTCAAAGTCAAATGGAGAAACTGAACGGTTCCAACAAGGAAGAGATTGTAGAGGAAACCAAGAAGGAAGTTATGAATATGCTGAAAAAGACAATCCGCCCGGAATTTCTGAATCGTATCGACGAGACAATCATGTTCTTGCCTTTAAATAAAGAAGAGATTGAACAGATTGTGATGCTGCAAATTGGCGGTATCAAGAATATGCTCGCCGACAATGGAATCACTCTCCAGATGACAGATGAAGCAATCCGTTTCATTGCCGGTACAGGATATGATCCCGAATTTGGAGCCCGTCCGGTGAAACGTGCTATCCAGCATTACTTGCTGAACGATTTGTCCAAGAAATTATTGTCGCAGGAAGTTGACCGTAGCAAACCAATCACGGTAGATATCAATGCAACGAAAGACGAATTGGATTTCAGAAACTGACAAGCTAAAAAAAGAAGAGGGTGTGTCAAAATACACTTGATGATTTCTTTTAGGCACGGATTTCGCGGATTTCACGGAAAAAGAACAAAGGACGTGTAATCTGTGCCTAAAAAGAAACAATTAGCAAGCGGATGTTAATTTTGACATACCCTCTTTTTATTTTAACCTCAGAATGAAGTATAATTATTCAGCTGTTTCTTCTTTAACCTCTTCAGCAGCAGTTTCAGATGTTTCTTCAAAGTCTGTCATATCACTTGCTACCAACAGATTATACCAGGAAATCAGTTTTTTAATATCAGACACATATACGCGGTCGCGGTCAAAATTAGGCAACACCTCCGCCAAATAAGCTTGGAGCTCTTTCACAGAAGCCTTTTTTACATCCAATGCCACGGCTGCACCGTTTTCCTTTTTCTTCATAGAGAGAAGTACATCTTTCAAAGGTACTTCTTCTGTATCTGTATACATGGCAATATCTCCTAAAGAGATAATCTTTTCATTACCATAAGCAGGAAAACGTTTCTTGTCAACAAGTGACTCCACAATCAACATATTCTTTCCCTGAGAGATGAGTTTATACAATCCCGGCTTACCGGAAATAGACAAAATAGTCTTCAACATAATATATTCAGTTTTTGTAATTAGTAGTTCATTTTTTCGGTGGGCAAAGATAGGTATTATTTTGAGACAGAAAAGTGATTAAGCCCAAAACCTGCGGAATTAACGGTGTTTCGCCATCATTCACTATCACAAAATCTGCCAGTTTCCGTTTTTCTTCATCGCCCATCTGACTACGAATGCGCTTTTCTATCAGTTCACGTGAGGAAGCATCCCGCTTCATGGCACGCTGCACCCGTATCTCCTCGGGAGCGTAGACCATAACAACTACATCAACCTCATCTGCAAATCCAGCCTCTATCAGAATAGCAGACTCGATTCCTGCCATCCGGCATGCCGCACGCTGACAAACCCACTGCCTGAAATCCTCTTTTACACGCGGATGAACAATACCATTAATCTGCCCGGCATGCTCGGGACTACCGAAAAGATAAGACGCAAGCAGAGACTTATTCAATACTCCACCGGCATACACCTCCTCACCCAACAAGGCAGTCAACTCACTGCGAATACAAGAGTCTGTCATCATAAGCTGTTTGGTTTCCCCATCAGAAATATAGACCGGGATTCCCATCACCTCCAACAGTCGGGACACAACACTTTTTCCACTGCCGATACCACCGGTTATACCTATCTTGACAGTCATAATGAAGGAGATATTTGTTCTATAAGAAAATCAACCTGCTCCGGATTAAAACGCACTTGTTTCACCCCGTCCGGAATATTCCGCAATTTTACCGTATACTTGTCCGAGCCCAAACGCAGCAATTCCTCATAAGAAACATTGATATGAAAATCATCTGCAGTTATCTCACGGAAACGACTAAGCCCTACCTGGAAAGTTACTTGAACCTTAGAAGGAAAAGCACGCAATACTTTATCAGCCGGAAAGTTTACGCCGTGCAACGGCACCTCCACTGTCTTTTCCGTATAAATGTCCACAGGAAGTATCATCTCGATAGAGGCAGGAACAAACTTCACACCTCGTCGCGCAAGCAAAGACACCTGTTGCCGCAATGTATCGGAGACATTCTCCTGTTTGACAGGCTGGGTATAGGCAGCGGTTATCGTATCCAATACCCCTTCCGGTGCATAAGCCAAAACCGAGTCCGGTTTAAAAATCGTATCCGACAAATAATATTGACGGCCGGCACCCACTGTCCCCGATAATCTGACAGGTACCAATTTGGACATTCCCGTTGCATAAATGTATTCCAAGGTATCTGGCTTCATAGAAAGCAAGCGGGTGGAAACATTCAACTGACTCAGCACTTTTTTCTCAAACTGAGAAGCATAAATACGTACATGATTATCAACAGCTTTATAATCGGAAAAGTCAAGCGAAACCGGATAGAAGCTCTTTCCCAACATATAATTAAGCAAAACAGTACCTTTATCCTTTACCTTTATATGCAGTTCGGAGACCGGCTCTGAAGTAATCATCGTATTATTAGGCACTCCACGCAAACGGACCGGAATAGAAAATTCCGCTTCATAATCGTTGTTCAGTGTCTGCAACAACCAGAAACCACCGGCTATAAAGAAGAAAAATAAAAAAACAAAGAACTCTCTGCTCTTATCACTGAGCAGAAAGTCCTTTGTTTTTCCGGTTATATTCAAATAAATACGTCTTATGTTCCTACGATCAAACATAGGCTCACATCTGCTTATTTAGAAGCCTGACTACTGTTTGCATCAGCAGCAGCGGCAAAAATGGAATTCTTGTCAATATGGATTTTAACGTTGGAAGCAATTTCAAGAACCACATCATTATCGTTAATTTCCTTGATAATACCATGAATGCCACCGGCAGTAATCACCTTTTGGTTCACTTGAAGAGATTTGCGGAAATTCGCAATTTCTTTTTGCTTCTTATTTTGCGGGCGAATCATAAAGAAATACATAATAGCGAACATAGCTATCAACATAATCCACATCATGCTTCCGTCCGGGCCTGCAGCAGGAGCTTGCAGGAAAAATACTGTCATCAAATTCATAAATATTCCGTTTTAATTTTTATTATTCAACAAAGGTATCAGTTTTTCGACAACTTCCCTTCTTTTTTCAATTCCTTAACTATTCCATCCAAAGTGCCATTGACAAAACTGCCACTCTTGGCTGTACTGTACACTTTGGCTATATCTACATACTCATTCAACGAAACGCTGACGGGAATGTTCGGGAAACTCAATATTTCGGCCAATGCACACTGCATGATAACTACATCCATAAAAGCTACACGGTCCAAATCCCAGTTACGTGTGTTTTCGCTAATAAGATGACGGTAGTAATCGCAGTTCAGAATAGCACGGCGGAACAAACGGCGGGCAAACTCCTGATCTTCATCATCCTTAAACTCAGGCAATAACGGCTGATTCGCGCCATTCTTCTCATCAAAGCGTTTGATTGTTTTCAGAACGAATGTATCCACAATTTCCTTGTCGTCATTCCAATAAAGGCTTTGATCTTCGAGTAATATATCAAGTTCCTCATTATTGAAAATGAATGTCTTATAAAGCTTTCTCCATAATTCACGATCTGCCTCGTAAGAGTTTTCGGAAGAAGCCATATATTCCTTATATATATCAGACGCTACAATCTTTTCAAATAACCCTTTAACAAAATCTTCATCATTCTCCCACGTACGTTTCTGGTTGGAGATAAAGTCCATCAACTGCCTGTTCACTTCCAGTTGGGAAATGAATTTGTTTTCTACAAACTTCATGTTCGGATACAACTCTTCGGCTGTGGGAGCCAACTTTGCTTTTGCCGCATCAATGCGCTTTTGTGCGTAGTTCGTCAAGGCTATCATCAACATAAGCAGATAATTGTAAAGGTCATATGCCTTGGAGAGACTAAAGAACAACTCTTTCTCCGCAGCATCTAAATTTTTACTGCCATTCTGATAATAAGCATATACAATCTGTATAATCTTAAGACGAATAAGAACTCTGTTTATCATAACTAAAGTAAATACTGGTGTTTTAACGAGGTGCAAAAGTAGATATTTTTAATGAGTTTACATAAATAAATCACATTTTTTAATGCAGATAATCATTATCCGGGCTTTTTCTTTTGACAGTTTAAAAAAAATCGTCAATTTTGAACCCGATTACAACAAGATAGCTATAATATGGAAGACTTTAAAAAGAAAAGCGGACTGGACGTGAGCGACAAAGAAATAGTATTCTCCCAATCCATTAAAGCAGGCAAGCGCATCTATTATTTAGATGTTAAGAAAAACAGAAAGGACGAAATGTTCCTTGCTATCACTGAAAGCAAGAAGATAGTAACGGGTGAAGGAGATGAATCACAGGTTAGTTTTGAAAAACATAAAATCTTTTTGTACAAAGAAGATTTTGAAAAATTCATGAATGGCCTGCAACAGGCTATTGGCTTCATTCAGGAACAGCAAGGATGTTTTATGCGCCGCAACGACAATGAAGAACAACCTGACAATGTGCAGCCGGCAGAAGAACAGAAAGAAAAAGATTCTCCGCTTGACGGAGAAATTAAAATAGATATTGATTTTTAAAGGAAAACCTTTTGATAATTCAAAAAGAAGCGGTATTTTTGCACCGCTTTTTTGCAACATCGTGTGGTGAACCACATCGTGTGATGGTGAATTAAGCAATAATCTACTTAATTTAGAGTAACACAAAAAGAAATTAAAATGAAATCAATTGAAGTAAAAGGAACTGCAAGAACTATTGCAGAGCGTTCTTCGGAACAAGCAAGAGCTTTGAAAGCTATTCGTAAAGACAACGGTGTACCTTGCGTACTCTACGGGGCAGGTGAAAACGTCCATTTCACTGTACCGGCAGAAGGTCTGCGCAATTTGGTTTATACTCCGCACATCTACGTGGTTGACCTGATTATCGATGGCAAGAAAGTAAATGCTATCTTGAAAGATATTCAATTCCACCCGGTAAAAGATACTATCCTGCACGTTGACTTCTATCAGATTGATGAAACTAAACCTATCGTAATGGAAGTTCCCGTACAAATGGAAGGTCTGGCAGAAGGTGTGAAAGCCGGTGGTAAGCTGACTCTGCAGATGCGTAAACTGAAAGTTAAAGCTTTGTACAACGCTATTCCTGAAAAACTGATTGTCAATGTATCTCATTTGGGATTGGGCAAAACGGTAAAAGTAGGTGAATTAAGCTACGAAGGTTTGGAACTGTTGAATGCTAAAGAAGCCGTTGTATGTGCTGTTAAGCTGACTCGTGCCGCAAGAGGTGCTGCTGCAGCTGCTGCAAACAACTAATCGGCGCTTTCTTAGTAAGCAAACGAGATATTCCGGAACGCGGATTAACGCAGACGACGCAGATTTCATATCCGCGGACAACTGCGATAATCCGCGTTCCTCTCTTTTTATCTGAATTATCATTAAAGCCAAGTATATAAAAATGAAATATCTAATTGCCGGTTTAGGCAATATCGGTCCCGAATATCACGAAACCCGCCATAATATAGGCTTCATGGTAGTAGATGCTTTAGCTCAAGCAGCCGGAATAACCTTTAATGACGGACGCTATGGTTTTACAGCTACCATGTCGGTCAAAGGACGCCAACTGATATTGCTGAAACCGTCTACTTTCATGAATCTGAGTGGAAATGCCGTACGCTATTGGATGCAAAAAGAGAACATTCCGTTGGAAAACGTACTGATTGTAGTAGATGATTTGGCACTACCTTTCGGCACCCTGCGGCTGAAAGGGAAAGGAAGCGATGCGGGACATAACGGACTGAAACATATTGCAGCCACATTAGGTACCCAAAACTATGCCCGCCTGCGTTTTGGTATCGGTAATGATTTTCCCCGCGGCGGACAAGTGGATTTCGTTTTGGGACACTTTACGGACGAAGACTGGAAAACAATGGATGAACGCCTGAAAACAGCAGGCGAAATCATTAAAAGTTTCTGTCTCGCCGGTATAGACATTACAATGAATCAGTTCAACAAGAAATGAGTGAAGCAAGAATAGACAAATGGATGTGGGCTGTACGCATATTCAAGACACGTACAATTGCAGCCGAAGCCTGCAAAAAAGGACGTATCAGTATCAATGGTGCACTTGCAAAGGCAGCTCGAATGGTGAAGCCGGGAGATGTAATACAAGTACGCAAACCGCCGGTTACCTATTCTTTCAAAGTACTACAGACTATTGAAAAGCGTGTAGGCGCCAAGCTTGTTCCCGAAATGATGGAGAACATAACCGCCCCGGAGCAATATGAACTATTGGAAATGAGCAAAATCAGCGGATTTATCAACCGCGCTAAGGGAACGGGACGCCCCACCAAAAAGGATCGCCGTGAACTGGAAGACTTCACTGCGCCTGAATTCGTGGATGACTTTGATTTTGATTTCGACTTTGAAGAATAATATACAAGTATGAGTGAGAAAATAATAAAATGGGGATTTATCGGCTGCGGAGAAGTGACCAAATACAAAAGTGGACCTGCATTTCAGAAAATTGAACACTCCGAAGTGGTAGCTGTGATGAGTCGGGATATCTCCAAAGCTAAAGCTTATGCCAAAGAAAGAGGCATTGCCAAATGGTACAATGATGCACAGGAACTGATTAATGATGAAGACGTAAATGCCGTATATATTGCCACCCCACCCTCTTCCCATGCCACATATGCCATTATGTCCATGAAAGCCGGCAAACCGGTATACATAGAAAAGCCGATGGCAGTGACTTATGAAGAGTGTTGCCGTATCAACCGTATTTCCCAAGAAACCGGCATACCTTGTTTTGTAGCCTATTACCGCCGTTATCTTCCTTATTTCCTGAAAGTAAAGTCATTGGTGGAAGAAGGGGCCATTGGAAATGTCATCAATATACAAATTCGCTTTGCCCAGCCACCCCGCGATCTGGACTATAACAAGGAGAACCTACCCTGGCGTGTACAGCCCGATATCGCCGGTGGCGGTTATTTTTATGATTTGGCTCCACACCAGATAGACATACTGCAAGATATGTTCGGATATATTCTTGAAGCCAACGGATACAAGAGCAACCGTGGCGGACTATATTCTGCAGAGGATACCCTCAGTGCCTGTTTCCAATTTGACAGCGGCCTGGTAGGCAGCGGCTCGTGGTGTTTCGTTGCACATGAGTCTGCACGTGAAGACCGTATCGAAATCATCGGAGACAAAGGTATGATATGCTTTTCTGTATTTACCTATGATCCCATAGCCTTACACACCGAACGAGGAAGGGAAGAAATCCCTGTAGAAAACCCCATTTACGTCCAGCAACCGCTTATTCAAGCTGTTGTAGACCATTTACTTGGCAAATCAATCTGTAACTGCGATGGCGAAAGCGCAACACTGACAAACTGGGTAATGGACAAAATTTTAAATAAAATATAAAATACGAAGTATAAGGTATAAATGGCTATGCTATGATATTACATAACCATTTGTCATTCATAAATCATGCTCATTGCCAATTTATACTTTATACTTCATTCTCTTTCAAAGTTTGCTTCTCACCGCTTCAACCAATTCCTGATATTCGACATCCGTCAGATACACCTTTCCCGGATTCATCTGGAAAGTACCACCATAATCGGGACCATCTACATATTTCGGCGCCAAATGAAAATGAAGATGAGATAATTTGTCTGAATACGCACCATAATTAATCTTTTCCGGATTAAAAGCTTTTTGCATGGCACGAGTCACACGGGCAACATCAGCCATAAAAGCATTGCGTTCCTCATCCGTTAGTTCATTCAAGTCATTGACATGGTCTTTGTAAGCCACAAGGCAGCGCCCGCGATAAGTTTGTTCCTTAAAAAGGAAGACACGTGACACACTAAGCTGCGCAATCTCAATCATCAGATTATGCAACGTTTCATTATTCTGACAGTACAGACAGTCTTTCGGATCACTTTTCATGATATTTCTTTTTTAAAGTTTATGTTCGTAAAGCAAAGATAACCGTTATTCCAATATCACAGGTCGACATTCTCATCATTTTCACCGACCAATTTGTACACATCGACATTCTCACCGACAATCCATACTACATCCTCCTCGACAAAAGGCTCGTGCACGTCAGGAGCATGCAAAGTTTCCCCTCCTCGCTCCACTCCAACAATCAGGCAGTGGTATTTCTCGCGTATGCCTGCATCTTTCAATGTTTTACCCAAGAACGGGGAATTTGCATCGATACGCAACTGACGCAGTATCATCTCACTTTTTTCCACGGCGTCCGCAGCTTCAAAGCACTTGGCCTTCGTCGTGTCGTAGCCGTTCGGGAAGCCGATGACGGTGCAGATGGCGAGCTTGCCGCCGACATAGTCCTTCGCCTGCTTCACATAGGAAGCGGGGATGCAGACGGACGCGGTGTGGTATTTCATGCCGTCGTCGCAGATGGCCCTGATCTCGGCCCAGGTGGCCGTCTGGGCCAGCAGGGTATGGTCGACCTTACTGAGGATCTCGTTCCGTTCCATGGAGTAATTCCACCTTTCTGTGTTCGTTGATATAATCCTGATAGCATTTATGGCACATGGCGATATAGCTGTCGTTTCCGCCGAGGAAGACCTGGCTGCCCTCGGTGATGACGTAGCCGTCAGGGCTGATGCGTGCATTGGTCGTGGCCTTGCGCCCGCAGTCACAGATGGTCTTGATCTCGGTGATGGAGTCCGCCAGCTCAAACAGCCGCCGGCTGCCGGGGAAAAGCTTTGTCTGGAAATCCGTCCGCAGGCCGAAGCACAGGACGGGCAGATTTTCGCGGTCGACCAGCTCCCGCAGCTGGTCGATCTGCTCGCCGGTCAGAAACTGGCACTCGTCGACGATGATCACGTCGAGCGCAGCGTAAATTCGCCGTCCCGCCGGTCGGCGGCGGGCTTCATCAGCCAGACGCGCATGCCGCGCTCCTCATAATTATACTTCGTAATGAGCGCCGTCGCCGTCTTGCTCGAGCCCATCGCACCGTATTTGAAATACAGCTTCGCCATATCCTCATCCCTTCTTTTATGGGGTATTGGTTATTATACCAAATCTGCCGCCCATTTGGAAGAG
>OHFI01000451.1_pt1 | contig 16675 bp, 17 predicted proteins | sample 1567431 | NCBI WGS metagenome assembly OHFI01 (sample SAMEA3879569, study PRJEB24766) | human gut metagenome | biome: human-associated habitat; feature: feces | place: USA | collected 1985/1987 | reverse complement strand
GGCTCTTTGCTCGCTCCCAACAGATGCGCTGCAGATCCTCCTCCGCGCCCTCCATGTTAGGAGTATAGGTTCCCTTCGGTATCGGGCGGACGTACTCGACCATGTCGGCAATTTTATTTGTATTGGTAACAACGACCTCGTAAGCCTTTTCCTTGCCAAGATAGGAAAATTCCTCCAGCATTTCATCAGTCGTCCTGAGATACAGCGGCGGCTGATATTCGGCATCGGCAAACTTGTCGTACATAAGTATCTTTCTGAATATAGAGTCCGCAGGGTCCATAAAATGAACGTCGCAGGTGGCAACAACGGGTATGTTCAGCGCCTCACCCAGCTTAACGATCGTTTTGTTGAACTCCTGCAGATCCTCAACGGTGTTGATGTTCTCGTAATCCTCATCACGGATAAGGAACTGGTTGTTGAGGGCAGGCTGTATCTCCAGATAATCGTAAAATGAGGCTATCTCGCAGAGAACGTCCCATGGTCTGCCGTCACGGACAGCAGTGAAAAGCTCGCCCGATTCGCAGGCGCTTCCCACGATGAGACCCTCACGGTACGTGAGCAGCTCGGACATGGGTATTCTCGGCCGCCTGTGGTAATGGTTCAGGTGGCTGAACGAAACCAGCTTGTACAGATTTTTAAGTCCCGCATTGTTGCGCACAAGTATTATCTGATGATAGGTTCTCAGCAGCCTTGGGTCAACGTTCTTGGTAACGCTGTTTATCTCGCTGATGTTCACACAGCCGTGCTCGGTGATAAGACGTGTGGCAAGCTTGATGAAAATGCGTCCCAGCATTTTTGCGTCCTCAAAAGCACGGTGATGGTCAAACTCGCCCAGTCCAAGATGCTTTGCCACAACATCAAGCTTGTGCTTTTTAAGCTCAGGCAGCATACTGCGGCACATTACCACCGTATCAATAGTGGAAAAATGGAACTCAATGCCGTGACGGAGACATTCCGCACGGATAAAGGACGTATCAAAGCCCGCATTGTGGGCAATAAGCACGGGATCTTCACCACAGTATTCGATGAATTTTTCCAGCGCTTCCTTCTCGGAGGGCGCACCCTTGACCATTTCGCCCGTGATACCCGTAAGCTTTGTTATCCTCTCGGGGATAGGACGCTCGGGGTCGGCAAAGCTGGAAAATGTGTCGCATAGCTCCAGGTCACGGAGCCTTACTGCACCGTACTCGATGATCCTCTCGCCTGTAGCTGAAAAGCCCGTTGTCTCCAGGTCAAACACGATAAGCTCGCCCTTGATGGGAACGTCCTTATAGACCTTGACAGCCTCAACGGTATCATCAACGGAATAGGCTTCGCAGCCGTATATTATCTTAAACTCTCCGCCGCCTTTTCTTATATCATCGCAGGCAGCCACCGCATCGGGAAATGCCTGAAGTCCACCGTGGTCAGTGATGGCAATAGCCTTATGTCCCCACGAATATGCACGCTTGATAAGCTTGTCCGCTGGGGTTATCGCATCCATCTGGGACATATTGGTGTGCATATGAAGCTCAACACGCTTTTCCTCGCAGGTATCAGTTCTTTCAAGCTTTTTCACCAGCATGATATCATTGGCACGCATGATAAATTCGTTGTCAAATGTATCAAAATCCGCCTTGCCCCTGATAACAACGGTGCAGCCCTTTTTGAGCTTTGCAAGAACATTTTCGCTGTCCTTGTCGGCAAAATCCTTTATGGAAATAGAACCCGTGTAGTCGGTAAGGCTAACGGTGGTTATGCGCTTTTCCTCACCCTTTTTGTTTTTTATCTCCTTTTCGGCATAGTCAAAAACATCGCCCCAGATAACAATTCCGTTTCTGGCTTCATTTATATCGCCGATGTTGGTAACGCTGTCGGCATAAATGCGCTTTCCCTTGACTATCTCAGCGCCGTCGCTCATTACGGGGATATCCTTGAAATCAACGGTGACTGTCTGAGGAGCCTCTTCCACATATGCGGGACGTGCAGGAATGTCAGGGTCGGGAATTGGCAGAGAATCGGAATAGACCTGCTTCATCATCTGCTCATAATGGTAGTCATTATCCTGCTCTGTCTGCTTTTCGATAAGCTTTACGGTAAGTTTTACGGAAAATTCCTCATTCAGCAGCTTTGCAAGAGCATTTTCAAAGCCAGCCCTTGACAAAAGCTCCGCACCGCCTCTTTTAAGCTCGATATGTACGGTATTGTTGTCGATATAATAAAACGCACCGTTAAGATGACCGTTTATAACCGCCATATCCTGCTTTAAACGCTTGACAGCCTCGCCCGTGTATTTTGCGTCCAGCATATCGGGAGTATATCTGCACTTTACACGCAGATAGTCCAACCCCACAGCCTTTGCCGCCACACGCTCGAACTCGTCAAGGTTATCAAACCTTTGCAGCTGAGTAAACTTTGCAAACAGAACCATCTGCTTGCCGTCCTTGCTGTGGCATATTTTCAGCAGCTCTCCCCTGCCTACGGGGTTGGGGATATTATCGGTATATTCGGAAAAAAGCTCTTTTATCAGCAATTTCTGTTTTCCTCCCGCAGCTTGTCTATCTCAGACAAAAGCTCTTTCAAAACGTCCTCTTCCTTTACTTTTCTAAGAAGCATGCCCTTTCGGAAAATAACGGCACAGCCGTCTCCACCCGCAATGCCGATATCAGCCTCGGCAGCCTCTCCGGGGCCGTTGACAGCACAGCCCATGACTGCAACCGTGATATCCTCGGGGATATCCTTTACCGCAGCTTCAACGCTCTTGGCAAGCCCTACTATATCTATCCTTGTGCGTCCGCAGGTGGGACATGACACAAGCTTTACTCCGTGACCAAGACCGATTGCTTTGAGAATATCCTTTGCAGCTGCCACCTCGGTAACAGGGTCATCAGTGAGGGAAACTCGGATAGTCTCGCCTATGCCGTCACAAAGCAACGAGCCAATTCCAACAGCCGATTTGATAAGTCCCATATGAGCCGTGCCAGCCTCGGTAACACCAAGATGCAGAGGATATTCAGTCTGCTCTGCCGCAAGGCGGTATGCTGCTATCATTGTCTTAACGTCGGATGATTTAATGGAAATTACGATATCATTGAAATCGCACTGCTCCAGCAGCCTTGCGTGACCTATAGCGCTTTTGACAAGAGCCTCGGCGCAGGGGCCGCCGTACTCGGCAAGAATATCCTTTTCAAGGGAGCCTGAGTTAACGCCTATCCTTATGGGGATATTTCTTGCACGGCAGGCATCGGCAACAGCCTTTACCCTGTCCATTCCGCCGATATTTCCGGGGTTTATGCGTATCTTATCCACGCCTGCTGCGGCACATTCCAGCGCCACCTTATAATCGAAATGGATATCCGCAACCAGAGGCACGGATATCCTGTTCTTTATGGCTTCAATGAGCCGTACATCTTTAAGTGATGGCACAGACACACGAATTATCTCACAGCCTGCCTCTTCAAGCGCCATTGCCTGACGGACATTGCCCTCCACGTCATCAGCAATAACATTGAGCATGGACTGGATATATATTTTCTTACCGTCAAAGGTAAGGTTTCCGACTTTTACGGGGTGGAGCTTTCTCATTTTGCATTCTCCTTTGATTTGCGGTATCTTTCAGCACAAGGCTACTTTATGATATTCTTCACATCATTGAATGTAACAAAGAGCATAAGCAGCATAAGCAGTGCAAAGCCCGCAAAATGTATCATACCCTCTGTTTCGGGCTTCATGGGCTTTTTGCGCATCGCTTCGATGATAAGGAAAACCAGTCTGCCGCCGTCAAGAGCAGGCAGGGGCAGGAGGTTGAAAATTCCCACGTTTACCGAAATAAGCATAGCTATTTCAAGCAGAAATCCTATATCAAAGCCTGATTCCTGAGCGCTTTCCGAGATAACCGTAACTATTCCCACAGGGCCCTGAAGATTGTTAAGGCCGTATTTGCCTGTGATAAGGTCTTTCAGTGAAAGGAGCACAAGGCGTGAATAGTAACAGAACTTGTTTCCCGCCTGAGGAAGAAGATCAGCTGCTCCAAGCTTCTTGGCATATACCTTGAAATCATAGTTGAGCACACGCTCGCCTGTTTCTTCATCAACAGTGAGCTGGAATTTTACACCGTTCAGATCAAGCTTCCGGCCGTCACGCACTACCACAAAATCAAGTACGCCGTCCCCGTCATTTCTGAGCTGATAGATGATGTCATTTGCAGTGAAGATATGCAGTCCGTTGACCTTTACTATCCTGTCGCCCACCTGCATACCCGCTGCCTGACAGCCCGAACCGTCGGATATCTCGGCAACGATATTTGTGGTGTATTGCTGTGCCACCAGAAGTGTCACTATGGAAATAAGAAAACCGAGTATCAGGTTCATTATGGCACCTGCTGCAATAACTGCCATTCTGCGCCAAACAGACTTGCTGCGGAAGCTGTTCTCGCTGACTGCCTCCTCGTCCTCGTCCATGGAGCAGTAACCGCCAAGGGGCAGGATACGAATGGTAAAAAGCGTGTTTTTACCCTGCTTTTTGAATATCGCAGGGCCCATTCCTATGGCAAATTCCTTTACGTCTATCCCACATTTTCTCGCAACGATAAAGTGACCGAACTCATGTACCACCACGATCACGCAGAAAATAAGGATCGCACAGATGATAGAAATAACTGTACTCATTAGCTCCTCCGAAAATCAGCAGATGTGATATCTGCTGTCAATAAACGCTCTTGCAGCCTTATCTGCTTCAAGAACCGTGTCAACGCTGTCGGCGCACTTTACGGGTATCTCATCAAGTGCGGCGCATACTCCCCTGCCTATATCGTTAAAGCCTATCTTTTTGTCAAGGAAAAGCTCAACTGCACGCTCGTTGGCACCGTTCACGATGCTTCCCGCCGTTCCGCCTGTTTCGGCAGCCCTGACAGCCGCAGCAAGGCAGGGAAAAGCCTCCATATCTGGCTTTTCAAAGGTAAGCCTGCCATAATCGGTGAGGGAAAGCTTACCTGATGCCGAGGGCATACGCTCGGGATATGTAAGAGCCAGCTGTATCGGTATCTTCATATCGGGAACGCCAAGCTGAGCAATGACCGCATTATCCGCCAGAACTATCGCCGAATGGACAACGCTCTGCCTGTGGACAACTATCTCCACATCAGAGGGCTTGACGTGAAAAAGATGGCACGCCTCCATAAGCTCCAGACCCTTGTTCATAAGTGTGGCGCTGTCAACGGTTATCTTTCTGCCCATTGACCAGTTGGGGTGCTTGAGCGCCTGCTCGATAGTCACATTTTCAAGCTCTTCAAATTTCTTTCCAAAGAAAGGCCCGCCCGAAGCGGTAAGGATTATCCCTTTGAGCTGCTTTGAAACGTCACCCTTTATGCCCATTATGCACTGAAAAATTGCGCTGTGCTCGCTGTCAACGGGAAGTATCTGTCTGCCAAGGTCGGCAGCCAGCTTCATAACGATATCTCCGCCTGCAACAAGAGTTTCCTTGTTGGCAAGAGCAACGTCCAATCCGCTTTCAAGAGCTGCAATAGTAGGCTTTAATCCGACCATTCCCACAACGGAATTGAAAGTGATATCCGCAGTATCGTCCGACGCACAGTCCCTCCATACCCGTAAGTATCTCGGTGCCTGTTCCGAAAAGCTCATTTTTTAAAGGCTTGACATATTCCTCATCAAAGATGCAGACCCTTTTCATGCCGAACTCTTTTGCCTGCTCAGCAAGTCTTTTATAGTTGCTTTTCAGAGCAGCGGAATGTATGCCGATGCCGTGGAGCCTGCATACCTCGGCAGTCTGAGTGCCGATAGAGCCGCCCGATCCCAGCAGATTTATCTTCTTCATAAAAACGTCTCCAAAAAAATCAAGGTGCTGCCCTGCTCCGAATTTATCCGAGCTCGAAACAGCACCGTTATTTCACATCATCAGCTAACGCTGGAAACAAATATATTCTGACCGAATGCGTTGAAAACCAGCATGATATAAGGAAGCACAAAATAAACGCTGTCAAAGCGGTCAACTATTCCGCCGTGACCGGGAAGTATCTTGCCGTAATCCTTGATACCGTACTCTCTTTTGAGAAGTGAAGCTGAAAGGTCGCCCACCATACTGATGGGAGTTGCTATCATCATTACAACGGAAAGCAGCAGGTAATTTACCTCAAAATCAATTCCGTTCAGGTGCATAACATACTTGTAGCCCATTGCGTAAAGAATGAAAACAATGACAGTTACCACAAGTCCGCCGACTGCACCCTCGACTGTTTTCTTGGGAGAGATATCGGGGCAGAGCTTGTGCTTGCCGAAGAATGTACCTACAAAATATGCACCGCCGTCAGGTATCCACGCAGCCATAAGAGCCATTATAACATAGGATATGCCGTGAACGCTGCTCATATTCTTCAGAGATACAAGGCAGGTAACGGAAAGTGTGATAAGGCAGGTGGTGGTCACCATCACAGCCAGCTTGTCAAAGGGCAGGCGCTTGTGATCGGCAACATATCCCGCAAACATCAGGAACACGATAACAGAAGCTGCAAGCAGTCTCCAGATATCGCCGATAAAATCAAACCATGTAAGCAATGGTATCGTCACAGCAAAGGCAATGCACATTGCAAAATGGCCCGGATACTTATTCACACCGCAGCCGCAGGCATGGAGAATCTCATACACGGACATTCCCGCTATTGCCGCTACAACAATGGGATAAAGCACGGTATTGCTGAGTATCATTACGATTATGCCAATAGTAATACCGATTATAGCAGTTATGATTCTTGTTTTCACGGTCAAACACCTCCGAAGCGCCTGCTTCTTGAAGCGTATGCTTCAAGAGCCTTATCCAGCTCTTTTTCATTGAAATCAGGCCATAAAACATCTGTAGAATACAGCTCGGCATACGCCGCCTGCCACAAAGCCTCAGCTCGCCGCTGGTGCGTATGATAAGGTCGGCATCGGGTGCTGAACCTGTGTAAAGCATTCCCGAAAAAAGCTTCTCGTCAATATCGGAGGGCTTAATGTCCCCATCGGCAGCAGCTTCCGCCAGACGCCTTGCCGCATAAACAATATCATCTCTGCCGCCGTAGTTCATCGCAAACATGATCGTCATAGAGTCATAGCCCGCAGAATTTTGCTCCAGCTTTATCATGCGCTCCCTGAGCTTTTCGGGGAACGGCTCCTTGCTGCCGAGAAACATTATCCTTGCTTTTTTGCCCGTAAATCGGTCAGCCTCGTCAAGATAATCGTAAAAAAGGCGCATAAGAGCATCTACCTCTTCCTTGGGGCGCTTCCAGTTTTCGGTGGAAAACGCAAAGAAAGTGGCATACTTTATTCCCCTGTTTCGGCAGGCATCCATTATCTTGCGGAGATTATCGGCTCCCGCCTTATGACCCGCAGGACGTGGAAGGCCACGCTTAGCAGCCCATCTTCCGTTGCCGTCCATTATAAATCCCACATGAGCAGGAACATTTGCAGTGTTTTTAGAAAGATCAGATGCGCTTATAACTACACAACCTCTCTGTAAATCAAATATAGCCGCAGATCAGACGGTCATGATCTCCTTTTCCTTGTCAGCAACAACTGCGTCGATATCATCAACAGCCTTGTCAGTTACCTTCTGGAGATCCTTTTCGATAGACTTCATGTCGTCCTCGGTGATCTCGGAATTCTTCTTCATAGCCTTGAGCTTGTCAAGAGCATCTCTTCTTGCATTTCTTACAGTTACCTTAGCCTCTTCGCCGTCAGCCTTTACCTTCTTTACAAGCTCCTTACGGCGCTCCTCAGTGGGCTGAGGGAATGCAAGACGGAGTACCTTGCCGTCATTTGTGGGAGTGATGCCGATATCGGAAGCAAGGATAGCCTTTTCAATATTCTTGAGAGCAGACATATCCCAGGGCTGGATAACCAGAACTCTTGCCTCGGAAACGCTGATTGCAGCCATTGCGTTGATAGCTGTGGGAGTTCCGTAGTAATCTACCTGGATCCTGTCGAGAACAGCAGGGTTAGCTCTTCCTGCTCTTACTGTGGTAAGCTCTCTTTCAAGGGCTGCGAGGCACTTGCTCATTTTCTCCTGGGCTGTTTTAACTGTTTCGTGCATATTGATCTTTTCCTTTCAAAGTATATTTATCACGTATTATTGCTTATTCGGGAACTACGAGTGTTCCGACATTCTTGCCCATGCAGGCATCATAGATATTTTCGGGACGGTTGAGGTCAAAAACAAGAATGGGAAGATTATTGTCCTTGCACATGGAAGCAGCGGTGCTGTCCATTACCGCAAGATTTTTGAGAAGTATCTCGTTGAATGTGAGCTTATCGTACTTGACAGCGTCATCATACTTGTTGGGGTCCTTATCGTAAACGCCATCTACCATTGTAGCCTTGAGGACGATATCCGCCTCGATCTCGGCAGCTCTCAGAGTTGAAGCGGTATCTGTGGAGAAGAAGGGATTTCCCGTTCCGCAGCCGAAGATAACGACTCTTCCCTTTTCAAAATGTCTTACAGCCTTGTTTCTTATGTAAGGCTCTGCGACCTGAGGCATTGAGATAGCAGTCTGAACACGTACATCAAGTCCCATGGACTCCAGCACATCAGCAACAGCAAGTGCATTCATTGTGGTCGCAAGCATTCCGATATGGTCTGCACGGGTCCTGTCCATAGCGCCGCTGGAACGGCCTCTCCAGAAGTTTCCGCCGCCTACAACGATACCCATCTGAACGCCTGCATCGGCGCACTTCTTTATGCTTGCGCATATGGGCGTGATAACGCTGTAGTCAAGACCTGTCTTCTTATCTCCCGCAAGGGCTTCTCCGCTGAGCTTGAGAAGAACTCGCTTATATTTGATCTCATCGGGCATAATTCAAACATCCTTTCCCTCTATCATACATTTTCAATTATCTATTTTACACTATTTTGCTTATAATGTAAAGAGTTTTTTGTAAAAACTTGTCACAGAGAGAAATTATTTTACATAATTATCAAAAATATTTTCGCAGGCTGCGTTATCGGCTGTAACAACATACATATAATAACCGCCGCTGTACTTTGAAAAATAATTCTCCAGCTTGTCATATTCATCGGGATTGTAACCCTCGAAATCCTTTTCTCTTGCAGTAATGCGCTTTTCAACCGCAGCTTCAAGAGCCGCTTCATCGATATCGGAAGCATCTATAACGAATATCTCATCCGCAAATCCGCCTGAGCCGCAGATGGACATTGCAAAGTCGCAGCCCTCGGGGATTTCAAAATCAAGATACATATGAACACGGTCAGCGCCGATATCAGCCATGGAGGGCAGCTCTACGGTGTTTTCTATCTCAGCAACGATATCCGCACAGGTGAAAGCTTCCTTGGTCTCGGAGGTCTCAGTTGTTTTCTCAGTCTCGCTGACGGTAGTTTCCTCGGAGGAAGCCGCTTCTGTTTCGCTCACAGTCTCGGAAACGGACTCAGTGACGCTTTCGGTCTCCGACTGAGCGGAAGTATCTGCAGGAGCCTCGTTTTCTGCCCCGCAGGCTGTCATCATAACAGCACATAAAGCCGCCGCAGCGGCAAGACAATATTTCTTCATATCTACTATCACCTTTCAGAAAGACCTGCTGTTACAGACCTTTTCATATTTTTCTTATTCTCCGCTGTAAACGTGTGTACGAAGATATTCAAGCATAGTCCTGTAGGTAGGCTTCTTGAAATGCACACCGTCCGCCTCGGCGTCCTCCTCGGGAAATCTTCCGTCGGGGCCTTTGAGTGCCGTGTTAAGGTCAACATAGTAAACACAGCGGTTGTTTGCAAATTTAAGCAGATCGGCATTGAAGCTGTCGATATCCGAATTAAGGATAGGATTATCCTCGTCAGTTTCCCTCTCCCCTGTTACGGGCGGAACGGAAATGACATAGATATCCGTATTTTCCCTGTTGATGCTGTCAATAAAATCGCCGTAATATGACAAAAGCTGCTCATCGGTATAGGTTCCCAGCATATTAAGTCCCAGCAGGATATAAACATGCCGGGGAGAAGCGGCATTAACCTTATCGGCTGCAAGGATCTCGCTTCCGTCTGCATTTGTAAGAGGTGTAGTGCCTATACTGACAACGCTCATTCCGATGCCTGCAGCGATCTGCTCCTCGGGGATAAAGCCGTATGTGCCAAGTCCCACCATAAGGGAGTCGCCCACAAACATACAGTCATCAAAGTAGCTTTCATCTACCTCTGCACTTTCGGCAACGGGGTTAATGTCGGCAGTAGATGTTCTTTCGCTCACCGCCTCCGTTTCTGTTTCTGTTTCCGTTTCCGAAACGGTCTGTGAAACGGTAAAAGCCGTCACCTGAGATGCGCTGCCGTCAGCTTGGGGCTTATCATCGGCAGGCGAGCTGCTTTTCATATAAAGAGCAAAGCACGCAGCGAAGCTTGCTGCGGCAAATAATATTACAAAAGAAATACGGAATTTGATGCCGTTTTCCTTCTTTTTGCGGTCATAGTATGAGGACAAATCAATTCCATCCTTCCGAGTCTGAACCAACTTTCATTATGCCTGTAAGACAACTAAAAATATTATACTACAAGCTCATACAAAAATCAACAGCCCACATAATTAAAATTCTATGAACGTAGATGCTTGTAGCTATGTACAGGGAACACATTTATTCAGTGTGTTCCCTGTAAAGTCTTATCCCGCCGCACTTTTGGCACATTCAAGCATGGTGTCGGCAAAAATGCCATATCCCCTTGTAGGGTCACGGACAAGCACATGAGTGACCGCTCCCACAAGTTTGCCGTTCTGGATAATGGGACTGCCGCTCATTCCCTGAACTATGCCGCCCGCTTTATCCAGCAGCCGTTCATCGGTCACATGAATGACCATATTCCTGCAGTCGGTGGAATTGCCCATATCTATCTTTTCGATCTCGACCGAATAGCACTCAGGCTCGCAGCCGCTGATGGTGGCATATATCTCAGCCGCACCTGTCTGCACTTCCTGCCGCATTGCCACGGGAACTGCACTTTTAAGTGTGGGACTGCTGCCCATTTTGCCGTAAACGCCGCATTCGCTGTTTTCAAGCAGGCTTCCGCTGGCTTTGTCGGAGGTGAACATTCCGATAAGCTCTCCCGGAGCGCCTGCCGTGCTTTTTTTCACGCCGCTGATATATACGTCAGCCGCTTCACCGCAGGACATGGTAAGCATCTCTCCCGTGTCCGTATCGCAGACAGGGTGTCCAAGACCTGCAAATATCCCTGTGGAGGGGTCATAAAAAGTCACCGTGCCTATGCCTGCGGAGCTGTCTCGCACCCACATTCCCGCACGGTAGCTGTCGTCCGAAGCCGCTTTGCTCGGTTTGAGAAAAACCACTCTGTGCTCACCGCTGCGTATCAGCTCCACACCAAGGGTCTTGCCGCCGCTTTCCTCGATAATGCGGCTCACGTCCTTATTGCCCGAAACAGGCTTGCCCGAAATGCTGACGATAACATCGCCCTCGTCAATGCCTGCTTCCCTTGCAGGCGATATGATACCGTCACCAGTGTCAAAGCCCGTAAGCTCCACTACCAGAACTCCCTCGGTCATAAGCTTTATGCCAAATGGCGTTCCGCAGGGAATTACCACAGGCTCTGCCACCTCGGTGACATTTACATTCTTTATGGGAAATACGCCGAAAAGGGTCAGCTGCTCAGTGCGGGAAGCCAGCGCCCCAGACATTGCCGCCGCATTCTGCGGGCACTGCACATAAAAGGAATAATTTTCGGGAATAATACTCTCTGAACGAACTGCTATATGCTCGCCCAGCTTCAGATTTTCTCCGCCCGTAACAAGATAATTATCGGGGAGAGAAACGTTATAATAAAGGATACCGCCCGTAAGTGCCGCAAGGGCGGCACACGCCGCACCACGGAGCAGTTTAAGTGCTGATACCATATCTTCATCCTCTCCGCAGCTCTCCGCCGCATCTTTTACCGATCTGCAATAAAGCCGAGTAAACAGCATCTTATTGAAAGCCTGTACAGCTTTTATCGTTCATCGGCACGAACTTCCTGCCGCAAGGTGCCGACCGCAGCACACAGCACAACAGAGTGCATTCTTTGTCGGAGCTTACCCTTACTGTTTTAATATTTGCACCGCACTTCAAAATATAAGAGTTTTATATTCTGTAATTTTACCCCCATTCTTTTAAAAATCAAGTCGGATTTAGCATTAAATGTACATATGTCCATTTCTTCATTTTATTGGTCATTTGTCACTCACCTGCAAATTTTTATTATCGGGTCAAAAATCGCTTGCATAGGCGCAAAAAATGTGATATAATGTTATATTAGCAGTGCTGTGATGATACAGCGGTTTTATTTTACAGGAAAGAACGGTATTTTTTATGGAAATTTTCAGAAAGATAATCCTGGGGCTGAGCTGCGCCGCATTTGCGGTATGCTGCCTTTTTCTGAATCTTATGGGCGGAATAGGACTTATGTCCAATAACTATACTGACATCGGAAGAGCACTGATAATTTCCGTAGTGCTTCTCGGTCTATCGCTGCTGCTGGCTTTTTTCAGGAACCGGATAACAAATCTCGGCTCAGCGCTTCTGAATATTGCAGGAACTGTTTTTTACATATACCCGATTTCAGTTCTCAACGGGATCCCCAATGCAACTGTACCAAAAGAAAGCATTGAGGTGCTCACATCAAGGATATATCCCGCAATAATCGTTACGGTGCTTCTGGCAATAGCTGTTTTTGCGGATATCTTCTCATATGAACGCTCGGTAAAGCGTGCCGAGCGCAAAAATGCAAAGCTCAAAGAAAAGAACCGTTCTCTAAAAGAGGACGAAAAGATCGTATAAATTTCCGAAAGGAATGGTAATATAAATGAGTGTCACTATTAAAGATGTAGCCAAAGCGGCAGGCGTATCGGTAGCAACTGTTTCACGAGTGCTCAACAACAGCTCGGCAGTATCCGATGAGACTGCGGCGGCAGTTAACGAGGTCATAAATGAAATGGGTTACAGTCCCAATTTTCTCGGCAGAAACCTGAGGAAATGCGAGACAAACAATATCCTTGTTATTCTGCCCTCAACTGAGCATACTGTTTACAGCAACATCATCAATGGTATGCAGGACGCAGCATATCCGTTTTATGATATTTTCCTCAGTACAAGCAACAGCTATCTTGATACCGAGATGCGTCTGCTTAATATGCTCTTTAACCGCACAGTCGATGCGGCAGTGCTTCTCGGAACTCAGATAGACGGCGAAAAACTCAACGAGCTGAACAAGAGCTATAACATTGCTCTCTGCTGCGAGCGCAGAGAGGGTGCAAATGTTCTCACCGTTACTATCAATGACGAAGCGGCGGCTTTTGACGCTGTAAGCTTTTTCCTGAAAAAAGGAAAGAGGAAGATTGCTCTTATCACCACTGTAACAAGCGCTCATTCCTCTCACGACCGAGAAGCGGGATATACCCGTGCTCTGGCAGCTTACGGCATTGAAAAGGACGAAAAGTACATCTACCGCTGCTCATATGATTACACCGACGGCTGTGAGGCACTGAAATATTTTATGAGCCTCCCCGAGCCTCCCGAGGCAGTTTTCTGCATTTCCGACCTGCTGTCAGTTGGCGTTATAAAGCAGGCTTCCCGTGACGGCATTGCCATCGGCTCACAGCTGGAGGTTTGCGGCTTTGATAACATCAGCCTCAGCGAAATGTATATCCCCGGTATAACCACCGTTGCTCAGCCCGGATATGAAATGGGCAAGACAGTTATCACAAAGCTTCTGGAAAATATGCACAAGACCGAAAAGAACAATGAGCATATCATTCTGGATCACGAGCTTATTATCCGTGGCTCGGCAAAATAAATACATCTGCAAAAAAGGAATTTTTTATGATATATACAGTTACCTTCAATCCCGCAGTTGACTATGTTCTCAGGCTCCCAAGCCTTAACGGCGGAAGCGTGAACAGAACCACCTCAGAAAAAATATGCTGGGGCGGAAAGGGAATAAATGTTTCATATGTGCTGAAAATGCTTGGCACCGAAAGTACCGCATGGGGTTTTGCCGCAGGCTTTACAGGTGCAGCTCTTACTGAAGCGGTAAAGCAAATGGGTATCTCCGCCGACTTTATCACCCTTGATGAGGGCTTTACAAGAATATGCGTCAAGCTTTTCGAGACTGACAGCGCAAGAGAAACTGAGATAAATCCCGGCGGTCCCGTTATCAGCAGCGAAGCCATTGATAAGCTGCTGAAGAAAACCGACACTCTTAAAAGCGGTGATGTACTTATTCTTGCGGGAAGCGTGCCAAAGTCCGTTCCCGAGGACATTTACGAGACTATCTGCCGCAGGCTTGAAAACAGCGGCGTGCTTATTGCTGCAGACGCTTCAGGCAGCCTGCTCACAAAGCTTCTCAAATATAAGCCTTTTCTGATAAAGCCCAATCATCACGAGGCTTCCGAGCTTCTGGGCTGTCCGATATACAATGCAGATCAGGCGGAAGCCTGTGCTCTCAGACTGCGTGTCATGGGTGCATCAAATGTTATCGTGTCTATGGCAGAAAACGGCTCCGTGCTTGCAGCAGAGGACGCAAACGTATATCGAATAGGCGCTCCCAAGGGCACCGCTGTCAACTCTGTAGGCGCAGGCGACTCAATGCTTGCAGGATTCATTGCAGGATACATAAACACCAAAAATTATGAGACCGCCCTCAAATGGGGTACAGCCGCAGGAAGCGCAACCGCATTCTCCGCAGGACTTGCAGACCGTCCCACATTTGACAGGCTTTTAAAGGAGATCTCGGAGTGAACAGGATCGCTGAATTCAAAAAAATATCAAAGGAGCAGTTCTTGGCTGACGGCGCAAGACTTCTTCCCGACTATTCGGAAGCTGAGCTTTCACAAATGTATGAGGATATCCGCCTGCCAAAGCGTGCTACATCAGGCTCCGCAGGCTATGACTTTTATATTCCCTGCCCCATAAAGCTTATGCCCAACGAAACAATAACTATCCCCACAGGAATACGTGCAAGGATAGATGACGGTTGGTTCCTTATGTGCTGCCCCAGAAGCGGACTTGGCTTTAAGTACCGCCTGAGGCTCGACAACACCGTTGGCATTATCGACAGCGATTATTTTGGCGCTGACAACGAGGGTCATATCCAGATAAGGATAACCAACGAATCAAACAGCGGCAAAATACTTGAGTTGAAGGCCTCCGACGCATTTGCACAGGGAATCTTCATGCCTTTCGGAATAACAGTTGATGATGCAGCCGAGGACAAGCGCAGCGGCGGTTTCGGAAGCACTTCTGCAAAATAAATTCAGCTAAAATGAATTTATATTTTTAATTTCCTGCATTTTCGCATTTTACCCACTTGACAAGCGCTTCAAAAAGAGTTACCATATATTTATAAAATAATGCTGTAATGGAGCGATGTTTATGAAAATGGTAAAAGCAATAATCCGTCCCGAAAAGGTTTCAGATGTGCTTACCGCTTTGGCGGATAACGGAATATATCCTGCAACAAGAACAAGCGTTCTTGGCCGTGGAAAGCAGCAGGGTCTTAAAGTAGGCGCTATCCATTACGATGAAATGCCCAAGGAAATGGTCATGGTTGTGGTGGAGGATGAAATGGTGGATAAGGTAGTTAACGTTATGATAACCGCTGCCCGAACAGGCGGCAAGGGTGCATACGGTGACGGAAAGATATTCATTATCCCTGTTGAACAGGCTATAACCATAAGCACAGGCGAATACGGTCTGTAATATACTATTTTAATTCCATAAAAAAAGCAAAACGGCTGTCGTGAAATACCGACAGCCGTTTTATTGTTAGCCCACATGACAGCCCGTGATAGTCACAGCCGCAGCCTGCCTGCCAGTCTCGTCATAAACATTGACATTGTAGTAGCAGGTGGTGCGTCCGTCCTTTACACAGTGCGCCTCGGCATAAAGCATATCGCCCTTGGCCGCACTGAGAAAAGCTATGTTGGAGCTTATGGAGACTACTCCCATTTTCTCATGGTTCGAAGCCACTGCAAAGGCAAAGTCCGCCAGTGTGAAATAAACTCCGCCCATAACGCCGCCCATGGCATTTTTATGCTTGCGTTCAAGCTTTACGGAGCATTTTGCGTATCCATCGCCTATCTCCTCAATGACGGCGCCATTCTCGGTAGCAAACCTGTCATCTGCAAAAACTTCTCTTACTTCCTCTAAGGTCTTCAAATCCGTTCACCTGTCCTTTTATGCTTTAAGTTACTGTTATTATACCACATTTTTTCGCAAAAATACAATAGAAATATTTGACAGTTACATATACGAACCGCAGCGCACTGCTCCGCATATAATGTGTAAGGGCAGGATAAATGCCCATTATTCAGGAAAGGAAATGCGCCATGTCCGACACATATATTATCGCAGGCGGAGATATGCGTTTTTCAGCCCTTGCCGAACAGCTTGGGGATAAGCACAGGGTCTATACCGTCGGCTTTGACAAAAACGTTTTTACATCAGACAAGATCACAGTGGCAGACAATGTTATGTCCGTCCCTCAGCGCACCGATTATCTGGTGCTTCCCCTGCCGCCCTCGTCGGACGGCATTACCCTCAGCACGCCATTTTACCGAGGCACCATATCCCTCAAAGAGCTTTCGGGCAAGGTGAGGGACGGCGGCATCGTTTTCGGCGGCAGGATATCCCCGCAGGTGCGTGAGATATTCTCTTCTAAGGGAATA
>OHFI01000427.1_pt1 | contig 17313 bp, 10 predicted proteins | sample 1567431 | NCBI WGS metagenome assembly OHFI01 (sample SAMEA3879569, study PRJEB24766) | human gut metagenome | biome: human-associated habitat; feature: feces | place: USA | collected 1985/1987 | reverse complement strand
TTTGAAATATTCTCTACGGTTTACAACTTTTACAAGCTTCATATCCCTCATCAATCAGCTTCTCCCGCTCCCCCGTATACTTTTTTCGGTTCTCAGACTTGATATTCTTCACAGAATCCTTTAGCACCGTGAGTGTACGAAGCCCCAGAAAATCCATCTTTAAAAGGCCAAGCTCCTCGAGCTGTACCATGTTGTACTCTGCGGTAGGGCTTCCGTCGTTTGCCCTTCCAAGAGGCACATAATCGCTCGCCACACCCGGATAGATTACCACACCTGCTGCATGCACGGACGTGTGGTTTGGCAGTCCCTCAAGCCTTTTTGCCATATCTATCATTTCATGCACTCTCGCATCACTGTCGTAAATGCCCTTAAACTCCGGGTTCATCTGAAGAGCCTTGTCAATCGTGATATTAAGCTCCTGAGGCACCATCTTTGCAAGCCTGTCAGTCTCTGCATATGGGAAATCCAGCGCCTTTCCGACTGATTTTATGACACCTCTTGCTGCCATCGTACCAAAGGTGACTATCTGTGTTACAGAATCGTGTCCGTACTTCTGCTGAACATACTCTATGGCGCGATATCTCTCCGCATACTCGAAATCCACATCGATATCAGGCATGGAAACTCGCTCAGGGTTAAGAAATCTTTCAAAAAGCAGATTGTATTTAACCGGATCAATATCCGTGATTCCGGTACAATAGCACACCCTGCTTCCCGCCGCTGAGCCTCGTCCCGGGCCTACCCAGCAGTCGTGCGTGCGGCACCAGTTGATATAATCCCACACGATAAGGATATACTCTATAAAGCCCATGGTCTTTATGATACCAAGCTCATAGTCCATATCTGCATGTATCTTTTTAAGCTCATCAGCACTGTACTCGCCACAGCCTATGTATTTCTCCCTAAAGCCCTTCTCGCAAAGCTCTGTAAGGAAGGCTTCGGCACTATCATAGCCCTCTGGCACCTCATACTTTGGAATCTTGTAATTGCCAAACTCAAGCGTCACATTGCATCTGTCGGCAATTTTCTGTGTATTCTCAATAGCCTCTGTGGCATATGGGAAAAGCGCTCTCATCTGCTCTTCGCTCTTTACGAAAAACTGTCCGCCATCATAGCGCATCCTGTCCTCGTCAGACACCTTCTTCCCGGTCTGGATGCACAAAAGCACATCATGTGCCTCCGCATCGGACTCGTAGGTGTAGTGCACATCATTAGTACACACTAACCCTATTTCAAGCTCCTTGCTCATCCTAAGAAGCTGCTGATTCACAAGCTTCTGGTCATCAATGCCATGGTCCTGCAGCTCAAGGAAGAAGTTGTCTTTTCCAAAGCAGTCCTGATACTTCCTTGCAATCTCCTTCGCCTCGTCATAAAAGCCTCTTACGATGTATCTGGGGATTTCTCCTGCCAGACAGGCAGACAGGCATATAAGCCCCTCGTGATATCTCTCAAGCGTCTCAAAATCCACTCTCGGCCTGTAATAATAGCCCTCTGTGAACCCTATTGACACTATCTTCATGAGATTGGCATAGCCTGTATTATTTTCAGCAAGCAGAATCAGATGATAATACCTGTCATCACCGTGGCTTGTCTCCCTGTCAAAGCGCGAATTTGGTGCCACATATACCTCGCAGCCTATGACCGGATTGATATCATTTGCCTTTGCCGTCTTGTAAAACTCCACCACACCGTACATATTGCCATGGTCTGTGATTGCGGCAGAGTTCATGCCAAGCTCCTTGACGCGCTTTACATATTCTTTTATCTTGTTTGACCCATCGAGCAGACTGTACTCGGTATGGGTGTGAAGATGACAAAATGACATTTGGATTCCTCTTTCTTTATTTTTGTATCGCCGCCCGCCCTTCATGGGGTATGCCATCCGGCGGGTACTGTGGCAGAACAATTTGTAAGAATTGCTAATTTGTCGGTGTCGTTTTCGGCTCAAGGTTTGTGTACATTCGCCAGCTGCACACTTTCGACGCGGCGTACGTCTGTAACTCTGTTAGGTGTGAACAGCAGCAGCCATAGCAAGCCTGCATATCAGATACAGTACAAAAAGATGCACCGGGTAAAAGGCGTAAAAGACATATTTTAGTGAAATACCTCTTTTTCCATTGTAATAGCGAAGCGGTATAAGCATAAAAAGTGCAAAAAACTCTATGGTACCTGAGAAAAGTCCAAGCAGTATGACTGCCACGGCAAATGCAACATCCCGGTTTGAAGAAAGCAGGTACATCATGACAATGCACCCTACACCCGCCGCACCATAATCACAGCAAAGCACAAACTCTGCAATAATCATCATAACAAGCACCACTGATACCATTACTATACACCTGATCAGTGTGACAAGAAACCACTTGACTGCAGAGGATGCCTTTTCTATTTTATCGACCGACTTAAGCCAATCAAGCACTGTGATGGCAAGCAAGCCTAAAAGCAGTGTAAAAAACACATTGTTGCTCTTAAATTCGAGCACTGTATTGTTTATTGCAAGGTCAAACGGTATCTCAGAGATAAGCGCGAATATAAACATCCTCGCAGCATATTTTTCCCTGCTGTGTGTATATTTGAACCCCTCCACAAGCAGGAAGCAGAAAACAGGAAAGGCCATGCGCCCTATAGAACGCATGACCCAGTAGATATCAATAAGCGTTTGTCCACCTATCCCGTTATTTATCATCTGAAGAATAACCGTTGCCGCAATATGGTCTATAAGCATGGTAAAAATGGCTATAAGCTTAAGCGTGCTTCCACTGATACCAGACTTTGCGATAACTTTTTCCAAAATCCTATACTCCTGCCATATTTACGGTAATTCTGTCAAGATGCCAGATATCGTCCACATATTCCTGGATTGTTCTGTCTGAAGAAAACTTTCCTACATGTGCGATATTGAGCAGTGCACTCTTTCTCCATGCGCTCTTGTTCTTGTAATAATCATTAATCTTCTGCTGCGCATTTGCATATGAGCGGAAGTCTGCGAGGATAAAGTAGCGGTCAGCCACCTGTCCCTGCTGTGGATTGAGCAGTGAGTTGTAAAGCTCCCTGAAAAGCTCATGGTCATTTGGTGAATATGTGCCGTCTACAAGCTGGTTTACTACCTTTCTTAGCTCGGCATCGTTATTATATACATCAACAGGATTGTAGTCATGTCTGTTCTCGTGTGAGATGACCTCATCAGAGCTCATTCCAAAGATAAACATGTTGTCAGCCCCTACCTCATCGAACATCTCGACATTGGCACCATCCATAGTTCCGATAGTGAGCGCTCCATTGAGCATAAACTTCATGTTTCCTGTTCCGGATGCCTCCTTGCTCGCTGTGGAAATCTGCTCGCTGACATCTGCTGCCGCAAAAATAATCTCGGCATTGGATACCTTGTAATCCTCGATAAATACTACCTTGAGCTTGCCGCCAATAGAAGCATCGTTATTTATCACATCAGCCACACTGTTGATGAGCTTTATTGTTTTCTTTGCATTTCTGTAGCCTGCTGCTGCCTTTGCTCCAAAAATAAATGTTCTAGGATAGAAATCCATAGACGGATTTTCCTTAATCTTGTTGTACAGATACATCACATGAAGGATGTTCATGAGCTGTCTCTTGTACTCGTGAAGTCTCTTAACCTGCACATCAAAGATAGAATCCGGATTTACATCAATACCATTGTGCTCCTTGATATACTTTGCTAAACGCACCTTGTTTGCTCTCTTAATCTCAGCAAACTCCTGCTGTGCAACAGGGCTGTCCGCATAAGCCTTGAGCTTTGAAAGCATTGTAAGATCTGTAATCCAGCCGGCTCCTACCTTTTTTGTTGCCCAGTCTGCAAGGAGTGGATTTGCATGTGCTAAGAATCTACGCTGTGTGATTCCGTTTGTCTTGTTATTGAACTTCTCAGGGAACATCTCATAGAAATCATGAAGCTCCTGATTCTTAAGTATCTCTGTGTGAAGCTTTGCAACACCGTTTACAGAATAGCCTGCAACGATAGCCATATTTGCCATCTTGACCTGTCCGTCATAGAGGATAGCCATCTTTCTTACCTTGTCCTCATTGCCAGGATATCTCTCATTAATCTGCATCACAAATCTTCTGTTTATCTCGTCAACAATCTGGTATACACGAGGAAGCAGTCTCTGGAATATCTCAATTGGCCACTTCTCAAGCGCCTCAGCCATGATTGTATGGTTAGTGTAGGCTACACATCTTGTAGTGATATCCCATGCATCATCCCATGACAGATGTTCCTCGTCCACAAGGATTCTCATAAGCTCTGCGACTGCAACTGTAGGGTGAGTATCGTTCATCTGGAAAACGACCTTATTCGGAAGATCTTTTAAATCGCTGTGATGCTTTTTAAACCTTGCAAGTGCACGCTGGATGCTTGCTGATACAAAGAAATACTGCTGCTTTAAGCGAAGCTCCTTGCCCTTTACATGGTTATCGTTTGGATAGAGCACCTCAACAAGGTTTCTTGCAAGATTTTCCTGCTCCACTGCCTTGTCGTAGTCACCCTGGTCAAAGGACTCGAGCGAGAAGCCGTTTTTTGGCTCTGCATCCCATATCATGAGAGAATTGACCACATTGTTGTCATAACCGACTATAGGCATATCATAAGGCACTGCAAGCACCGACTGATAGTCCTTCTGCTCGAAATGAAGCTCTCCGTTTTCATCTGTGCTCTCCTGCACATATCCTCCAAACTTGACCTCATAGCAGTACTCCGGACGACGAAGCTCGAATGGATATCCGTCCTTGAGCCAGTTGTCAGGCACCTCAATCTGGAAGCCGTCTGAAATCTGCTGCTTGAACATACCATATCTGTATCTGATTCCACAGCCGTATGCAGGATATCCGAGTGTGGCAAGTGAATCCATGAAGCACGCTGCCAGTCTTCCGAGTCCACCGTTTCCAAGTGCCGGATCAGGCTCCTGGTCCTCAATAGCATTGATATCCACACCAATCTCAGTGAGAGCCTCCTTGACCTCCTTGTATGCTGAGAGGTTTATAAGGTTGTTGCCGAGAGCTCTTCCCATCAAAAACTCCATGGACATATAGTAAACAACCTTTGGATCGTCCTTGTCCATCACTCTCTGTGTGGCAATCCACTCATCCATGATGACATCCTTTACGGCCTCTGATACAGCCTGATAAAGTTCCTGCTGTGTGGCATCATTTATAGTCTTACGATATTTATTTTTTAAATTGTCTGATACAGTCTTAATAAACACCTTTTTGCTAAACGTATTATCTCTCATCTTTTCCTCCTTATGGCACTAAAAGGGAGCAAATTAATGCTCCCTCTCGTGCAGAGATTATTGTTTTTCAACTGCAAGCTTAACAGCCTCGCCATTAATCTTCCAATCCTTTTCATAGCCCTTAAGTTCGCCTGATTTAATTGATACGGCAAGAACCTCGGTCTTGATTTCATCACCAAACTTTTCAAATACATTTGAAAGCTTCTCATCTGCCTCGTATGTCACAGCGATGTGGTCCATAACCTCAAAGCCTGCGTCCTTACGCATTGTCTGGATCTTACTGATGATTTCTCTTACGAAACCTTCCTCGATAAGCTCAGGAGTGAGGTTGGTGTCAAGGACAACGGTTATATTGTTGTCAGATTGTGTCACATAACCCTCCATCTGAGTCATCTCGATAAGTAAATCCTCTTTAGATAATACAACTTCATCGCTAATGCTGTCAAGCTTGAGAGAGCCGGTGCTGTTAAGCTCCTCCATGGCCTTATGACCATCAAGCTCAGCTAAAACTGCCTTAATCTGGCCAAGGTATTTACCATACTTAGGACCCACTGTTCTAAGCTGTGGCTTGAATTTGTAGGTGGTGTAGTGTGATACATCATCAGTGAACTCAACCTCTTTTACGTTGAGCTCGTCTGCAATGATATCCACATAAAATTCATCCAGTTTTTCTGGAGCCTTTACAAACATTTTTCCGATTGGCTGACGGTTTTTGATATTTGCCTCGTTACGGCATGCACGTCCGAGTACTACAACCTTTAGTACCTCATCCATATCAGCTTCGAGCTTTTTGTCAATCAGCTTCTCATCAACTACAGGATAGTCGCACAGATGAATTGACTCCGGTGCGCTCTTGTCGATAGAGCAGACAAGATTTCTGTAGATATCCTCTGTCATGAAAGGAATCATAGGTGCTGCCGCCTTTGATATGGTGACAAGTGCTGTATAAAGTGTCATGTATGCGTTTATCTTGTCCTGCTCCATGCCCTTTGCCCAGAAACGCTCACGGCTGCGGCGTACATACCAGTTACTTAAGTCGTCTACGAACTCCTGAAGGTACTTTGCCGCCTCCGGAATCTTGTAGTTTGACAGGCACTCATCCACTCCTGCCACTGCTGAGTTGAGCTTTGAAAGAATCCACTTGTCCATTACTGCAAGCTTATCATACTCAAGGCTGTATTTTGTAGCATCAAAGTTGTCGATATTTGCATAAAGCACGAAGAATGCGTATGTGTTCCAGAGTGTTCCCATAAACTTACGCTGTCCCTCAAGCACGAGCTTTCCTGAAAACTTCTTTGGAATCCATGGAGCTGATGCTGTGTAGAAATACCATCTGATGGCATCTGCACCGTATGTCTCAAGTGCATCAAACGGATCTACCGCGTTGCCCTTTGACTTGGACATCTTCTGTCCGTTCTCATCCTGTACGTGTCCAAGCACGATGACATTCTCATAAGGAGCCTTGTTGAAAAGGAGTGTAGACTCAGCCATGAGTGAATGGAACCATCCACGTGTCTGGTCAACTGCCTCTGAGATAAACTTGGCCGGGAACTGCTTCTCAAATACTTCCTTGTTCTCGAATGGATAGTGGTGCTGTGCAAATGGCATGGCTCCTGAATCAAACCAGCAGTCAAGTACCTCAGGTACACGGTGCATATCCTTGCCACACTCAGGACACTTGATTGTCACAGCGTCGATATATGGTCTGTGGAGCTCTACCTCTGCTGCCTTTGGATCTCCTGCTTTTTCGGCGAGCTCTGCACGGCTTCCGATACACTCTCTGTGTCCGCATTCACACTCCCAGATATTGAGTGGTGTGCCCCAGTAACGGTTACGTGAGATAGCCCAATCCTGTATATTCTCAAGCCAGTTTCCGAAACGTCCTGAACCGATAGACTCAGGAATCCAGTTTACTGTATTGTTGTTTCTGATAAGATCATCCTTTACTGCTGTCTCCTTGATGTACCATGACTCTCTTGCATAGTAGATAAGAGGCTTGTCACATCTCCAGCAGTGTGGATACTCATGCTCAAATTTCGGAGCATCGAAGAGCTGCTTTCTGCCGCTTAAGTCCTTTAATACCTCAGGATCTGCATCCTTTACCCAAAGTCCGGCATAAGGCGTCTCCTTGGTGAGCTCACCCTTTCCGTCTACGAACTGTACGAACGGAAGGTCATACTTACGTCCGACCTTGGCATCATCCTCACCAAATGCAGGAGCGATATGAACAATTCCTGTACCGTCTGACATAGTAACATATGTGTCACATGTCACGAAAAAGCCCTTCTTGCCCTGCTTATCGGCAACCTGCTTAGCGCAGTCATAAAGCGGCTCATACTCCTTGTACTCAAGATCCTTTCCTTTGTATGTCTCAAGCACCTCATATGCCTTCTTGCCTGCCTCTGCTTCCTCTTTTGAAAGAAGCTGTGAGAGCACCTTGTCTGCAAGTGCCTCTGCCATATAATATGTGTAGCCATCAACAGCCTTTACCTTTACATATGTGTCATTAGGGTTCACACAGAGTGCCACGTTGCTTGGAAGTGTCCATGGAGTTGTGGTCCATGCGAGGAAATATGCATCCTCTCCTACTACCTTAAAACGTACTACTGCTGATTTTTCTTTAACTGTCTTGTAGCCCTGTGCCACCTCCTGTGCAGAAAGCGGTGTTCCACAACGAGGACAGTAAGGAACAATCTTGAAGCCCTTGTAAAGAAGTCCCTTGTTCCAGATTTCCTTGAGAGCCCACCACTCTGACTCAATGAAATTGTCGTCATATGTGACGTATGGATTGTCCATATCAGCCCAGAAACCTACTGTGTTGGAGAAATCCTCCCACATACCCTTGTATTTCCATACAGACTCTTTACACTTCTTGATGAATGGCTCAAGTCCGTAGTTCTCAATCTGATCCTTGCCGTCAAGGCCGAGAAGCTTCTCCACCTCGATCTCAACAGGAAGTCCGTGTGTATCCCAGCCTGCTTTACGTGGCACATATTTGCCCTTCATGGTCTGGAATCTTGGAATCATATCCTTTATGGTACGTGTCTCAACATGTCCGATGTGAGGCTTTCCGTTTGCTGTAGGAGGTCCATCATAGAATGTGTATGTCTCTCCTTCTTTTCTGTTTTCCATAGATTTTCTGAAGATATTGTTCTCTCTCCAGAACTGCTCTGTCTTCTTCTCGCGTTCAACGAAGTTCATATTGGTGTCAACTTTGTTGTACATGACTATCTCTCCTTATTCTATATTGTTCGTGAACATCCCAACATGCACCTCAAATTCGACTCTTACGAGGCTTCCTTGTGGCTTACTCCACTAGAATTTTCGGTTTATGGAATATTCACAAAAAAAGGCACACATTCCTGTAATTAGGAACGCGTGCCTGATACGTCTATACCACCTATTACAATGTACTTAAGGGAAATACCCTTGCATACCCGCCCCTGTAACGTAGGGAATACGTCAGAACCTACTCTCGCAACGCTGTATGGCGATTTTAGCCTGCGGCTCAGAAGTGATTTTCAAAACGGCTCTACTCATACCGGCTCTCACCTGCCCCGGCTCTCTTTGACTTTCCTGCCATCTCTACTGTCTTCGTCACTGCCTTTTACTAACTGTGTTTAAGTATATAACTGAAAAGCCACTGTTGTCAAGATGTAATTGATTCTGTAATAATTTGATAATAATTAACTCTAATAAATGCCATCATAATCAAAATTCTGATAATCAAAATCATCATAATCATAAGAATCATAATCATAATCGTAATCCTCATAGGAATCGTCATCATTATAATACTCATAGCCCTCATCAAAGCCCCTCATGAACTCCTTTTCTAAATCTGTGCTTACATTTGAGCCTGCCACAACCCAGAATATGATGCTGACTATAACTGAGATAACTGCTGTTGCTATACCAACTATACCAAACACCTTGTTGTTGCCCTTTATGATATGTATAATACCAAAAATGATAGCAAGCAGAGCTGTCACATAATTGATGCATGTACAAAACAGTACAATAGATGCGATTCCAAGTACCAGAGAAGCTATACCAAAGCCATTGCTGTTCTTTGGCGGCTGGTTGTATGGATTAGCTCCATACTGTGGCTGATTGTAGACTGTCTGTCCGTATGCGGTCTGATTGTAGCCACCCTGTCCGTTTGGCTGCTGGCCATACTGCGTCTGTCCGTAAGCTGACTGATTAAATGAGCCCTGAGCATTTGGATTCTGATTGTATGTACCCTGATTTGCATAACCATATGCACTGCCCGGATTATTGACATATCCGTCTGTGCTGCCTGTCTGGTCTGATGACTGTCCATATGCATATGCATTCCCACTTTCCTGCTGGGATACAGACTGATTATATGTGTCTGTCGGCTGACTATATGTGTCCTGCGGCTGGCTGTATGTGTCCTGCGGCTGGCTGTATGTGTCTGAGCCATTTGCTGTTCCTGAAGACTGACCGAAGACATCTGTATTGTCCGGTGTGCCTGACGACTGGTTGTCATTGTTCATATAATTGTTATCGTCCATAACTTCCTCCATATATCCTATTGTTTATGTAGCCATTGTGTTTCGTATTAGAAATATTTTATCATATATTACGATAATGTAAATATTTTTATCATAAAAATTGGTGATTATTGTCTTCCGATCTTTGATTTGCGCTTGTTTTCATACATCCTGTCATCAGCAATACGATATACGGCACGTGGGCCAATATTCACTGCCTTAAGCTTATTTTTTCTCATTTTGCTCCTGATTTGAAGAAAATTCTCCTTTCAAATAAACATTTACACAAAAACACCCGGCAGTTATCCTGCCGGGCATCCTGTAAAAAAATATTTATTCTTTAACTCCACCAAGTGTAAGTCCTGTAACAAAGTATTTCTGTAAAAACGGGTAAATACATATGATCGGAAGCATTGTTATAATTGTTGCTGCGGCACGAACTGAGGTAGGTGTAACTGCACCTACAGCATTTTTCAATGTTTCTGCTGATCCTCCCTGATTTGTTACAGCTGAAAGAAGCTTCATAAGCTCATACTGTAATGTAGTAAGCTTTGTACTCATACGGTTATAAAGCATTGCATCAAACCATGAGTTCCACTGTCCTACTGCTACGAATAAAGCTACTGTCGCATATACCGGTTTGCAGAGAGGGGAATAAATCTTCAGAAAAATGGTGGTATATCCTGCACCGTCAAGCTGCGCTGATTCCTCTAAGCTGTCAGGAATTCCATTCATATAGGTCCTGATAACAAGCATGTTAAACGCACTGACCATTCCAGGGATTACATAAACCCAAAAACTATTGGTAAGCCCAAGTCCCTTGTACAGGAGGAAGACAGGGATTAATCCACCATTGACATACATTGTGATAACCCAAAACAGGGATAAACCTCTTTTGAACAAAAATCTTTTTCTGCTGACTATAAAAGCAAGGATTGCATTTGCCACCAGTGCTAAGACTGTTCCAATTATTGTTCTGGCAACAGTAATGTATGCTCCTGTTATAAGATTATCTTTTTGTAAAACCGTTATATAATTCTTCCAGGTAAACTTTCTTGGTAAGAGGTAAATTCCACCTCTTAATGCATCTGTACCATCATTAAGCGATATCGCAAGTGTATTAAGCACCGGATAAAGCGTTATGATCAAAAACAGTACCATAATGATGCAATTTACAATTGGAAATATACTTATCTTCTTTTTCTTTTTGCTCTTTACAGAGCCTGCTGTTATATCTGCCATCGTACAAGACCTCCTTAAAACAACTGCTCTTCACCATTATGTTTGGCAATTCTATTTGCAATAAATATAAGAATTATACTTACCACACTCTTGAATATACCTGCTGCGGTACCTATTGCATAATCTCCCTGGCTTATGCCCCATTTAAGTACATAAATATCAATAGTCTGTGATACATCCTGTATCAGACCGTTTCCTAAGAGATACTGTATCTCAAATCCTGCATTTAAAACATTACCTACATTCATAAGAAGAAGGATTATAATAGTTGGTTTGATTCCCGGCAGTGTTACATACCTGATCTTTGCCCAGCGTCCCGCTCCATCAATAGATGCTGCTTCGTAAAGTGAAGGATCTATTGATGTAATGGCTGCAAGATATATGATTGCATTCCATCCTGTTTCTTTCCATACATTGGCAAATGCCACTATCGGCCAGAAATATCCCGGATGTGCGAAAAAGTTTATCGGTTGGTCTATAATATGCATATTTACAAGGAACTCATTTACAATACCTGTTCCTGAAAGCATATCGTGTAAAATTCCTGTTACAATGATCCATGAAAGGAAATGTGGAAGATATGATATAGTCTGTACTACTTTCTTTCCACCCTTTGATGCAATCTCATTCAGTAAGATTGCAAATGCTATGGCTGTGACAAAAGTTACAACCAGATTGATAACACCCATTGCAAGTGTATTTCTTATAACACGGATAAATGTCATATCCGAGAACAGCATCTTGAATTTGTCCAATCCAACAAATGCAGAATGGAATATACCAAGTCTTGGTTTGTAATCCTGAAATGCCATTGCCCAGCCAGCGAGCGGCAGATAATAGAATACGACTCCATATGCCACCATTATTGCTGCCCAGAACAGCAGCACTTTCTGACGTTTGACTTCTTTCCATGTAATTTTTGTTCTAGGTTTTCTAACCTTTTCTTTTTTATTTTCTCTCGTTAATGACATGACAACACTCCTTAAAGGCAGCAGGCAGATAAAACGCTATTACATCTGCCTGCCTTAAATTTCATTTAAGCTTTATTTGAATTTAGCAGCCTGCTCTAATCTTTTATCAAGCTCGGTCTGTAATTCACCCAGGAAATCCTGTGGATTACATGCATTGTATTTATCCATGTATGTATTCCATGCTTTGTCAAAGTTTTTTGCCATAACAACCTGTGGAAGCTGCTCATGCTTAACTTCGCCAATCTTTGTCCAGGCTACTCCACCAGGAGTGCTTGTGTTAAAGTTGTTAGAGAATGACCACATTGGATACCAGTCTCCAGGTGCATCGTTTGTTCCAAGCATTTCAACGTATGTCTTAACACCATAGGCATCGAAAGCCTCTTGTACATCCTTGTTAAGACCATCATAGAACTCTCTTGCCTGTCCATCAGGTTTGTTGGCATTGATTCCATCATCACTTGTTCCACTGTACTGTGGGAAGTATGAGTATGGGCATGAATGAGAGGCCTTGTATGCTGTATCAGAAGCCTTCTTTCTCTCATCTGCTGTTTTGTAAAACTCACCATTCTCATCTACTTCATAGTCAGTACCCTTGACACCCCAGAATCTGAGATTGTGGATATCCTGATCAAGAAGATCATTTACAAACTTCATGGCCGCATCTACATCATCACAGGATGTTGTAACAGCAAGACCTGTTGACTCGTTGAAAGCGCCGCCTGCATTGTGCCACTGATTGTCACGGCCGTCAATTGTTACAGGTACCGGAATGTAATCGCATCCCTGCTCATCAAGACCTGCCTGTTTAATTGCATCACCTGCTGTGTATGCGAAATCCCACCACTGGTCAATCATTCCAAGTACACGTCCTGTAGAAAGCTTAGAGATATATTCATCATATGTCTGTGTGAATGACTCAGGATCTACAATTCCCTTCTGATACTCTTCATTGAGCTTCTTGAAATATTTAACTGCTGTATCTGATGTATTATAGTCAAGTACTTTCTTTGTATCAGGATCTACCATACATGATCCATCGTTTGGATATCCGTCAAGGAACTGTGGTGCATTCTCAAGACAGAAATATCTCCAGTCATCACAAAGGATTGTATATGGAATATTTTCTGTTCCATCAGCCATTGTTGGATTTGCCTCATTATATTTCTCGATGAGGTCAAAATACTGATCCAGTGTCTTGATCTCCGGATAGTTAGCCCATTTAAGTACTCTTGCCTGGATCCAGAATGCCTCGTCATTGTGTGCGCAGACTTTCTCGTCTCCCTTTATGCAGCTAAACTGTGGTATCCAATAGATATGTCCGTCATCCTGACGAAGTTTTTCCCACTCAAGATCTGTGAAAAGATTTTTGATGTTTGGATATTTCTCGATGTAGTCATCCAGTGGAACAAGTGCGCCTGCATCATATAACTGCATCTGTCCGCTTGCACCTTCAATGAAATCAGGATATTCGCCACCTGCGATCATTGTTCCGATTGCCTCATCTGCTGTCTGTCCGGTAAGCCAGGTTTCCTTTACCCTTACACCTGTCTTTTCCTCGATGATCTTCTGGATTTCATTATCATCATTGATTTCAGTTCCCGGTACAGCAAAGAATGCATCAAACTCTTTCGCACTTCCAGTTTCAGTGCCACCTTTTTTGCCACTATCATTGCCACATCCGGCAAACAGTGTTGCTGCCATGGTAGCCACAAGCAGCATGCTTACAATCTTTTTTCTTCTCATATTGTATTGTCCTCCCTTTTGATAACTTAATTTTATACTTTTTAAGTTTTCAAACAATCGGAGTAACTATAGTCAAAAACAGGGTAAACTATAGTTTCTCGAAAGAACTATAATTTACCCTGTTTTGCAGTAATATATATTATTCTCCACTTTGCATCTGGCGTCTGAAACGCGCCGGTGTGCAGCCTTTTACCTGTATAAACCTGTTCACAAAATAATCCATATCATGATATCCGACTTCCTCTGCTATCTGTATTATCTTCTTATCAGTCCTAAGCAGAAGCTCTGCCGCCCGTTCCATCCTGTAATTGTTCAGATAATCCTTAAAGGACTGTCCGTATTTTTTTCTGAAAAGCTGCCCTAAGTATGCACTGTTTACATAATACTTCTCACTCAGGCTCTTAAGCGTGATGTTCGTGGCATAATTGTCTCTTACTTCCTTTTCTACCATGCCGATCACACCTCTTGACACATTTTTTCTAAGCTGTGACAGATAATCACCATACTCACAGCAAAATCTGGTCATATGCGCACGGCTTCCCCTCTCAATACCTGTCTTAAAGCTGCTCTCACTTATGAGTCGCAAAATCTCCTGCTGATTTACATTATCATCCTGCTCACTTGCCAGGTGTATGAACTGAAACAACAGATAATTAATATTTAAGTTCATGCTTTCCCCATTCATACCCATGCTGGACATCTCATCATAAAATTTGGCAACTGCATTTCTTATCTCAACATGGTTGTTCTGTTCCACTGTCCTAAGCAGCTTATCCAGACTATCTTTACAAAGCACTATTCCTTCTGCCGATATCTTTACTTCATCCTCATAGTAATATATGCTCTTTACTATGCGAAAGCCCTGAAACGACCTGAGCATACATGCATTGCCGTATGATCTGGCTATCTTTGATATATCTGATACTTTTCTTCCGACCAGCATAACTATATTCTTTTGTGTATTATCACATATATACCTTCTCAGATCCTCCAGATATTTTCTCTCGTTTTTTGCGGCTTCCTCTGCCATATAATCTGAGAATATAAAGCCTATGTCATACACTTTTTCATTTACAGATACATCAAATACACAATGTGCCGAATCAGCCCCCAGAAAAGCAACACAGCTTTCGTACATCTTGCGCTGTAAGCTTCTCATATCACTATCGAGTATCTCATCACCTGCAGGAAGCTGCTCCATCTGTATTTCAACATACCTTGCTCCACCCTCACACCTCATATTTTCTTTTACATAGTTCAGGTTTACATCATCATATTTGCCCTGTATCAGAGATATCAGGTGTCTTGCAAGGTATGCCTGTTTCATCTTTTTGTTATCCTCGTCGATCTGGTTTTTCTCGTTTTTGAGCACAAGAACCTTGTTTAGTACCTTAAGCAGCATCTCCTTATCCACCGGCTTTAGTATGTAATCCGTACAGTCATTCTGCATGGCCTGCTGCGCATAGCTAAAATCTGCATAACCGCTTAATATCACAAAATACACATCTGATTTTTTATCTTTTCTCAAAGTCTCAAGCAGCTCAAGTCCTGTCATCTCCGGCATCCTTATATCGGCTATGACCAGATCCACATTCTCATTTTCCAGAAACTGCATGGCTTCCTTTCCATTTGAGACCGTTCCTGCTATCTCAAATCCTTCATTTTCCCAATCAATGATCACCTTAAGCCCCTGCATTATGAAAGGCTCATCATCCACCAATAATACTTTAAGCATTTTAAATCTCCTATAAATATGTTTCCGGTATTTTTATCATCACAGTCGTACCGCAGCCTTCCTCACTGTCCACATCAAATACTGCTTTAGATTCCGTTACCATTTTGATACGCAGGCAGGCATTTATCACGCCCACTCTGCCACCGGTCTTTAACATATCGATATCTGCATTTTTCATGTTACTTTTCATTTTTTCAAGAGCATCCGGATCAATTCCGCTGCCTGTATCCTCAACCTCTATATGCATGAACCCGGCTTTTTTGAATATACGCACAAATATCCAGCCCGGAGCAGCTTTACTTTCTATGCCATGCACACAGGCATTTTCAACAAAGGTTACAAGCGTAAGTTTTGGCACCTGACATTCCATGCAGTCTGCTTCTATATCTATGTTATAGTTCAGCCGCTCGCCAAACCGGTATTTCTGCAATACCAGATAGGCTTTTACAAATTCACATTCCTTTGCAACGGTTACAGCATCATTTCCCCACTCCACATACTGTCTTTGCATGATGGCGAGTTTTTCGACCATATCAGCCGTCTCATTTTCCCTTTTAAGCAGACTGTGCATTCGTATGCTCTCAAGCGCATTAAACAGAAAGTGCGGATTTATCTGGCTGTGCAGTGCAAGAAGCTCTGCGTTTTTCTGACTTACAAGCATCTCCTGCTCTTTTAGCTTATTCTTATATACAGTCTGGATCAAGTCATTTGTGCGGCTTACCATCCTGTTGTAATTTTTTATCATGCTGCCGATCTCATCTTTGCTCTCCCTGTCAGTCATAGATACAAGCTTTTCGCTGTCAACTGACTTAAATACCTTTGAAAGCTGTAATATCCTGCTCGTAAAGGAATGGTTAAAGATACTGAACAGACAAAGTGGAAAGAATACATTTATAAGCATCAGAAAAACAATAATCGGTGCATTGTGCATAAGCACGCTCCATATATTACTGCGTGTCTTAAACACATATATATCAAGATCACAGCCATACAAAGAGAGCTTCTGCCTGTATACGGAGTCGCTTATTTTCCCAATCGCCTCCAATGTCTTAAATGGTTTGTTGACTCCACTGTAGGCCCCATTTGACAGCACTATGTCATCTCCATGGCAGATAAGCACTTCATTATCATAATTCATATTCTTAAAAGTACGCATCATGCTGCCATAATTAAACTCTATCTTGAGTACCTTTTCGATATCAGATGAGTAAAAATCCAGCTTTTTCATATAAATCATATGTCTTTCATCTGACAATCCGGCTACGCCTTTTTCATATACAAAAAAGAGTCCTCCGCTTTCCTTCTGCTCCAGAAGTCTGTAAGAATCCGTATTTCTTACAGCAGACATATCATTTACTTTTCCGCCATTTACTATTGTAGGATTGTCAGCATACAGGAAAAATACTATATTGCTCATTCCAAGTGTGTTTTCAAAAAGTGTATCCTGAAAGAAGCTCTGATACTCTGATACATACTCAGCAGAGCTTGTGTATTCCTTTGATATAAAATCGTCTATGCGCTTGCTGGTGTAGATACTCTTAGCTGCCTCTTCTGCGTTATTGACCATGCTGTTCAGATTATATCCCACAGCACTTGCTATGCTCGACATTTCATGTCTGCTGCTTTCTTTTTCAGCATTTTCTACGATGGAAAGCACCACTGCATCAGTCACTATGAGCGGCAGCATGACACAAAGTACATAAAATATGTAGAATTTTTTTCTGAGTGAATAATCATCAAGCTTTCTCTCAATGGCATTCCATATTGGTCTTCTCATAAACAATTCCTCTGAAATCACTTAAAGGAGCCGACATATGTCCGCTCCTAAAGTCTGTTTTAAC
>OHFI01000404.1_pt1 | contig 18099 bp, 19 predicted proteins | sample 1567431 | NCBI WGS metagenome assembly OHFI01 (sample SAMEA3879569, study PRJEB24766) | human gut metagenome | biome: human-associated habitat; feature: feces | place: USA | collected 1985/1987 | reverse complement strand
ATTTAGAAAAAGAGATTAACAGTAATAAAACTTACACGGACAAAGTTAAAGCTGATTTAGAAAAAGAGATTAACAGTAATAAAACTTACACGGACAAAGTTAAAGCTGATTTAGAAAAAGAGATTAACAGTAATAAAACTTACACGGACAAAGTTAAAGCTGAATTAAAAAATGATAATAAAACATTGAATGAAAGAATCGATACTATACTAACAGGTACTGCAAATACAACAAAACTAGTAACAGTACATTCGGCAACTATTAGAAACAACAGCGCCAGCGACCTTACATTTAAAATTAGCAGTAAAGACAATGAAACACTGAAAAGCATAAAGGATAAATCACCTACAGTTATAAATGCTAATGTTATTGCTAAAGCATTAGATGGAGTAGCAATAAATGGTAAAGGCATCCCATCAAGTTATAATGTAGAGTCAACAAACGATGAATATGTTATAACTGTGTACTCGGGATCAAGTAGTGTCGTTGGGCAGTATGTTTTTATGGCAGTTGTAACAATAGCATATGAAGACATTGCGACAGATATAAGTTCAGCCGAATTAAAGGATATAAGAACCGGCGCTAACGGTACTACATATCCTACAGCGGGTGATGCTGTTAGAGAGCAGATTAACGATCTAAAAAAAGAATTAGATGATTCTAACCTTGACGAAAATGTCTCACAGATTCAGAAAAACATGACTGACATTAGTCAACTAAAGGAATCTATAAAAAACGCAACGGTAACTGATGGTTCTATTACAACATCTAAAATCGCAAATAAAGCAGTTACGGGAGATAAGATTGATTTTATTGATAAAAAAGAATTTCATTTTTACACTCCAACAGGGGATGCTAATGCAGAAAATGAGTCAGCAAATAACAGAAACTATATGATTCCGTTTGAAGTTGGAACACCATACATTTATATGATAATGCAAACGAGATTACAAGGACGACAGTTTGGGAGTGTTAATGCACCATATAAATCCGGTATAAATAATTGGAGTATCTACGGTTATGATGTTTCTCTAGCCATTGGAACTGCGAAAGATAAAACGGTACAATTATGGTCCTATCCAGAAAAAGCAAACTCAAGTAACTACCCATGGACAGAATGTCGTAAATTTGATTGTACGGAGTTGAATCAATACTTTGAAAAAAGTCAATTAAGTGGCACGCAGACGATTTATTGCGAAGTTCATAAAGAAAGTTGTGGATGGTTTGGTGTAGATAACGATACATGGGCTAACAAAGATAAACTATCCATTTTATGGTTAAAAGAGGAGCCAACATTAAATGATTGGTTGAATGGATTCGAGACAGTTGAAACATTAAATAAAAATGTTGAAGCAAACTTTTTGAAGATGCGAGATGCTTTAGGAATGTATCACAATGTGCTTGATTATGGAATCACACAGGATGCAGATGATAATTCTTTGAAATTTCAGCAGATGGTTGATGAATTATCACAAAATGGTGGCGGAACAATTTATGTTCCAATAGGTACATATAAATTTGATACATCAAACGGACAATATATCGAGGGGACTGGTGGTTGTAAATGCTGCATAAAAGCAAAAAGTAATGTGTCTATCGTTGGAGAATCATTAACAGATTCAGTGTTTAAAATGACAGGACATAGTTCACAGGGTGTTTGTATGTTTGGTTATAACAGTGCAACAAACAAAACTCCGATCGAGGGATGTACTTATAGAAATTTTACGATAAATGGCGAAGAGTGTACGATAGATACATATTCAAGTGATGGCAAGGCATTCTTTTATCAATATGTTAAAAACTGTGTATGGCGTGACTTAAGATTAATTGGTACTCCTGCTACATCTCTTGGAATTGATTTCCTTGACAATGTTGTAATCGACTCTATTTATTGTTACGAGTCTGGACGTATCCATGCAGATAACAGTCCCGGTGGTGCAGGAGTCGGAATTGGAACGGGAGCATGGGAAAATGAAAATTTTATTGTGAGAAACTGTATTTGTGATAACTGCGGACATTTTGGAATCTTTCTTGAGGACCAACATATATTTGGAGATGCAGCACACAGAACACCTACCTATCCAAAAGGAGCGATTATTGCAAACAATATTTGCAGAAATGGCAGAAATTACGGTTTTGGAGTGCGTGGTGGACAACACGTTATATTCGAAGGTAATGAGGCATACGAAAATGCAAATGGTGGATTTTTCAGCGATTACGAAAATAAATCAATCGTTATTCAAAATAATTTGATAAGAGATAATACAGGAAACGGAATTTGTTTAGGAAATGAAAAACCAGGGATTCTTGAGACATCATTTGAAAATGTTACAATCAAAGACAATGTGGTTATAGGAAATAAAACTGGAATTAATATTGGTCAAAAAACAACGAATTTAAATTTGATTGATAACATTGTTAGGGATAATACAGTAAAAGACATCACTGTATTTGCTGCCCAGACAAGTTGTTATGTATCTGGGAATCTAGTATTAACTGCTGATGTTAGTAATTATCTTAACAAGGTTGAAAATTCGGAGTTATAAAATAGAAAAAATTTTTTAGTTAACTAAAGAGGGCTATGGGTAATTAATAAGTTTACGCAACAAAAAAGGACGTTCAAAAAAACGTCCTTTTGAAGAAATTCGATGTATAGGGGTTTTATACATCAAGTATGAAAAAACTTCCTTGAAATTATAACAATTTTTTACAACAATGTCAAGAGAAAGGAGGGGTAATATGGCCGGACAAAGAATACCAATTGAATTAATACAGGCTAGAGGATCGAAGCATTTGACAAAAGCTGAGATTCAAGAACGCCAGGACAAGGAAATAAAACCGATTGCTGATAATATTATCGCTCCTGAATATCTGACAAAGAAACAAAAAGATGAGTTTTATAAGATAGCTGATCAACTCGAAAAACTTAAAATCATGGGCGAAACCGATGTGGACGCTCTAGCTCGTTACATTATAGCTAATGATTTTTACATAAATGCGGTTAAGCAAATGAGGAAAAAAGATGTTAGATCAGATCCTTATAAGTTTGAATCCTGGTCAAAAATTCAGGAAAGATATTATAAACAGTGTCGATCATCGGCTAATGATTTAGGATTATCTATATCAAGTCGCTGTAAATTGGTTGTACCGGAAACCAAAAAAAAGGAAACTCCTAAACAGAATAAATTTAAAAAATTCGAAAAGAGATCCGGATAATGAGTAACGGATACGCTCCAATTTATGATCGAGTTACAGAGTATGCTAACAAAGTCGTATCCGGTAAGGTTGTAGCTGGGGAATTACACATATTAGCTTGTAAACGACACCTGGACGACCTCAAACGACAAAAAAGTGACGATTTTCCGTATTATTATGATCCGAATAAAGCACTTGAAATTATTGAATATGCCGAGACTCTTACGATTGCTGAGGGTGACGCACCTAAACCGGTTAAGTTATTAGATTCACAAGCTTTTGACTTAGGTTGTACATTCGGATGGTTTAAAGTGTCCAATAATAAAAGACGTTTCCGTCGTAGATATAAATCTATGGCTCGACAGAATGGTAAAACATTCGAGAACGGTATTATGGGTACTTATATCGCTGGTTTTGGTGGTTATTATTACGGAAAGCTCTTTACAGTAGCAACTAAAAAAAGACAGGCTCGCCTAGCCTGGGAAGAAATGAGTAAATTTATTACGATTGATCCTGACTTAGGCGAGTATTTCGATGTTAAAGACTATAAATCCACGATCGATGCTTTAGAAACCAATTGTACGATCGAAGCTTTAAGTCGTGAAGCTGGTTTAGAGGATGGTTTCCGTAGTATATACGCCTCGATCGATGAGATTCACCAGCATAAAGACAACAAAATATATAAAGCGTTGTACAACGGTACAAGATCGTTAGATGAGACTCTTGTGTCAATGATCACAACGCGAGGCGATAATTTAAATAGTTTCTGTAAAGAAATGGATGATTACGCTATCAAGATCCTCCGCGGACTTAGTACCGCTGAGGATTTTTTTATAGATATTTATTGTTTAGACCCTACAGATGATATATGGGATCCTGAAAACTGGGTTAAGGCAAATCCTTTTATCGCGTCCAATCCTGAAAAATTTGAAATCCTTAAAACGGATGCTCAGACCGCTAAGGATATGGGCGGATCAGATCTTAGAGATTTTTTAACAAAATCTTTAAATATGTGGGTTCAGAATACCGACGATCAATTTATTCAGGCGGATAAATGGCAAGAGTGTGGATCTAAACGGACCTTAGAAGATATGAGAGGTCGTAGTTGCTGGGTAGGCCTGGACTTATCGAGCGGAGGCGACTTAACAACTTATTCTTTAGAATTTCCTGAGGAATACGAGGGTGAATCAGGTAAGAAAGAGAAATATTATTTCTATTCACATTCTTTCATGCCGAAAGGGCGTTTAGAAGAACACATCGAAACTGATTTAGCGCCTTATGATCTGTGGGAAAGTAAAGAATTAATTACCGTAACAGGAGGATTGGGAGACTTTAAAAACGACTACAAGTTTATTATAAAGGACCTCAAACGTGTAAAAGAAGAATATAATTTAACTTTTTTGGGAATTGGTATTGATCCGCACAACGCAGACGGTATCCTAGCAGATCTCGAGGCGTTCGGGTGTCCTGTTATCGTGATTACACAGTCTTGTAAATCTTTGAATGATGCTACCGTCGATATTCAGTTGATTGTTAAGTCGAAAGACTTTGAATACAACAGCAACAATGAATTGTTAACTTGGTCGTTCCTTAACGCTCGAGTAGTTCGTAATAGCTTTGACGAGATCAAAGTTGATAAAAAACCAGGTAAGCGATTTAAGCGTATTGATCCGGTTGATAGTTGCGTGGATGCTCATGCGTGTATGCTAAAAAACAAAAATTCCGAAGTTGTAGATGTTGATTCTGAGTTAGATAAATACCTGGAAGCTATTGGTTGGAAAAGAAAGAACTAAAGGGGAGGTGATAGTATGGAACCTAAAAATTGTACAACTTGCAAAAAGAATAGATCATGTAAATCTTGGTATGCAGGTAGTATGTGCACAGAGGTTAAATATTCTATGTACAATGCAACGAAAGGGTCGATTGGAGGCATGAAAAAATGAATATTATAAAAAGATTACAACATGCCATTAAGAATTTACGATCAACAAATAAAAGTCAATCGATCGCTTTAAATAATCTCTATAAATTTTTAGGGATAGAGCCTGATCTTGACGAGAGTGTGTTAGCGGATGCTACATATTTCGCCTGTATGAAAGTATTATGTGAATCAATCGGTAAATTACCACTTAAATTGCTTAAATACAATGAGAAAAACGGAGTCGAAACAGCACGTAAACATCCTCTTTATAGCTTATTACATGATCGACCAAACCCTTATATGACAAGTACAAGTTTCTGGTCAACGGTTGAATACAATCGAAACCATTACGGAAACGCGTACGTTTGGATACAAGGCGCTGGACGACACATGAAGCTGTGGATTTTACCGAGTGAAGATGTAGAAGTTTGGTGGGATGATGCTAAGATTTTAGCAGATCAGCCGGATTTATATTACTTGTATTCCGCCGGAGGTAAATTATATCGGTTTGGATCCGAAGAAATATTACATTTTAAATCAAGTAACACACTTGATGGTATCGTCGGTGTATCCGTACAGGATCAGTTAAAAAGCACGATTCAAGGCGGTGTTAAATCTCAAAATATGCTTAATAAGATGTACAACAATGGATTTACAGCTAAAACGGTACTGAATTACACAGGATCACTTAACGACGCTAACGTAAACGAATTGGTCCGAATGGTAGAGGCATACGGTAAAGGCGAATTATCCAATGAGGGTATCGAAAATGTTATTCCAATTCCTCTAGGATTCAGTCTTAATCCTCTTAACATTAAGTTAGCCGATAATCAGTTCATCGAAACAAAACAGTATACAGCTTTAGAGATCGCGAGTGCGTTCGGTATTAAACCGTATCAGATCGGAGATTATACGAAATCATCTTACGCGTCCGCTGAGGCTCAACAGTTAAGTTTCTATGTAGATACATTGTTATATATCATCAAACAATACGAGGAGGAGATTACTTATAAACTATTGTCTCCTCATGAATTTAATGACGGATATCATTTCAAATTTAATGTGTCCGTAATTCTTAGAGCCGATCTCGCTACTCAGATTGATACTTTGAGTAAAGGCGTGGCCGGCTTTATTTATACTCCGAATGAAGCTAGAGCTATGCTCGATCTCGAAGCAAAAGAGGGAGGAGATAAGCTTTTAGGTAATGGAGCTAGTATCCCGGTTGAATTAGCCGGTACACAATATATAAAAGATGCTACAAACCAAACTAATGAGGGAGGAGGTAAAAATAATGCCTAATGATAAATTGACACTAGATTATAACGATCCTGAGGCGATCCCTGGTGTTATTTGTAAGATCGCTAGCGTATCACCGTTAGAAGTAACAGACGCTGATCTTAAAAAGATTAACAAATATACGCTAAGTCCTGTTAGCGCCGATGATGTTTTTATTTTTAAAGCGAGTATCGCGGATAACGAACAGGATGATCGTAATTATATGCCGTTTAATCTTAAATCGTTACAGGATCTTAAAAAATTGTATCCAGGTAAGACAATGTTAAAAGACCATAGGCGCATGGCTGATAATCAGATTGCTCGTATCTACGATACAGAGCTTGTCCAGGACGCTAATAAACAAACAGATCTAGGAGAGTTACATACAGAGTTAATCGCTAAAATCTATATGATTAAGACAGACTCTAATAAGGACCTCATAGCTGAGATCATGGGAGGTATTAAAAAAGAGGTTTCTACTTCTACAGTACCAAGTAAAATGATCTGTAATATTTGCGGAACTGACAATATGAAAGATTATTGTCGTCATTGGCCTGGTATCGAGTATACCGTAGAGGATGGATCAAAAAAGCGTTGTAAAATGCTTTTATCAGGTGCAAAAGAAGCTTATGAATTATCTTTTGTAGCTGTACCAGCTCAACCACGAGCCGGTACTCACAAATCAATCGGATTCAGTAAACCAATCAAAGATCCTGAAATCGATACAAAAAATACAGAAAACGAACTTAAAAACAAAGAAATGGACGCTCGTTTATTAGCTCAGAGAGTTAAAAACGCAGAGTCCTTTTTTAATGTAGAAAAAGAAAGTGAGAAATAATTATGAATAGAAAAATGAGAGAAATTTTAGCAAAAATTCAGGAGAAAACAAACGAAGCTAAAAACATGGAAGATGTAGAAAAAGCATCCGCGATCATGGATGAAGTAGACGAATTACAGAGAGCATATGATACAGAAAAAAGAATCTATGAAGCTGAAAAAATGTCAGGTGGACAGAGTGTTACGGAACCTGTAGCGGATCCAATTCAGACAGAACCAAAGAAAAAAGAAGTAACAGATGAGGAAATGATTGCTAAACAGGTTAGAGCTATCATGAATCCAACGAAATACGGTGCTGACAAGATATTAAACGAAACTACCGACGAAGATGGTGGTTATACAGTTCCGGACGACGTTAGAACACAGGTTAATCACTGGCCAGAAGCAGAGGCTTCTTTCTTAGCTGAAATCTCAGAAGAGAATGTATCTACTAATAAAGGATCTCGTACTTATCAGACAAAAGCTGACGTTGAAGCGTTTATTGATCTTGATGAAAACGGAAGTATTACAAAAGAAATTACAGCACCTCAGTTTGAAAGAATCTCATACAGTATTAAAGACAGAGCTGGATTTATGCCTGTATCCAATGACCTTGTGAGCGATTCCGATGCTAATATCATGAATGTTGTAACTGCCTGGTTAGGTCGTGCGAATGTTGCTACAGCCAACAGTAAAATCATGGAAATCATTAAAGCTCACAAAAACCCTAAAGGATCAGGAAAATACGAAACAACAGCGGGTATTACTGAAATTAAAGACGGTATCGATGGTATTAAAAAAATTATAAATGTAATCTTAGGACAGGCTTATAAGTCTAACGCTAAGATCATTACTAATGATGATGGTTTACAGTATCTTGATACTTTAAAAGATGCGAATGGTAGACCATTACTTAATCCAGATCCTACAGATTCAGCAAAATTACAGATTAGATGTGGTACTACAGTTGTACCGGTATCTGTAAAGCCTAACAAAGGATTCGAGTCTAACGGTGCTAAAGTACCATTTATTATCGGAGATTTAAAAGCTGGTATTCGTAAATATAATAGACAGTCTATGTCTTTAAAAGCGTCCGATGTAGCAGTCATTGGCTCTTTTAACGCGTTCGCTATGAACATGACTCTTATCAGAGCAATCTTAAGAGACGATTACAAAGAACTTGATAAGGACGCTTATTACTATGGATGTATCGATACAGCACCAACTGTATCCGCATCTAATTAATAACAAAAGGAGGGCGTCGGTATGAGTAATACAAATGTAGTAAGTGTCGATGATGTACTAGCTCACCTCGGTATTGATTATCCGGATGATACGGTTATAACAAATATCAATCGAGCGATTAATACCGCCGACGCTTACTTAAAAGGATCGATTGGTAACAATTATCCCACCGATGATCCACGAGCTAAGGAGTTAGCCTTACTTCTTGTAGCTGATTTTTACGATAATCGAGAGTTAACAACTACAGTTTCTACCAATACGCGCAAACTAGTAGAATCAATGTCTTTACAATTACGCCTCGAGTTGAGGAGGGGATCGCATGAGTAGAACATACGACAGACCGATCTCTATCCAAAGAATTAACGAAACTACTGAGACCTGGGAAGATGCGTACAAAGTCCACGCTTCTATAAATAAAACCAAAGCTGATAATCAATATTTAGACGCTGGATCTATTCGCAGTAAGAAGAATCTTACGTTTGAGATTAGATACTTTAGCGATCTTGAAGATATTAGTTTTAATTTACAGGCGTATCGCATTATTTACCAGGGCGTACCGTTTTCAATCGAGGATTATGACGATTATATGTTACAGCATAGAAGCGTTAAGATCCTGGGAGTATCCTATTGAACAGCGGTATATCTATAGACCAGTTAAGCGAGGAGATAAAGACAGCTCTTGAAAATTATAATAAATTCATTGTAGAGGGTACAAAACAAAAGGCTAAAGAGAGCATGGACAAATTAGTAAAGGAAACGAAAGCAACCGCGCCAAAACACAGGCCCCGATATTATAAGCATATAACGAGTAAACAGACGCGAAACAATAGTTTCGGAGCAGAATATACCTGGTATGTTAGCGGGTCAGAATATCGCTTATCTCATTTGTTAGAAAATGGACACGCGAAACGTAACGGCGGACGAGTTGGAGGTACACACTTTATTAAAAATGCGACTGATTCAATTATAGAAGAATACATTAAGGCGATCGAGGAGGTTATAAAAAATGGTTAAACAAATCTTAAATGAAGCCGGTTTTGAAGAGGATAAAACCTTTAAAGAAACTAGATTTTTAAAGCCTCCAAAATCGACTTATGCGATTTATTTAGATTCTTATACAAGCAGAGGGTCTGATAAATCCAACATGCTAAAAGAACATAGTTACACAATCGAGTTATACTCTCAGACTCCTGATCCGGAGGCGGAGCATCGTATTGAAAATGTTCTAGATACGATGGGACTCGAGTACGAAAAACAAGATCGTTATTGGATACAAGAAGAACAATTGTACCAGGTTTCATACGATTTTGATTATATAGAGAAATTAAGGAGGTAGAATATGGCTACTAAAAAGAATAGAGACGCCGAGGTTATCACATTAGGATCAGGCGATCTTATGATTAAAGAATATACGGATACAATCCCACAGCATACAGAATTTACCGAAGCAGATCTTTTAGGTCGTATCCAGGGTGGAGCAACACTTGAATACAAAGGCACATGGTATGACGCTAAAGATGATACAGGAAAGGCTTGTAAAACTATCATCACCGAAGAAGAGGCAACACTTAAATCTGGTGTAATGACTTGGAACGGTAAAACACTTAAGCAGTTATGTAGTACGGCTAGAGTTTCCGAAGAGGGAGGTTTACGTACTGTAAAGATAGGTGGAGTAGGAAACCATGATGGCAAATCTTATGTTATTTGTTTCCATCACGAGGATAAGATCGACGGCGACGTTTGGATTATCATCCGCGGTGTAAACCAGGGCGGATTTAGTCTTGCCTTCGCTAAAGATAAAGAGACCGTTATCGACGCCGAGTTTAAGTGTCTCCCAATGGACGAAGAGGGTACATTGATTCAGTATATCGAACAAATGACCACAAACGGCGAGGGTTAATAAATAACATAAATGATTAAGAGGCAAAGACGTAAAAATCTTTTGCCTCTTTTTTATATGCGGAGGTAATAGCATGAAACCATTAAATTTTAACAAAGTAAAAAAGACGTATCTGACGGTTACATTTTCGGATGAAGATAACACAACGATTATGATCGGTACTCCAACGAAAGCGATCATGGATGATTTATTAGAGTTACAGGATGAATTAAATAATATCAACGAGGATGAAACGGACTTAGACAGTACTGATAACTTATACAGTGCTTGCGCTAAGGTTATGAGTCGTAACAAAGGTGGGGTTAAAATTTCGAAAGAATTTCTCGAAGAAATTTTTGACTTTGAAGATATCACAATCTTTTTCGATACCTATATGAAATTTATTGACGAAGTAACAAACAGAAAAAACTAAGACTCCCTTATTATCCGTTATCAAAAGATGATAGTAAGGGTAACAAATATAAGATAACAACGACCTGGGAGCATTTAGTTGCTGAGTATACAGGTCTGAACATATTACAAGTCCAAGAATTAGATTACCTGGACTATTTACAATTTAGGCGCGACGCATTTATACATAGACTCTCACAAACTGAGGACGGAGTTAAGTACTTAGATAACGCCTGGAGATTAGAACAAACAAAACCGGATCGAGAAGCGTTACGTAGTAAGTTTGGAAAGGAGGGGTAATATGGCCGGAGGGATTAAAGGCATCACTGTAAAAATTGGAGGCGATACAACCGAGTTAGGACGATCCTTAAAAGAGGCCACTACGTTAAGTAAGTCATTACAGACCGAGTTAAAAGGAGTTAATACTCTTTTAAAATTTGATCCCGGTAATGTTACTCTTCTAAAACAAAAACAGGATTTATTAAAAAAATCCATCGAAGAAACAAAGAAAAAACAAGAAGCTCTGAATGAGGTATTAAAAAAAGTAGACTCCGGAGAAATTGAAATGACGGAGGAAGAGTACCGAAATCTTGAAAGAGAGATTGCTTTAACAAATCAAAAGTTAAAAAGTCTAACTGAACAACAAAAAAAGTTTGGCTCTGTCGGTGTTCAACAGATTGTTGCATACGGTGAAAAAATTAAAGATGTAGGAGATAAATTACAAAACGCTGGTCAAAAAATGATACCTGTAACAGGTGCGATTAGCGCGATCGGTGCTATGGCGGTAAAAACGACAGCAGATTTTGACTCGTCAATGAGTAATGTATCCGCCATTTCTGGTGCTACTGGTAAAGATTTACAAGCTTTGAGAAATAAAGCTCGTGAAATGGGAGCGCAAACAAAATTTAGTGCTTCCGAAAGTGCCGACGCGATGTCGTATATGGCTATGGCCGGATGGAAAACCAAAGATATGTTAAAAGGTGTCTCTGGAGTAATGAATTTAGCTAGTGCATCAGGCGAGGACTTAGCAAAAACATCGGATATATTAACGGATGGGTTGACAGCGTTTGGATTGTCAGCAAAAGAATCAGGACGTATGGCTGACGTTATGGCGGCCGCTTCTAGTAATGCTAATACGAATGTATCTTTATTGGGAGAATCTTATAAATACTGCGCTTCTACAGCCGGTGCAATGGGATATTCACTCGAAGATGTTACAGAATCCTTAGGTCTTATGGCTAATGCTGGAGTAAAAGGATCTCAGGCGGGTACATCCCTTAAAACTGCTATGATTAACTTAGCAAAACCAACTAACGCCATGCAACAGGCTATGGATAAATATGGAATATCCATTACTAATAGCGATGGCTCTATGAAATCATGGAATCAGGTAGTAGACAATCTACGTAGTAGTTTAGGTGGATTATCTGAATCTGAAAAGACTAGCGCGGTCGCTACTATATTCGGTAAAGAAGCTACAGCCGGTATGTTATCAGTTATTAATGCGGCTCCTAAGGATGTTGAAAAACTGAATACAGCTATTAATAATAGTACAGGATGTGCTAAAAATATGGCTGATACAATGAACAATAACTTGAAAGGTCAGTTGACAATATTAAAATCACAGCTCGAAGAATTAGCTATATCATTCGGAGAAATGTTAATGCCGATGATACGAGGAGTTGTTAGTGCTATTCAGGGATTTGTAGATAAATTAAATTCTATGAGTAATACACAACGTACTGTAATACTTGTTATTATGGCAGTCGTAGCCTCAATAGCTCCGTTATTAATTGCGATCGGTAATTTATTGGGAGCGATCGGACAAATTACGATGTTTGCTCCTCAAATTTCAAGTGTCATAGGTACTATAGGAGGTGGATTAAAAGGGTTATGGGCTGTACTTAGTGCTAACCCTATATTGATTGCTATAGGAGTGATAACAGCATTGGTAGCCGTTTTAATACATGCTTACAATCATTGCGAGACATTCAGAAACACAGTTAATAACGCATTTACGGCAGTAAAAGACGTAGTAACTAATGTTGTACAAGCAATTGTGACCTTTTTCACAGAGACAATACCTACAGCATTTACGACATTAAAAGACGCTGTAACTCCAATATTGGAAAGCATTAAAAGCGCGTTCACAGTCGCATTTGAAACAATCCGAAATGTTGTAAATACAGCCGTAGAAGCTATTAAAACAATCTTGATGGTTGGATTCGCTATTATCATGAACATATTAGTACCGATCATTAATGGTTATTTAACACTTTTCACAACTGTATTTAAAGGTATCAGGCTTATTGTTACTACCGTATGGAATAGTATTAAGAGTATAACAACTACGGTATGGAATGGTATTACAAGTTTTCTAAGACCGGTAGTTAATGGTATTAAATCTATTATAACAACCGTATTTAACGGTATACGATCAGTGGTTTCTACAGTTACAACCACTATAAAATCTATTATTACTACTGTATGGAACGGAATTAAATCTATAACAACAAGTGTGTGGAACGCTATTAAGTCCGCCGTATCCGTACCAATCAATGCTGTAAAAGGTATTGTGTCCTCAGCGGTAACAAAAGTTAAATCAGTAGTATCTAGCGCATGGAACGGAATTAAATCCGTAACAAAGAGTGCATGGAACGCTATTAAGTCCGCTATAACAACACCGATTGATTCGGCTAAATCAGCGGTTAGTAGTGCTGTACGTAATATACGTAGTATTGTCAGTGGAATCTTTAATGGAATTAAGCCTAAGTTACATTTGAGCTTGCCTAAAGTTAATGTATCAGGAGGTAAACCACCTTGGGGAATTGCTGGTAAAGGTACGTTACCATCTTTTCATGTATCCTGGAATAAACTAGGAGCAATCTTTAAAAAGCCAACCATTTTTGATACACGCTTGGGATATCAAGGAGTTGGTGAAGCTGGACCTGAGGCAATAGCTCCAATTGATGTGTTACAAAATTATATCAGAGAAGCTATGAGCGATCGATACAATGTGATTGAACAACGATTAGATCAAGTTATCACATTAATGAATAACTACTATCCGGACGCTATTAGAGCAATGGATCGACCTGTGGTTGTAGGTGTGGATAGTGTGGACAACGCATTATCCGATAAAAATAGTAAGATAGTTAGGGGGTGGTAAATCATGAGAGGTATCACAATTATCAAAGACAGTAATCGTATTCATACAGGAGACGACTTGGATTTAGTACAAGAAGTAAAAGAGATCGATCCACCGACGATACAATCTTATTTTGTAGAAGTACCAGGGCGTAACGGTTTACTAAATCTAACAAAAGGTCTAACAGGTGATGTTACCTATAAAAACAGGTCTCTTAAATTTCAATACTTAGCAATTGGAAAAAGAGAAGATTTATTAGATATAGCAGATTTATTTAATAGATATCACGGAGAAATCATTAAGATTATTGATGATGATACGCCTGACTATTATTATGAGGGGGAAGCTACCGTAACAACAAGCTGGGATAATACATTGTTAACAATCTCGTTAGAAATCGATGCTGATCCATTCCGAAAGAATTTAGAGATTACAACAGTATCAACAACTCTGAATAATGATGTAAAACATATAATCATTAACAATCAGGGTGTAAGTGTATCTCCTACAATAGAAGTCACAAAAGAGGTAAATATTATCATCAATGATAATACTTATACATTAAATGCTGGTAAGTATACGATCAGTAAATTAGAGTTGAAAACAGGATCAACTGTGATTCAGGCAAGCGGATCTGGCGTTTTAAAAATACAATACAGGGAGGCGAGATTATAATGTTTAGTATCTATTTAGATGATAAACCGTTATGGACTCCTAAAGATAACGACAAAAGGATATTAAAACCAAGCGTTAATTTAGAAGTTAATAAGGTAGGATCCGCCTCTTTTTCTGTATTACCTGGACATGCTCGTTATAACGATTTTGTGAAAATGAAAAGTATCATTACGATATATCAAGATGATCGAGTGTTATTAAAAGGTAGAGTTTATGGAAACTCCGATGATTTTTATAAAACAAAACAGATAGAAATCGAGGGGATCCTTGGTTATTTCAACGATTCGATTGTAAGAGATTACACATTCACGGGATCGCCTGAATTGTATCTTAAATTCCTGATTGATCAGCATAATAAACAGGTCGAACCACAGCAACAATTTAAATTAGGTGTCGTTACTGTAAAAGATACTAACGACTATATTGTTAGATCATCGACAGAAACACCGACAACGTGGAATGAGATAAGTAATAAATTGATTGAAAATCTAGGAGGGTATATATCTATACGTTACGAAGATGATGGTAATTATATAGATTACCTAGCAGATTATACAGATGAATCATCACAGGATATCGCTTTTAGTGTAAATTTGCTGGACTTACAAACAGAGTGTAAAGCTGACACATTAGCAACTTGCATAATTCCATATGGTGCTAAAGATGAAGAAACAGGAGAAGCGATCGATATAACAAGCGTGAACAATGGATCAGATTACATATATGATCCTGAGGCTGTAAAAACATATGGTCGTATTTACGAAGTTGTAACCTGGGAAGATGTTACTTTACCTAAAAACTTATTAACGAAAGCTAAAGTATATCTTAGCAATAAAGTTAAGTTGACAAACAAATTAACGATAAAAGCTGTAGATTTACATCTGGCTGATGAAACAATAGAATCATTTAAACTAGGAGACTATATCCGTGTTTATAGCGAACCTCATGATATTGATGATAAGGTTTTATTAACATCATACAGTATTGATTTATTAGATCCAGCTAATTCTACGATCACACTGGGACTAGAAAAAAGTAGTTATCTAAATGACAATCTAAAAAATGATACAAAAAAAACGAATATTATTCGTAAAGAAAATCTAAATACTGTTGAGAATGTCGAGGAAATTAAACGATATATTCAGTTTCCGGACGGTGATATAACGTTAGGTAAAGAAAGCTACAACGTAAAAGCTATTATCGGTAGCGATCGAATATCGTTTTTAAGCGATAATACAAATGTAGCGTATATACAAAATCAAAAATTATATGTTACCAATTTAGAAGTAACTAACGGTGTAACTATAAATAACAACTGGAATACCATAACATCGTATGAATCGTCGGTATTTAACTCTAATTCGTTTTTGAAATATCGTAAGATTGGAAGTCACGTATATGTAACAGGTACATTAAATACAACAACCGATTATAACGGTAATGCTAGTAATGTAGTATGTACCATGGAAGATGGATATATCCCTAAAAATGATATATCAATGATGATATCAGGGACTAATATAGAAATTGCTAAAATGACTATTAATACCGCTGGTAAGATTAACATTGATTGGATTTACGATATAGTATCAGGATCATATCAAAATGGAGAATTGACGTTGAATATTAACATTGATTTTTGGATTGATTAAGAGAGGTACAAATATATGATAACTACATTTCAGTGGATCCAATTAGTGCTTGGATCCGGAATAGGAATACCGATCATTAGTGTGATCGTAAAAAAGATTAAAGTACAAGATAAAAAGATAGAGGCCATGTGTTACGGTACACAGGCCTTATTGAGAGATCGACTTATCACATCGTACAACAAATATAAAGATAAAGGGTACGCACCCATCTATGCTAAGGAAAATTTCGAGAACATGTGGAAACAATACCACAATCTCGGAGCCAACGGCGTGATGGATGAAATACATGAAAAATTTAAAAATTTACCAACTCAAAAGGAGGAACATTATGAAGAAATGGATTAAAAAAACAGCAATCAAAACAGTTAAAACAATGTCACAAACAGCGGTAGGTGTTATCGGGTCTAGCCTGGTATTAAGCGCTGTAGATTGGAATGTAGTAGCTAGTTCTGCTATTCTTTCAGGAATTGTATGTGTACTAATGAATGTATCACAGCTTAAAGAGGAGGAATAAATATGTTAGTTCATGCAAGTATTTCAGAAAACGGAAACGCCGGTTGGGATGGAAAAGCGAAAACAGGAGATCAGACCGGCAGAGAAGTTTGTACAAGGTCTTTTTATAAGAAACCTTGGAATGTAATGTTAAGATATAAAGATTCAAGTGTTGCATCGAAAGCTTCTAAGATTGCAATCAAATTAGCTAAAAGTAATTTGGTTGGATATGATCAGAGCGAACGTAATACACTATACAAAGCATTAAAAAAACATAAGTGGGATGTAGACGCTTATATCGCATCTGGTAAAAAAACAGAGACAGACTGTAGCGCTTTTATTTATGCTTGTTATTGCTGTCTGATTCCAAGCATGAGATCAGATGCTAATGCTCCAACTACATTGACGATGAAAAGCAAATTTAATGATCATGGATTTAGTGTACATACAGCTAGTAAATACACTATTTCCGATGCATACTTAAAACCGGGGGACGTACTGATCAGGGAGGGGCATCACACAGCTATGAATACCTCTACAGGATCTAAAGCGACTGTATCCCATATCAAAAAAAAGAAAACTACCTCAACTCCTAATAAAACGACTAAATGGGTAGGAAAAGTAACAGCGAGCGCACTCAATGTTAGAACCGGAGCCGGCACTGGATATTCCAATATTAAAAGATATCCAATTATTAATAAGGGAGAAAAGATTAAGGTATGTGATACTCTAAAAGATAAAAAAGGTAACACCTGGTATTATGTTAAGATTAAAGATACAGTTTACGGTTTTGTATCAGCGGATTATATCAGAAAGGCTTAATTACGCTTTAAATTAACGAATATTCGGTAATAACCTAACAAGTTATCGGTAAATCGTTTAAAATTAGAATATGAGGCTTATATGAAGTCTCAGAGGTATCAGAGTAAAATAAGAAGAGGTCTAGGAGTTTTAATCCTTAGACCTCTTTTTTTAATTTCTATTTATTACGGGATTCATTTTAGAGCCACACCATGGGCAAAAATTAAATCCTTCTTCACTGTCTGGATCTTCTATTTTAGAACCACATACGGAACATGATAAAACGTAATCGCCTAAAGAAACCCATTCGCCCTCAGGAATAGAAGTGTTGTCTTTAAAATATTTATTTAAAGGACAGATATCGATTAAATCATAATTAGCAATCAACATACATCCGTCATTAGGTTCGTAAGTTTCAGTAAAATAAAACGGACACTGCTCACAAATAGTATCAACACTATAATCATAATCAGTCATACTTTGAAATTTTTTTGGAGGGGTAAAATCATCTGGAAAAATAATCTCAACTTTTTTAATTTGACTCATATTTTAATATCTCCTTTTCTGTTTATTATGCGGATATGAAATA
>OHFI01000385.1_pt1 | contig 18468 bp, 20 predicted proteins | sample 1567431 | NCBI WGS metagenome assembly OHFI01 (sample SAMEA3879569, study PRJEB24766) | human gut metagenome | biome: human-associated habitat; feature: feces | place: USA | collected 1985/1987 | reverse complement strand
CGCGCCTGCGGGCGCAGCCCCTCGGGGGAAGCCAAAGAAGAAAACTTTTTAAAAAATTCCCCCGCGCTTGCAATATCGGCGCCGGGGAATTCGTTTTAGTATACAGAAGGACAAAGCAAAGGAGGTGTGGGCGCTGACAAATGAAGAATTTACCGGGCTGATGCAGCAGTATCAAAGGCTGGTCTACACAGTCTGCCTGCAGTTTGTTCACGACCCCCACACCGCTGAGGATCTGACTCAGGACACCTTTCTCTCGGCGTTCTCGGCCATAGACCGATGCGAGCCGCAGTATTATAAGCAGTGGCTCGTGCGGGTGGCGGCCAACAAATGCAAGGACCACCTGAAAAGCGCATGGGTACGCAAGGTGGAGGCCCCGGGTGACGATGCCATGCCGGAGCCGCGCGGTGCCCCCGGCACCGATGCCGATGACCCGGCGGAAAGCGTGCAGGCGCGCGCCGGTGCCGCAGAGCTGGAGCAGCTTGTCCGCGCCCTGCGCGAGCCCTACGGAAAAATCGCCGTTATGTACTTTTTGGAGCACAAAGAGAACGCGGAGATCGCAAGGCTTGTGGGCCGCCCGCCCGCAACCGTCAACAGCCAGCTTTGGCGTGCAAAGCTGCTGCTTCGCCAGCAGATACTTGAAAGGAGGCAGATGGAATGAGCCTTTATTTTGATAACGAAAAACTCTTTGACGCCGAGGGCCACCTGACCGATGCGGGCCTGTACGCGCTGAAGGACGGCACGCTCGATGACCTTGGCGCGCTGGAGGCCGCCGAGCATCTGAGCTTCTGCGACTACTGCCTGCTGCGCTACACGGCGCTGATCGAGGCCGCGCCCGAGGCCATGAAGCAGCCCATGCGCGACCTGATCCCGCAGGTGCAGAGCCTGATGCGGCTGCGCAGCTTCCGCATCATGACAAACCGGTATGTGTCGGCCGCTGCGGCGGTGGTGCTGGGCTTCGTGCTGTGGGGCGCGGTCAGCACATTCGGCCTGCCGGATGTCTCCGCCCTGACCGCCCAGCAGCCCACCACCCCGCATGAGCGATTCGGCACCAAATTCAGCACCGCCGTCAACGGCTTTTACAAGAGCCTCGACGATACCTTTAAAAGCTTTACCCTGACCGCGGAAAACGGTCTGGACCAGATCAGAGCACAAAGCATCGGCGGCAGCACCGCCAAGGGGGAATAAACCATGAAAAAGAACGGCTTTCTGACCTTTATCTTCGCCTGCATCCCCGGTGCGGGGCAGATGTACTATGGCTATATGCAGCGCGGCCTGTCGATTGCGATGATACTGATACTCTGCGTAATGGCGGCCACCGTCGTTGAACCGCTGCTGTTCCTCTGCCTTGTCATCTGGATGTACAGCTTTTTTGACACCTATGACCTCATCCGCCACATGGCGGCCGGTGAGCCGAAGGAGGATTCCCTGCTGGTTCTGGGCAATTATGGGGAGATCAAAAAGCTGGTCCCCCAGCACAACAGGCTGATCGGCTGGGGTCTGGTCGGCTTCGGCGTCTGGGCACTGTATGAGACATTCATCTCAAACTGGCTCTATACGCTGCTGTGCGCTCTTGTGGGCAACGGCTACGCCTACGACATCATCACCGGCATACCGAATATTGTCATTGCGGTACTGCTGATTTTCGCAGGCCTCAAGCTGCTGGGTCTGCACCCCGAAACGAAGCACGGCGATGACGAGCTGCCGCCGTATCCGCATGAATAACGCTAAGCCTTCCCCCCCTGGGGAAAGGTGGCGCCGCAGCGCCGGATGAGGGGCAGCCTTACGGACACCGCTCGTCTGCCTTTTGCCGCAGGGTAGGGGCGGGACGTGTCCCGCCCGCCGCTGACCCACCGCCGCTGTGCCCGCCATACACGCGCGGCCCGGGCATGCCCGACCCCTACCGCTCAATATAAATAGAATGAGGTAAAATCATGGATGAAAAAACCACCCCGAAAAAGACACGCCGCGTGGGGACGCTGGCGTTTGCGCTGGTGCTGATTCTGGCAGGCGTTCTGCTGATGCTCTACCAGCTGGTGCCCGGCTTTGACCTGCTTTGGATACTGAGGTTTTCGCCTGCAATTCTCATCGTGCTGGGCATCGAGCTGCTGTTCTACAGCAGTAAGCCCGATGCGAAGGTGCGGTTTGACTGGCTTTCGATGCTCGGCTGTGCCTTTATCCTCTGCATAGTGGGTACGGCGGCCGTCCTGCCCACGGTTTGGAATCTGTGGGGCCCCGAGCGGGAGCATGCGGCCAGCCGCATCGAGTCCGAAAAGGTCGCCGGCATCTATAACGCCCTGACCGGGGACCCGGCGCTGAAATCTCGTGTTGCCAATGCGCATGTAAAAGTCTGGATCAGCCATGCGGCAAGCGACAGCTACGCGCTGCAGGCCGGCGATGAATGTGCGCTGTACCTCAGCTTTACGGCAGAGTATGACAGTGACGAGGCCTTTGCCGCAGACTGCCAGGCAGTGGTGCAGGCCGCCGATGCAAACGGGCTGGGCTTTACGACCTACTACTTCAGCTCGTGTGATGATCTGCAGGAGGGAACGCGGTACACTCTGGACTGCAACGCTGCTTTCCCGGTGGGACTGACCGCCGCCCAGCTGGCCGGGCGTGTCGAGAAGGAGTATTACTATGACGGCAGCGCCTTCTCCACCGAGGCAGACCGAGACAGCTATATCCGGGCGCAGCTGGAGAATGAGATTGAGCAGGAGTATGAAGCAGCACACGATGGCGAAAGCGCGACCAAGGAATACCTTGACAGCGAGGTAGCGCGCCGCCTTGCCGACCTGAACGGCACCGCCACCCCGGAAACCGCCGCCGCATGACACAACGCCGAGACCCGATGACCGGGCCTCGGCTTTTTATGTGAAAAGTTCCGATTGACAGTCTGCGCGCCGAACCGTATAATAGACCGTACACGGCAAAAAAGGAGCAGGTATGGAAAAAACGGAAAAGCTGACGCTGCGGGAATGTCTGATCGGCGACCGCGCATTTTACCGGCATGTGCTGGTGGTCGTTCTGCCGATCATCGTACAGAACACCCTGACAAATGTGGTGTCCCTGCTCGACAATGTCATGGTCGGGCAGGTCGGCACGCTGCCTATGAGCGGCGTTGCCGTGGTGGGCCAGCTGCTGTTCGTCTACAATCTGGCGGTCTGGGGCAGCACCGCGGGCGCAGGCATCTTCGGCGCGCAGTTCTACGGCCGCGGAGATATGGAGGGCGTGCGCCACACCTTCCGGTTCAAGCTGCTGGTGGCGCTTGCCATCACAGCGGCAGCCATCGGGCTGTTTCTCGCCGCAGGGCCTTCGCTCATCGGTGCCTATATCGCGGCGGATACCTCCCCGGCGGACGCCGCCGCGACCCTGCAATATGCCGAGGGGTATCTGCGCATTATGCTCATCGGGCTTGTGCCCTTCGGCCTGACCCAGTGCTATGCAGGCACTCTGCGTGAAAGCGGCCAGACCGTGCTGCCCATGAAGGCCAGTATGCTGGCCATGGTCGTGAACTTTATCTTCAATGCGCTGCTCATCTTCGGCATAGGGCCGTTCCCGCGCATGGGCGTGGCCGGCGCTGCCATCGCCACGGTGCTGTCCCGCTTTGTGGAGCTGGCTATCGTGGTGGTGGGTGCCCACCGCAGCAGCGACCGCTACCCCTTCCTGCGGGGCATCTACAGCAGCTTTGCGATTCCCGGCGCTCTGGTGAGGGACATCCTGATCCGCTCCACGCCGCTGCTGGCCAACGAGCTGATGTGGGGTGCCGGGCAGGCTGTGCTGCTGCAGTGCTACTCGGTGCGCGGCATTCAGGCAGTGGCCGCGCTGAACATCTGCAACACCATCGCCCAGATCTTCAATGAGGTATTCCTCTCGCTGGGCAACGCCACGGCCATCGTTGTCGGGCAGGAGCTGGGCGCCGACCGGCTGACCGGGGCGCGCCGCACGGCCTGGCGCATGATCACCCTGAGCCTTACCAGCTGTGTCATCATGGGTACGCTGCTGGCACTCTGCTCGCCCTATATCCCGCGCATTTATAATACCGAGGAATCCATCCGCCTGCTGGCGACCGAGCTGATCTGCATGGCAGCGCTCTGCATGCCGCTGTACGGCTTTTCCAACTGCGCGTATTTTACGCTGCGGTCCGGCGGCAAGACCTTTATCACCTTCCTGTTTGACAGCTGCTTTACCTGGGCTGTCTCGGTTCCTCTGGCCTACGGCCTGTCCCGCTTTACCGGGCTGAATATCGTTGCGATCTATCTGCTCGTCAATGGTATGGACATTGTCAAATGCGCCATCGGCTTTGTGCTGGTGAAAAAAGGCATCTGGGTGAAGAATATTGTAAAGGAATAGTTTCCTTACCGCAGGCTGGTGCCGGGCATCGGCCTCTATAAGTCCCATGAAGGAGATGTACACCCCTATGACCACCGCACACAAAAGCCGCGTGCTGGATATGACCCGGGGAGACCCGTTCCGACTGTTGCTGCAGTTCTCGCTGCCGCTTTTCTGCTCAAATCTGCTGCAGCAGGTCTACAACCTGACCGACACCGCTTTGGCGGGGCATCTGCTTGGTTCCGCCGCTCTGGCGGAGATCGGCGCTACTGCCGCACTGTACGGGCTGATCATGAACTTTGCCTTCGGCATGAACAACGGTCTGGCATTGACGGTCAGCCGCTGCTTTGGGGCAGGGGAGCGGGAGGGCATCCGCCGCGCCGTCGGCTGGATGGTCACCCTTTCGGCGGCGGTGTCGATAGTGCTGACCACAGTATCGCTGCTGGGGCGCGGCGCACTGCTGCAGGCGCTGCAGGTCCCTGCCGAGGTGTGGGACGGCGCAGCTGCCTACCTGACCGTTATTCTGCTGGGCATCCCGCTGACAATGCTGTACAATATGGAGGCCGCCCTGCTGCGCGCTGTGGGCAACAGCGTTACACCGCTTTTGTTTCTTTTGTTCAGCAGTGTGCTGAATGTCGGGCTGGACGCCGCCTTTATGGGGCCGCTGGGCATGGGCGTGCGCGGTGCCGCTGTAGCCACGGTGCTGGCGCAGGGCATCAGCGCCGTGCTGGGCGCAGTGTATCTGGTCCGCAGCTATCCGGAGCTGCACTTCACCCCCGCGCATCTCAAAAAGTCTGCCCGCCGCGCGGTCATGAATATGTTCTGGGCCGGCATGAGCATGGGCCTGATGAGTGCGATCTACAATCTGGGAAGCGTGGCGCTGCAAAGCAGCATCAACGCGCTGGGCAGTGTCTATATCACGGCCCAAACGGCGGCCCGCCGCATGGCAGAGATGTACTTTATCCCGGGCGGTGCGCTTGGCATCGGTGTGGCAACCTTCAGCAGCCAGAACCTCGGCGCAGGCCGCCGCAGCCGCATTGGTCAGAGCGTCCGCGCAGCGCTGAAAATCTATTTTGTCTGGTGGCTTTTTGTTCTGGCGTTTACCTTCCTGCTGGGCGAGCCGGTGCTGCGCCTTATCACCGGCAGCAGCGATGCGCGCATCATCTCCAACGCGATGCTGTATCTCAAGATCAGCGTACCGATCATCCCTCCTATGGCCGTACTGGTGATCTTGCGCAATATGCTGCAGGGCATCCGCCACACGGTCGAGCCGCTGCTGGCCAGCGCGCTGGAACTGATCGGCAAGGTGATCTTTGCAGTCTGGCTGGTGCCGGTCTGGGGCTACCGCGCTGTCTGCTTCTGTGAGCCAACGACTTGGATCATCTGCTTTGTCTTCATCCTGCTGGCAGTCTGGCGCTGCCGCAGCGACCTGCAGGACGCCTGCCCGCCCGATAAAACACCGGCCTGAAAAAAATCTCATATTTCGACCCGCACACCCTTGGCAAACCGGATAATTTCTGGTATACTATATAGTACATCTGTGCGGGCCGTTAGCTTAACGGTTAAAGCCGGCGGCTCATAAACATTGGATGTTAGGATTTTTCTCTTTGTAAAAATTCGATAAATCGTAAAATTTGCGATTTCCATAGTTGATTTTTCTGCTTTCATCTACAACCCATCTACGGGCGGTTCGCAACTGCTTGTTTGGGTTGTTTCATAAGGGCCATTAGTTCAGCGGTTAGAACTCTCGGCTCATAACCGAGTTATCGCAGGTTCGAATCCTGCATGGCCCACTAAAAAGAGACGTGCAAGCGTAAAGTTTGCACGTCTCTTTTCATCTTTCGGGAGTTTTTCTCTTGTAGAGCGTCTCGCTCATCTGGCTGCGGATGGAATCCTGCCGCTTGTGGTAAACCTGCGTATAAATTGCCAGTGTCGTGCTGGGTTGGGCATGGCCCGCCTCGGCCGCCACCGTAGCGACACCGATATCCGGGTTGGAGAGCAGGATACTGACAAAGGTGTGGCGAAACATATGCGGGTGGATTTTGCGGATGCCCGCTTTCTCGGCCACGCGGTCAACAATTTTGCCATAGTGGTCGGGGCTGATGGGCCAGCCAAAATCATTGATAACGATAAAATTTTTCCCGCGCAGCTTTTGCAGGGATTCTCGGTACGATTCCCACTTTCCGTCCATGCAGGTCTGCCAAGCACTGCCCATACGGTGCTTTTGTGCAAGCCATTGGTCGCGGTAGGTTTTCAGATATTCCATAAATTCGGGTGCTACATCTATGTCACGGACGTTGTCCTCTTTCGTGGTCGTTAGGTGATAGCCTTTGTTCACAATGAGCAGTGACTTATCCACATGGACGGTGCAGTGGTCGAAGTCAATATCTTCCCATGTCAGCCCGGCTAACTCGCCGCGCCGCATTCCGGTATTCAGCAGCCCCATGACGATGACCTGCTCCAGTGTGGAACAGCGCGGCAGCACCTTAAAAAGAGCCTCTACTTCTTCCGGGTGCAGGCAGTCTACCGGGCGGCTGCGCGTACCTTTAACCGCGAGTGTTTGGGTATCGTTGTCTATGCCGTACTCGCGTTCGGCATATTGCATTACGAGCCGCAGAAAAATGGCATACTCCTTGATGGTTTTTCGTGCAATAGGACGGTGATCCAGTTCAATATGAAACAGCTTTTCGGGCTTGCATTTGAGAGCTGCTGCAATTTCCTGCGCTGTTTTTAGTGTGGTACGCTCTCCGCGGAACACTCGCTCTACAGATTTTGTCTGTATGGAGCATTGTGCTGCAATTTGGGGACAGGACAGTTTCTTATATTGCTTTGCGTTGGGTTTCAGCACCGCATGCCCTTTCACGCTGCGCACATCGGCCTCACCCAGCAGATCCAGAAACTTCTCGCATTCGCGCTTATTTACTTTTGAAATCGGCATTTCTGCAAATGCCGGGCTGATTTCGCAGATTCGGCGCAGCATGGTTTCCTTACCTGCTGTGGTGTTGGCTTTATTCTTATGCTGTTCGTAGTCGCCCTCCAGACGAACGGAGGGATCGAGCATCGATTTTTTGGAATCAATGTATGCTCTTGCTGCATCTCGAAAGGGCGTGTTTTTGCCATCTTTTTCATCGTCGGCTTTCTGTTGCTCTGCGCGTTCAAAAACGAGTGCGGCTTCAATGGCAGCGTTTTCACGCTGGCGGTGGGTTTTCAATACAGTGGGGTCAAAGTCAAAGCGCCCATATCGCCGCACCCTTTTTCCATGTACGGTCACATTAGCGGTCAGTACATAATAGGGGGCGCTGCGTTTGGGAATCATAAGTTTTGCCGATGCCATTATTCAGATTGCTCCGTTTTATTGTTGTAGTAGGCCGCCAGCTTGCCAAGGTTAATGTACCACTTAACACCGGACTGAAATGCAAGGTCCGGATTCTCGCGGCAGACACGCCGAAGATAATACGGCGGCAGGTTCATGATCTCGCTGGCCTGTTTGATGCTGACAATCTGCGGCAGGGTGATTTTCTCAATTTCGCAGGCGGATGCCTGCAGCGGCATTTGCACAGGTTCTTTCATCGTTCTTCACACTCCACATAGTAAATTGGTTTTCGGTTGTGGCGGCGCTGCAAGCGTGCGTCCAGCCCCGTCAGATAGAGTTCATATTGCAGATTGGTTTCGGTCGTAATCAGTACTGCACCGTAATTTTGCAAAAAGCGCAGGATGCGGTACAAGGTTGTAATGTCGTGACTCAGTCGGTCAAGGCTCTGCACCATGACGGCGTTGACGCGCCCTTGCCGCACAGCGGTAAGCATGGCGAACAAATCAGGTCGCCAGAATTCGGTGCCGTACTTTTGCTCCATGCAGGAGTTGACGATGATGTAACCACGCCTGCCGGCTTCACGCATGACTTCTGCAAGCTGTTCTTCCAATGCGGGCAGGTTCGGCGCGGCACTGCGGGCGAACGCCCAAATTTTGTATTCTTTCATGGACGCACCTCAGAATTGATCCATAAGTGGGAGACGGACATCAAAGCGGGGCTTGCCAAAGGAGGCCCGCGTGAAGCGGTCGCCGACAAAGCGTTCCAGCCCACTGTTGATGAGTTCGGCGTTCAGATCACATTCAGTGGTAATAAGGTAGACATCATTCTGACGCAGAATTTCAATAACTCCCACCAGTATGTAGCTGTTGCGGCTGATTTGCTCCAAATCGCGCACCATCACGGCTTCGACCCGACCGTTCTCTACTGCGTCCAGCATGGTGCGCAGACCGATGCGGTCTTTCAAGGTGTTTCCGCTGCAATGGTCAAAAGATGTGCCGCGCACAAGAAAACCGTGTCCGGCGGCTTCGTCGATAAGGTCATACAGCCGGTCAAAGGCAATGCGCGGATCGCTGTTGGCGCAGCGCACATAAATCCAGACATCGTGGTTTCGCATAAGGTACATCTCAGGTTCCTCTTTTCACAAAAAGTAATCCGGGCGCTTCTGCTCCCGGATGAATTGCTGAACATCTTCGATTTTCTCGGTGATCGGGCAGGTCGGCAGCGCTGCCAGCGCGGCATCATGGTATTTGCCGCCGATACCCGCACGTTCGTCCAGAATAGCGACCACACAAGAGTCCTGCTCCGTGCGGATGGCACGTCCAAAGCCTTGTCGCAGTTTCTTCTGCATTTCGGGGATGATTTCGGCGTTTATATAATCGCGCAGATTCGGATATTGCTGGCGTTTGTAGTCGCTGACCGGGTCGGGTATCGGGAACGGCAGCTTTGCGATAATCAGCAGTGACACCATATCGCCGGGAAAGTCAATGCCCTCCCAGCAGGAACCAGCCGCAAACAGTACGCCGTTGCCGGATTGCTTGAACTTCTGGATGATTTTGCCGCCGTTGCGCCACGCCTGATAGGTTGGATATGTCCACTGACCGTCCGTCAGCGCGCGAACTTCCGCCATCTGGCGGTACGCTGTGAACAGCACCAGCGCATGACCGTGACAGGCACCAACCAACCGAACGATTTCTTCTGCCATTTTGCGGTTGTCCATTTGCATTTTTACGCGCGGCGGAAAGTACAACAGACATTTTTTCTTGTAGTTAAACGGAGAATCTGCTCGGAAATGACGCAGAGGTCGGTAAGCCGCCAGCCCCAAAAGTTGTTCCGTATGGCTGAAATCTCCGGCTGCAGCCAATGTGCCGGAGGTCAGAATCGCGGGTTCGCGTGTATTCCACAGCGCACTGCGGAGCAGCTGCGGTACGCGGCTGCTGGCTGCGCAGAATGTAGGCTGACCGTCGGCATCGTAGTCGATGTATAAGATGCGCGTCGGCACTTCCAAAAGAAAAAGGCGCAGGAGACTTTCGGCTTCTCCCAGCCTGTTCAGCAGGTATCGCGGCACATCCGGCAACCCGCCAGCATTTTGCAACAGTGCTATGCAGTCGATGAGCGCAGCGCGGCGGAACGGCGTAAGCACGAACGGTTCACCCACTTTTCTTCGCAGCTTGGAAAGCCCCTGCGTGCAGGAGAACGACAGCGTAAGAAACGCCGTCCGCAGCTGTCTGGCAAAATCCTTGTAGTGCGCCTGTTGTAATAAAAGGCACAATTCATCCATGTTGTGCGGGGATAAGGTTTCCGTGTACATCTGGCGGGCGGCATCGGGCAACTTGTGCGCCTCGTCCACTACCAGTGCCTGATAGCTGCGCAGGAGCAGAGGTCTATCTTCAAGTCGGTGCGATGCGTCTGCCAGCAGATAATTGTGATTGCAAATTTGGATGTCGGGTTTCATGGAATCTCGCAGATATTGCTGGTAGCGGCAATCCAAGCGCATAAAGCAATCGCGCGGGCAGGACTGCGGCACACAGATCCGGCAGCGGTCATACCGAGAAAGTTCTGGGATATGATCCATGTCCAGAATATTTTCCGCAATGTGCAGGCTGTTCTTCTGCCGTTTTCTGCTTAGCTGCACCAGCGATGCTCTTTCGGCAAGGCGGGCATCGCAGACAAAACGCTCTTTGCCCTTGCGGACAACGGCTGTGATGGGTGCGGTGATGATACCCTCGTCCAGCAAAATAGCGGACAGGTCGGGCAGATACTCTGTAAGGATAGCGTCCTGCAAGGCAACGCTGGAAGTGGAGATAACGATAGGCAGTTTCATTCGTTCTGGACGATTCATCTGCCAAAGGATACAGCCCACGAGGTAAGCCAGCGTTTTGCCGGTGCCTACACCTGCTTCGCACAGGGAAATTTCCTTATTATATAAGGTATCTAAAACTTCATGGCAAAGCGCGATTTGTTCCTCACGCACCGCCATGCTGTGCCGGGGTAAAATCTCCCGGAAAATTTTCTCGGCCATACGGTGGGATTCCGTATAGCCCGTTGGATAGGTTTGCATTGGTTTACACCTCTGTTTTCCATCCCGTTTAAAGCAAAATGATGGACAGCAGGCGCTTGGGTTCCTGCTGCCCACGATTTGCCCTAAACGGCAAAAGTAGATAGTTAAGTAAGTGTGCCACATTTGCCGCCCGCACCCCTGACACCGGGAACATAACAGGCAGGGTGTTGGCACACCCGTTCACTGACTCCGCCGGAGTCTTACTGCTTACAACTCCGGCTCGGTCACCCCCTCTGACGCGGGAGGCTGCTGGCGTATCATTATGATCTTTCCCGCCGCAATTCCGGTTTGCCGGACCGCCCACTGGGGCTTGCCGGGAAAGTAACGTACCTGTTATGCTGGGTATTCGGTTGTCAAGGTGCTGGGGAACGGACTATATCCGCTAAAGGGAAAAACGCCGGAGAATGGAGTGTGCCGCTATGCGATCTTCTTCGATTTCAGCTTCGTCATATTTCCGTTTCAACCATGAAGTTTCAAAATCTGTTAGGTATGGCACTTCATCGGTTTTTAGGTCCCTGTCTATTTCTATTCCACCGTGAGGACCGGACTTCGACTTGATATTGTGCTTGCGAGTAAGTACTACAATATCTGAGGTAATGGTACGTCTGCTGACTCCGAAACGCTCGACAAAATCGTTGACATTGCATTTTTCATGCATATACAACAGTTCTAATATTTCGGCTTGGCGTCGATCGGCACTTGACACACTCTCACCTCTTTTCTGCTCGTTTTTCCCTTGCTCATCATCTTAAAGACTAATAGCGCAGAAAATGTTCTCTAATTATTTGAACTTTTTGTGAATTTTTCGAGAAGCAGGCATAAAAAAGCCCGCCGCATTTGAGATGCGACGGGCTTAGAACTGCAGCGTGAGATTTACTTTTTGTCCTGCGGTTTGGGCAGCGGCTTTTCGGGGCGGTGGGGCTGGTAAAACCATAAAATAGGACAATTAGGACCGCCCTCCATGGCGCTTTGCAGTGTGTGCTGCACGATTTTTTGAGCGGTAATATCGAGTTTTTTCATGATGTTCCTCCTCGTCATTGAATTACGGTGATTCCAAGCCCCATCCGTGCCAGAAGCACGCACAGGGCAATGATACAAGCGGATGCGGAAAGGATACCAAATACCTGCGGGCACGCAAAAAACACAGTGCCGGAAACGGCTGCATACACGGCCAGCCGTTTTTGCATCCCGCCGCGCAATGCCTGCATTTCATCGCTGTCAAAATGAATGTTGACATCGTTGACCGGCGCGGCAAGGCAGAGCGTCAGCAGCGAAATGGCCAAAAGCAGCACGGCAACCGCTGGTGTTACTTTTTCGCACGCCCAAAGGGCGGTCAGTTCACAGCACAGCGAGGAAAGCATACAACCCGCGAACGTATGCAAGTGCAACCCGTTCGCTTTGCGGCGCAAAAACACGACGCCCCAGTTCAGCAGTAGTACTTCCCAAAGCGGTGCGATCAGGCAGCCGAGTGCAATCAGTACGGAAAAGCAAAGCACCTGTTCGAGCTTGCACTCCACAAGATAAGCGCACCACTCTGCCTGCTCCGGAGAGATCAGCTTTCGGCGCAGCATTTTTTCTGTCAGGTTGGCGGCCAGTTTTTGCATAGGATCATTTCCTTTCGGCTATAACACAGAAATACGCCCAAATTTGCCAAATTTCAACTTTCATGTAGCAAAAGACGAGTTTTTGGTAGCAGAAGGCAAGTCGTTTTCCATTTCTATCGTAAAGGCGAAATAACCGTCCTCATAGGCCATATCGTAAAACGAGTCGTACTTTTTCAATGCGGTTTTTACGTTTTGCAGCCCGAACCCATGCAGGTCGGGCGGCTTTTTGGTCGTGGCAATGTAGCTGTTTACGATTTCCACCGGTGGGGATGTGTTACGGAAAGACAGAAACAGTGTATCCTCCAACAAAAGCTGAGCATAGATTTCCCGCTCACCTGCGGGCAGTTTGACGCACGCCTCAATGGCATTATCCAACAGGTTGCCGATGATGATCACCAGATCAATCGGAGCGACCTGTATTCCCGAAAGGTCATTGACCTTAAAACGAATATCAATGTTGTTCTTTTTGGCCACCTGCGCTTTTTGATTCAGCAGCGCGTCGATTGTAGAATTGTGCGTATTGGCGATCAGAATTCGATCAGTCTGGCGTTCCTGCAGCGTCGTTATATAATCCTGCGCGTCTTTGATCTGCCCGTTGTCCAGATACGAGGAAAGCGTTGCCAGATGCGCATTAAAATCATGCGTCAACTTTCTTTGGGCCGTGTAAGATGCGCTCAGTGCTTCAATACTTTCTGCCTGCGTGCGTGCGCGTGCGGTGAGCGTCAGATTTTCCCCTTTGAGCCGTTCATCCTTTTCATTCCAGACAATCAGCACAAACGTCATTACATCGGAAAACAGCAATACAGCCGCAAAATAAAGCAAGAAAGCGCCGTTAATTTCGCCCTGATAATATCCGTTTTGCAATCGACCAGCCATTACCAACGACACCAACGATATGATGGCCGGAATTGCGAATCTGTTTTGTGAACCGTTGGTCTGAGGCTGAAAGGGATGTGCTTTACGGATCGCGGCGCATCCGCAGAGCGCCAACAACTGATCAATCCAAAACAGCCAGCTTCTCGTCGGATTTTCAAGCGCCGATCGAACCGTATCGGCTTGAAGCATGAGCATTGAGCCGACGACAAGGTTTTCAATACAGCAAATCCACGAATAGAAAACAACCGTAATGGAAAGATACACCATCGGCCTTTCTTTATATAAAACAACGTAAAGAAGACAATAAATCGTTGTATTATAAAGAATCTGTTGCCCCACATTATTGCCTATGACCCCGCAAACGGAATAAAGCCCATTTGCCAGCGGCCCAGCCCCCTCCATCAGAACGCAGTACGCGGCAAAGCAAATCCAAAACTTCCAGCCACCCAATCGGCGCGGCGAAAATGCACCGTACAGAAGAATCGCGCCAAAAAACGCAGTGGCAGAGACAAGCATTGCTGCAAGATGTTCAATCATTGCCGGTTCCTCCAACGCAGATATTTGGCCTTGATGCTCGCATACATTTTCTGGCTGACCGGCAGTTCCGTTCCGTCCGTCAGAATCACCTTGTCATAATTCAGCTTTTGGATATGCGCCATATTGACGAGATAACTGCGCTGTACCCGCAAGAAGCCGGCCGGGGCCAACTGTTTTTCGGTATCTTCCATGCTGGCGTAAAAGTAACCGCGCGACCGCGTATCCGTCAGCGTGAACAGCCGCATCACGCGCTGACGGCTTTCCATGTACAGGATATCCTGATATTTGATGCGTAATTGTTCGCCGTTTGCGTTAAATGTCATTTCATCGGCGGAATGCTGCAATTCTTCCAACGCCTTTTGGTAATAGCCGGGCAGCTTTTCTTCCAGCTCGCTTTTCAGCAGATAGCGAAACGCCTGCACCTCGTACCCCTCCAGCGAATACTGCACATAGTTGGTGACGAAGATCAGGATCGTATCAAGGTTCAGGCTGCGGATATGGCGCGCCAGTTCCAGCCCGCTGTATGCGCCCATGTCGATATCCAAGAACGCAATATCGAACTGCCCCAAGGCTTTGTCCGTCAATGCAGTGGGGTCGCAGCAGATCGTTACAGCAACGTTGCTACCGTCTTCCGGCTGATTTCTGCGCACCAGATCGGCTATTTTTTGGCAAAAGGCTGCGTCGTCATCGCAAACCAGCGCCTTGATCCCTGTCGGCATGGTTGTTTCCCCTTTCGGATGGAGTAGAATGCCCTGATTTTTTTCAAACATAATACCGTGCCCCCAAAATGTCAAGCGATTTTGCTGCCAAACCGCAAAATTGCGCTGTAAGCATATTTTATACGAGAATAATACACTATCAGCGCATAGTCAAGTGGTAAAGTAAACATACAAGGCTAAAGTGGGCGGTAGTGAACAATGGCACATCGGTATATCGGCAGAAATATTTACGAGTTGCGCAAAAAGCGCGGCTGGTCGCAGAGCGATCTGGCGCGCAAGCTGGAAAAAAGACTTCGACAATCAGCAGCTACGAGACAGACAGCAAAACGCCGTCGGTCGATACCATCATTGCCATGTCGGAGCTGTTCGGCGTGTCCATCGACGAGCTGATTTATGGCGAGAACGCGGAAGTGCTTTCGACAAAACACTTGGCGGCGGAGCAAAAGCGCGCTGTTGCGGACTTATTGCAGGGGTTGACACTGTACAACGACGGCAACGACAAGGACGGGCTTGCACGGACACGATTGCTTTTGCAAGTTATAAAGGCAATGGGGCTGTAAAAAGCAAATACCAAAATTTTTAAGCAGGGCTGTACGCGGTTGCGTGCGGCCCTGCTTTTTTGGGCAAAACTCGTCTTTTGCTACATGGAACTCTTGAAATACTGCCGAAACGTGGCGAATGTGAAAACTTTGTGGTATGATGAAGTTGTTCCAAAGAACCACCATCCACATCTAAGGATCAGGCATCGGCGCGCAGATGCTGAACATATCCGCCCCGAAACAAACCCGATACAAGTTTCTTTCAGAATGGAGGAATACATCATGAAGAAACTCAGCAAACGTTTTCTCACCCTTGCAATCGCCTGTGTTATGGCTATGGCTATGGCTGTACCGGCGTTTGCCGATTTTGACAACGGCACGACTCATACCTATCATATCAAGAACAACACCATTGCTGGTGACTATGTGTATCTGAACCTGTATGGCACTGGCGGTGTGTATGCATCGCGTAATGTTACCGTTTATCCCCGTACAACGTCGGATGATCAGGTACTTTGAGGGAAGTTGTTATGAATAAAAACAAATTTTTATATGTGGCAGCGCTCTTTGGAATGATGGTCTTGGTTTCCTGTTCATCGCATGACAGTGCCAAGAACGTCACTGTAACCTCTGAACAAAGCGGAGCAGAATCGCAAGCTGCATCGGACATTGTCTCCAAACCGCTGACACTTTTGCAAAGTAATGATGGCTGGTCTTACGGTGCCGCAGGCGCAAAGGGCTTTTATTTTGTGAGCGCAGCAGTCCGAAGTGACGATTCCACCTCGCTGATGTATTGCGATTACGACACCATGCAGCAGCTTTTACTATGCTCCCAACCGAACTGTGCGCACAATACAGCCGCCTGTAACGGGTATCTTCCCTATTCGGCGGGCGGCATCGTGCCGGAAATTGTCGGTCAAAATCTGGTACTGTTTTATCCGGGCAATGTTCATGCCGAAGAAAACGCAACCCTGCCGCGCATCGAAACGATGGGGTTAGACGGTTCCGACCGAACCGAAACGATCACCTTTGCAGCCAACCAAGAGTTTCTGCGCCCAATGGTCACAGACGGGGATTTTATTTATGCCTGTATGTGGGAAACCTCCGACAACTCAATGGAAAGCTTTCTGGTACGCATCGACCCAACTGCCGGAACCTGCGAAAAGATGTTTTCCATGGACAGCACATGGATCAAAGGCGTTGTAGGTGATAAACTGCTTTTGAAAAGCACGTCCGGCGACAACTCGGAATGGTTCACCTATGACCCGGTCACTGGGGAGCAAGCCGTTCTCTATACAGAATCTTCCAGCGTGTTGCAACCTGCCGCCGTTTACGGTCAAACGCTGGTTTATCAAAAGGGCGATCATTTTCATCTCCTTGACCTTTCCACTGGGCAAGACACCGAATTGGCGGGGTACACGGTGCCCGATCAGGCAGTCAGCTATGTGAACCTTTACTATGCCGACGATGGCAAACTACTATTTGAGCAATGCTCAAATGCTGGTGCAGACTCACAATATGCGGACGGATTTTATGTATTGGAAAGCGACAAGGAACCTTCCCCATGGACATTGACCTACTCGCTCTATGATAAAGATACCGCTTGCGCTGTCGTTGCAGCGAAAGATGCCGACACCTATCTCGTGGCAGCCGGAGTGCAAGATACTGCCGCTGTGCAGGCAGACGATGGTGCGTCTAAATACGTCTCGACCGGCGAGAGGCGATATGCGCTGATTTCCAAAGCGGACTATTGGTCAGGAAATGCCAACTACCGCGATTTTGAAAAAATCGGCTGATACGCAAGCATACAAGATTTTCGCGGACAAGAACGGACGTCACTATGGACCAGATGCATGAAATCGATCTCGAACTGAACGATCTGCGCAAAACCTATCTGCTGCCCGCCCCGCTGCTGCACCGCCGCGGGCAGGGCAAACCGAAAACCAAACAGGCTCTGGCTGGGGTGTCGCTCACCCTCGGCCCGGGCCTGTATGGCCTTTTGGGGCCGAACGGCGCGGGCAAAAGCACGCTGATCGGCATCATCACCGGTGGGCTGGCCGCCGATTCGGGCGAGGTGCTTTGGTGCGGCAAGTCAGCAATGGGTATAGGCTTCCGCCGCATTCTTGGCTATATGCCGCAGCAGCAGGGACTGTACGACAGCTATACCGGGCGATGCTTTCTTGCCTACATGGCCGCCTTGAAAGAAATCCCTCGAAAAGCTGTTGCAGCCGAGGTTGATCGTGTGGCCGCTGCCGTAAATTTGACCGTTGAGTTGGACAAGCGCCTTTCTGCTTATTCCGGCGGTATGAAGCAGCGCCTGCTGTTGGCATCCGCCCTGCTTGGAGATCCGAAACTGTTGATTTTAGACGAACCAACGGCAGGCCTTGACCCGAAAGAGCGCGTCCGCCTGCGCGAACTGCTGGCAGATATGGCTAAGGATCGAATCATCCTTGTGGCAACACATGTCGTTTCGGATGTGGAAACGGTGGCAACCAAAGTTATTTTGCTGCGTGCCGGCAAGATTGTGGATGCCGCGCCCGTGCCGGAGCTTATTGAAAAATATGCTCCCGGCCAAGGGCTGGAAGATGTGTACCTGAACGTGTTTGGTGAGGGAGACGGTAAATGAGCCTGTTTTTTGCTGAACTCCGCAAAGTCTGGGGTGGCAGAGTCTTTCCTGCCCTGCTGGCTATACTGGCGGCTGCCAATCTCCTACTGCTGTGGATGGGTACTCGCCCCACAGCCAAGCAGCCTCCTGCATCAGCCTATCGCGCAGTAGGCGCCGAGCTTTCCGATAAAACCATGGAAGAAAAGGGAGCCTATCTTCACAATAAATACACTGAGATAGAAAGTCTTGTGAAAATCGGGCAGTATTATCGGGAACAGGCTTACGGCGGCTATGGACTCACTCAGTATCGGCAGGACAACGCCGCTATGTTCGATGCCTATGAGCAAGAGTACACAGATAAGACCTATACTCTATTCACGGATAACTTGAACACAGAGTACCGCCTGTTCAGCCAGCTGCAAAGCGAATATGACACCGTGGCGGCCTACAGCGACTTTCTGGATGGCGTTCAGACCAAGGCATCTCAACTGTCTGGCATCTCGATTTTTCAAAATGACCGTACCGGGTACGATTTGAAAAATATCGAACGCACCGCACAGGTTTATGCCGGGCTGACCGAAACGCCCATTGATTATTTTCCGCAAAAGGGCTTGTACACAGCCATCAGCTATGCGTTTACCGACCTGATTTTGCTGGCATCTATGCTCTTGCTGGCGCTGATCCTTGTGCGACAGGAGCGCGACAGCGGACTGCTGAGCCTTGTGCGCAGCCTGCCGGGCGGACGGTTGAAAACAGCCCTTGCCAAGCTGGCGGCATTTGCTGCCAGCTTATTGGTCGTTCTTACGGTGCTGTATGGGGTCAACCTCGCATATTGCTCGGCATCGTTCAGCTTGGGGCCTATGAATCGCACGATTCAAAGTGTTCCCGCAT
>OHFI01000370.1_pt1 | contig 19064 bp, 20 predicted proteins | sample 1567431 | NCBI WGS metagenome assembly OHFI01 (sample SAMEA3879569, study PRJEB24766) | human gut metagenome | biome: human-associated habitat; feature: feces | place: USA | collected 1985/1987 | reverse complement strand
CCGAATTTTTTAGTAAAAACAACAAGTTATATTCACATCTTAGAGTTTGAGGTGTGATATGATGAATTTGTGGAGTAAAAATTTACTGTTAAAAAAGCTTGATCCATATAAGAAAAATCAAGTTCTTTTAGAAAAATCAACCGCAGGAACTTTTTCCGTAACCCTTGAAACCGGGGTTTACGACATATGGTGCGTTGGTGGAGGCGGCGGTGGTTCAAATGGCGCTGGCGGTGCCGGCGCAGGTATTCACGCCCGGGCAAAATTATTAAAAGGCACATATAGTTGTGTTGTGGGCGCGGCGGGAGCCGGTGCAAGCGCGTATGTTCGTAACAATAATGGCTCGGCTGGTGGAAAATCCTCTATATCCGGCGCATCATGCTCGATTACCGCCAACGGCGGAGCCGGAAGAAATGGGCGTCGTAACGGTGGCGGTGGAGGCACGACCGGAACGCTTAGTTACACATTTAAATATGTCAACACTCTTCTAGGTAGAACCACTGACGGACAAGAAACAAATCTGTCTTTTCTTAACAATACGACAACTGGTCCCGGAGCTGGTGGAATTGCGCAAGGAAGTGACACCGGTGCCGGTTATGCCGGAAAAGTCGGTTATGTTAAACTCACATATTACGGATTGAAATTATAAGGAGTAATAATGACCAAATATGCCAAACTCAATAAAGATGGAACATTGGAGTATGCGCCGATTAATCTAAATGGCGTGTCAAACTGGATTAATGACGAAAACGCTGTTTTAGCGGCCGGATATTTGCCTTTGGAAGAACTAGAACCACCAGAGGGGCAGTATGTTTCTGGTCATAAGATCTTTGAAAATAAAATTGTGCCGATTTTTGCCAGTTATCCCGCTCCGACATATGTTGATCAACGAATTGCGGCTTATCCCGATATCAGCGATCAACTGGATATGATTTATTGGGATAAGATAAACGGGAAGACTGATTGGCTTGATTTAATTAGCGGGATTAAAGCAAAATATCCAAAACCAGAGGTTGTTGATGACTGACAACACCTTATCTGAAGCCTTAAAAGAGGCCTACGCCTCCGCGCCGAGCGATGTGATTTTATTGCATACATTGGAACTGCGCCATCCATCTTTTGTGGATGAGAATGGCGAGCCGACAGCTATTCGGGTGGTGCGGGACAATATCAATCATATTTGCACGCTTGAAGATTCCGCGCCGCTTGACGCAGGCAATGCGGTGGAATTTATCGCAATGGGGTTTGATTTGGAGCTTCCGCCCGTTGAGGAAATCCCTGTGCCAGAGATAACCTTAACGCTTGACAACGTTTCAACCGAAATCATTCAATATTTGGATAGAGCGGTGGAAACACAAGATATGATTGAGATGACGTATCGTCCGTATCTTTCCAATGATTTAAGCTGTCCGCAGATGAATCCGCCGATAACCTTGGTTATTACGGAGATTACGGCGGATATTTCCAAAATCTCCGCGACCGCTCGTATGATGGACATTGGCAATAAGTCCTTTCCGGGAGAAAACTACACGGTCAAAAAATATCCGGGGTTGAGCAGATAGTTTTGATATGCTCTATCTATATAAAAATATAGGGGGATAATTATATGGAAAAATTGAAAGAAAAAATTAATATTTTGGGAGAATAAAAAATGGCTAAAAAAATATTGGAATATGTCATTGTAGTAGGCAGAACTGTATTAGAAATTCATAATGAGGTTGATCAGCGTATTAAAGAAGGTTTTCAACCTTTGGGAGGTGTTGCAATTGGAAAACTTTCATTAGAAGACGATTCGGGTCATTTATCTGAAAACCATGCTAACTTATATCAGGCAATGGTACGGTACGAAGAATAACTTCAATTGAAATTATAGTTTAAAGCATTTAAGATTACTTATTAGAGTTTTTTATCTTTAAATGGAGATGCCTCATTTTGCAAATAAATATATAGGTCGCCCGTGGGTGGCTGGTACGCAAGGCCCTGACAGTTTTGACTGTTGGGGCTTTGTTCGTTATGTGCTAAAGCACGAGTACGGACACGATGTGCCACAGGTAAATGTTAATCCCGAATGTTTACGGGACGTTTTGCACGCATTTCGGACGGATTTGGCTTTTACCGCTTTTGTGGAAGTCCCCTACCCTCGGGGAGGGGATGTTGTTTTAATGCGTCAAGCGAAACATCCTGTTCATGCCGGCTTATGGCTTGATGTTGATGGCGGTGGCGTGCTGCATTGCGTGCGTGGTAATGGTGTCGTTTTTCAAAATATAGCGTCACTTAACGCTTGCGGATGGTTTCTTGATAGTTATTATCGAGTAAAAGAAAGCTCTTAAATGGTTTATTTTAATTACTTTACAAACCCTTTTAATCCAAATAAGGGGCGGATAAGTCGTGTCTTAGCGGATGCGGAGCTCACAATCAATCTGATAGCGGAGCGACAAGATGTCGATTTCAGCCTGCCGGTTGTTTGTATTGTTGACGGGCAAGCTGTTTTACGAAAAAATTGGAATATCCAGCTTAATCCTGATGCCACCGTGAGTTTTGTTTCACTTCCGCTCGGCGGTGGTGGCGGAAGTTCCAACCCTCTGCAGGTTGTTATGATGGTAGCCGTTGTGGTGGCGTCCGTTTACACCGGCGGCGCGGTGGGCGCGGCATACGGCGCGGTTTGGGGCGGTGTGGCGGCCGCAGGTGTTTCTATCGGCGGTGGCATTCTTATCAATACGCTTGTGCCGACACCTAAACCCACCTTAAATGGCATGACTTCTTCCGCCTATACGCAAAGCCCGACTTACTCTTTGCAGGCACAGGGAAATTCGGCTCGTTTGGGAAATCCTATCCCTGTTATATATGGCAAGCATTTAATCTACCCTGATTTTGCCGCTCAGCCTTACTACAAATACAAAAATGATGAACAATATGTTTATCAGCTCCATTGCATCGGGCAAGGCGAATATGATATTGAACAAATCCGCATTGAGGACACGCCGATTGGCTCTTTTGAGGAGATAACCTATCAAATCATTAAACCGGGAGAGAAAAATACCCTTTTTGATGAAGATGTGGTTACCTCAAACGAGGTTGCAGGACAGGAACTTCTCAAAGGTACGATTTGCGGGCCATTTGTGCTTAATCCGACCGAAAGTGTTATCAATAAAATTGAGATTGATGTGGCGTTTCAACGTGGCTGTTACTATGCCAACGATAATGGTTCAATGGGTAATAAAACCATACAATGGCGAGTGGATGCCCGTTTAGTCGATGATGAAGACGCACCGTTAGGAGATTGGTTCGCTTTGGGAACGGAAAGTCTGACTTCAAACAATCATAATGCGATGTATCGGACATATTCGTATGCGGTGGCGCAAGGCAGGTATGAAGTTCGGGCGACACGTTTGGACGATAAGGACGAAACCGCCCGTGCCGGTCACGAAATCCGTTGGGGTGCCGCCAAAGGTTACATTGTTTCGGAGAAAAACTACGGCGATGTGACGCTTTTGGCGGTGGTTATGCGGGCAACGGACAACCTTTCGCAACGCTCCTCCCGTATGGTGAACTGTATTGTTACCCGCAAATTAAGGACTTGGACGCCAAACCATGGCTGGAGCGCACCTCAGCCAACACGTTCAATCGCTTGGGCGTTGGCCGATATTTTGAAAGCCTCGTACGGAGCGAAGCTGACCGATAAATCCATAGATTTGGAGGCTTTATACGCTTTGGATCAAAAATGGTCTGCTCGTGGCGACACGTTTAATGCCGTGTTTGATAGCAAATTAACTGTTTACGAGGCTTTATCCCGTACGGCAAAAGTCGGACGTGCAATCCCGTTTATTCAAGGCGGAATCGTCCGCTTTGTTAGAGATGAGCCGAAAACTGTGCCTGTTGCCTTATTCGGGCCGCGCAATATTGTCAAAAACTCGCTTTCCATCCAATATGTTATGCCCTCGGAAGATACGGCAGACAGCGTTTGCGTGGAGTATTTTTCGGAACGAACATGGAAAACCTCGGAGGTTACGGGAACATTTGAGGGTTCAAGTTCGGATAAAACCGCTACGGTGGAGTTGTTTGGCTGTACCAACAAGGAGCAAGCGCACCGAGAAGCAGTTTATATGGCTCTGGCAAACCGCTATCGGCGGCGGATTGTGAACTTTACAACCGAACTTGAGGGACTTGTTCCAAGCTATGGTGACCTTATTGCCATTACACACGATATGGCCAAATGGGGACAAGGTGGTGAGATTTTGGCGCAAGATGGCTTAAAACTCACGCTTTCCGAACCGGTTGCTTTTACTGACGGCCAAGCGAACTATTTGGCTCTTCGTAAAAAGGACGGCACGCTGGCGGGACCGTATGCTGTTATGCCGACTGATTATGATAACGAGGTTTTATTGGCGGACGAGCCTGACATTGAAATTTTAACAGGAACGGACAAGGAGCGCACGCATTTTGCCTTCGGAATAGCCGACAAATGGCGTGTTTTAGCACGAGTGACGGGTATTCGCCCTCGGTCAACAAAGGTGGAGATTACAGCGGTGATAGAAGATAATCGGGTGCATCAAAGTTAAGGAGAAAATTATGGATTGGCTACAATTTTTGCAAATCGTATGTGTGCCGGCTTTTGTATGGCTTGTCTACAAATTTGGCGAGGTACGCAAAGAATTGAATGACTTTAAAGTTCAGGTCGCCAAAGAATACGCCACGCAAGTGCACATTAATCGACTTGAATTGAAAATTGATGATTTACGACAACTTATATGGGAGATACACAATGAATCAGCAGTTACCAAGAGGCATAAGAAACAATAATCCTGGAAACATTCGCTGGGGTGCTAACTGGCAAGGATTGAAAAAGGACGGAAAATCGCAAGATCCGTCCTTTTGCGTTTTTACAACGTCGGTTGCCGGTATTCGCGCGTTGGCAAAGGTTCTCATTAATTATAAGAGGATTCACGGTTTAAATACGGTGCGGCAAATAATCAGCCGGTACGCTCCACCGAATGAAAATCAGACAACAGCCTACATTCAATCGGTTGCCAAACAACTCGGCGTTTTTCCGGACACAATAATAGATATTGAGGAACGCGGCGTGTTGACGGTGTTTATCAAGGCTGTCATCCGCATGGAAAACGGCATTCAGCCTTATTCCGATGAAACAATCCAGCAAGGAATAAACTCGATTTATTAACCCGCCCGATCAGGGCTTTTTTTATGAAAGGAATGAAAATGCTTAAACTTATTGAACTATTAAAACTCAATCAGCCATCTACGTGGCGTGGTTTAATTGGCCTGTTATCCGGCCTTGGTGTGGCAATCAGTCCCGAACTCGTGGAACATATCGTTGCGCTGGCGGTTTCCGCGTTCGGCATCGTGGAAATTGTAAGAAGTGAAAAAACAGGCAAATAAAGCAATCCCCTGTGTCGAATCGGCACAGGGGAGATTTTTGAGGTTGATAAGATGAAATATTTAGGATGGTTTAGTTGTGGTGTCACTTCCGCTGTGGCTTGTAAATTGGCCATTGAAAAATTTGGCGATGATGTGGAGCTCTGGTATATTGAAACCGGCGCCACTCATCCCGACAACATAAGATTTATTAAAGATTGCGAAAAATGGTACGGGCTAAAAATACAAACAGCCAGAAGTGAAAAATACGTGTCTCCATTGGATGTGGCTTCCAAGCAAATATTTAACACGCCTTACGGTGCGCCATGCACATATGAGTTAAAAAAGAAAGTGCGGCAAAAAATTCAAAACGCTTATGCGAATTTTACACACGTGTTTGGTTTTGAGTACACTCCTAAGGAAATTAACAGAGCGAAACGTTGGAGCGAGCAAAATACAAAAAATGTTGTGTTTCCGCTTATAGAAAACAAGCTAAACAAAAATGATTGCTTGCGGATTTTGCAAAAACAGAAAATTGATGTTCCGAAAATGTACACATTAGGTTATCACAACAATAATTGCATTGGCTGTTTTAAAGGTGGCGCTGGGTATTGGAATAAAATTCGGAAAGATTTTCCTGTTGTTTTCCAAAAAACGGCCGAAATGGAGCGTGTTCGCAGATCCACCTGCTTAAAATTTAACGGCAAACCGCTCTATTTGGATGAATTAAACCCGACAGCAGGAAGACACAAAAATTTATTACTTCCAGATTGTGGATTGTTCTGTGAGCTGGACAAGGTATAATTTATTAAATTATTTTTTACATCTAATTATTTGCATTAGGCAAATTCTATATAGTTTATACCACTTCTTTGTATACATTTTCTCTCTGAGAACTTTATCAATGCTGAGAGTAGTGTCATCTTTCAGTATATGAAGAACATCTTTCTGTATGTCTTTATGTGAATGATATGCAATTAATTTTATATATAGTGCTCCATGACAGTTTCTAAATTTTTTACCACTTCCACATGGACATTGTATATGACCTTTTATCGTTCTTTTAGAAAAGGCAACATTATATAAAAATTTCTTGGTTAATTCTTCATTCTCTAGATTAAATAAATTTTGGTAGTATTCTATTAATCCTTTGCCAAAATGTGCTCTTGTTATCCATGGATATGTTTTGTATTTTTCACGAAACGTATTTGCATATAAAAAAGGAATGACTATTTCTGAAATAAAATATTTAAAAGTTGGGTGACTGTATATTTTTTCATGTATTTCACCAGGAACCCCTAAACAAAAACCGTCATTTTCTTTATTATTATGATAATCTGCCGAACTTGGAATTCTCCCATTAATTTCACGGACTGTTGGAATCTTGTTTGGAAAATCTAAAGGAAACAAAATTTGTATTAAATATTCATCATGTAACGGAATGCCTTTATATTCTTGATTGAATTGTATGTATCCTTCAACTTTTACTTTGTCTTTCAGAATGGAAAGATCTATATTTTTGAAACAGAATCCTGTGCCACCATTGGTGATTATACCATATATTTCATCTACAAGTTTATCCATTATTTAAACCATTGTTTTGAAGGATTTGTAATAATATGAGGTTGAGTGATATTAGGAGATTTAGTTTCTAATTTAGTGGCATAACCAAAATGTTCTAACAGTAGCTTAGATAAATCATAGTTTCTGTTTTGATCAAGTATATGTGAATATTTATTGGTTAAATCACCAAGTCTTTCTACCCATATTCTAAAATTTTCTTTTCGTTCTGGATGTTTCTTCCAGGCATCAGCAAAATTTTCATTTGGATTAACAGGATTTAGAATTGTTTCTGTCTCTAAAATTTGCGGCGCAGCCATTTTAATATTTTGGCATATATTAGCTAACGCTTGAGAAACGTCTTGTGAACCATCATAATATGTTGCAACCAATGTGGTTACAATAATGGAAATTGGTTTATTATCTAAATCATCCAAAAACATAAAATCTCTATGATACTTTATCAATTTTACAACTTTTTGCAAAACTGAATCCTGATTTTGCTTTGGAATAGGCTGTATAGAATTTTCTACTCTACATTTTTCATTATTAAGAAATTTTCGTCCATTAAACCACTCGGCATAACCAAGAGGATTTGTTGAACACCATTCATTCAAATTTTTATCAGGAATTAAAAGAGGTCTTTGTTTTAATGTATCAGCGACATTCTCATATTTCATAAAGTCAGTTTCCGGTATTGCAGGCAACACATCTACATGAAAGTTGTCAAATAATACTCGAGTACATCTTTTTTTATCTTCAAGACGGATTGGTGGATATTTTTTTGCCAATGTATCTCCAAGTAGCCTCTTTAATTCCGATTGCTTAATATCAAACTGAGATAAATTAAGTAAACAAACAAAATCTAAATCAAATTCATTTTTAGCAGGCGGACGAATTATAGTTCCCAACTTAAATGAGCCCTGTGGGAAAATATCTGGTTCATATTGAGATAATTCATCCACTAAAAATTCGGATATTTCGTCGTATATGTCATCCACGCGTTTTTCTTGCTCTAATGTAATATTAATTTTATCTTTTAAGAGTTCCTCTATTTTTGTCATGTATCTAGTCCTTTATTTCTAAAAAAGATTTTAATTCATCTGCATTTTTTGTAAAATGTAAATCTGCTTTTGAAATTAACTTATCAATATGAGAACAATCATCTAAAGTCTGTTCAACTTCACTTTCGTAGTTTATTCTTTTTATTTGTTCTTTCTCCAATAAAAGTGAAAGATAATTATGTGCAGACTGGGATTGGAGAGAAAATATAAGATCAATAAGTTTTTTATGTTTCCAACCATTCCATATCCCCCATTTTTTGCTAGATTTAAATTCTGGTTTATATAAGCCCGTGCCAATAGATAATATTTTTATATTTGCTAAAGTTTCATCACATCGTTTAATTGCATCTATCATAGCGATAAGAGAAGGATTGTTTGCCCAAAGACCTCCATCAGCTAACAAATAGCTTCCAACAGGATGTGGGTCAAAATACATAGGCGCAGAACAGGAGCCTAATATAGCATCGGCAACTTTTATATTTAGATCCCGAACGAAGTCTTTATGATAGTTCGACTTTGCAATAAATACATCACCATTGTATACATCTGTACTTGGAATAATTAATTTTTTATCAACATCTTTCAACTTTTTATCTGAAAATTTTTCATCAAGAATTTTTTTTAATGGATTTGCACTATACGTAGAAATAAACGCACCCAAACAAGGTAAAAAAGGAATTAACCTATTTTTTCTTTTAGTAAAAATATCATTCCCTTTTTCAATATATAAATTTTCGATTTCTTGGATGGGTATATTACAGGCAATACCTCCGGCTATAATAGAACCAGTGCTTGTACCGGCAATTAAATCAAAGTAATCATGCAATTTTAGGTCAAATTCTTCTTCAATCCGTTTTAATATATGTGCAGAATAAACACCTCGGATTCCGCCTCCATCAATACTTAAAATTTTGAATGTTTTTTTACTATCCATAGTCCAAGTCCCTTAAAATTCTTAGTAATACTGCTCAATATATTTGTAAGCCTTATCAAAGACATCTTTATCTTTGATTTTATATTTTATCCAGATGATGCTCCGAAGGGCTTTTTTGATTTCTTGAGTACCGGCAGTAGTATCTTGCCAATCTGGAAAACGGACAATTTTAACGATATCGTCAATATCATTGACTATCCGCTCAACAATTACCGGTGTTTGCGTATTTTTAACACCATTAAAGAGTTCGGTTAGCGCCGCTTTACCTTTATCAATTTCTTCCTCCGGGACAACTTCTTTTTCAGCCTGAGCTGCTTCACGCGCTAATTCTAATAAAAGCTTTAAGAACTCAATGCTGGTTACTAATCCTTTTTCGTGTTTTTCTCGCAAATTTTCAAGCTTTTCTCCTAATTGAACAAACTTTGGATCATTGCTGTATTTTCGTATTTGGGCGACCAAATCTATCTCAACTTTTTTTGTCGCCTTTTTAATATCTTTTTGCTTTTCGATAAACTCATCAATTAGTTCGGCATCCATATGCAAAATATCAATATCGTCATGGACGTCACCGACTTCTAAATTTTGATGAACCAATTCCATAGTTTTTGAACCTAATGTTGCCCAAATCAAACCACCGCGATTATCTGTTGGTTTAACAGATTCATAAACTTTACTTAACCATAAATAGTCAATTTTATATGGTGCAAGGAAGTTGTCTGGGGATAAAGCATTCCATACACGGTTTAATACGCGATAATCTGCGGCAAAAGCATCTTTATCTTTATTGGTTGGAATGCATTCTTGCGCTGCCATTAAGCCTTCCCAACCATCAACAGTGCGATCAATACCCATAAAATAACTTAAACATTTACGCATTAAGGCTGGAAATTGTGTTTTAACTTCTTCAATATTAGTAATAACACGACGCATACTATTTTCATCAAAATCAAGAGCTCTAGCCACATCATCAAAAATACCAACATAATCAACAATTAAGCCGTGCGTTTTACCATCATCATAAACACGATTTGTGCGGCAGATCGCCTGTAGCAAATTATGGTCCTTCATCGGTTTATCTAGATACATAACCTGTAAAATTGGAGCATCGAAGCCTGTTAACAATTTTGAAGTAACAATTACTAATTGTAGAGGATCTTTAGGATCTCTGAAACGATCCAAAATTTTACCTTCTGCATCTCTGTCTCGGCGATAGGCCTTATATCTGTCCTCCTTGTCGTTATTTGTATCCATAACAATGGTTGAAGCGTCTGGTCCCATAATTTTATCCAGCTCTTCTTTATATAAAAGACAGCATTCTCTGTCATAACAAACTACTTGTCCTTTATATCCGTTAGGTTCAATTTTCGTTTTGAAATGCTCTGCGATATGTTCGCAAACTTTACGAATACGCTTTTTATCGTACATAATGGCTTTCATGTTGACGCGTTTAGAAAGCTCAGCACGATCTGCTTCAGATAAACTTTCGGTCAAAGCATTAAATTCTTCATCCAGTTTTTCTCGATTAACATGCAAATCCACCGGTACCGGCTCAAAATTTAATGGCAAAGTGGCATTATCCCGGATAGAATCAGAGAATGAGTATTTACTCATATAACCGCTTTTATCCTCTTCAGCACCAAATGTGTGGAATGTATTTTTATCCACACGGTTAATCGGTGTTCCGGTTAAGCCAAAGAAGAACGCATTTGGCAAAGCAGTGTGCATTTTTTCGCCCAAGTTACCTTCTTGAGTGCGGTGAGCTTCATCCACCATAACGATAATGTTATCGCGTTCATTTAACACGCCGTCCACATCACCAAAACGAAAGATGGTTGTAATGGCAATTTTGCGAATATCTTGTTTGAAAAAATTAACAAGTTCTTCTTTTGTAGATAAGCTAACCAAGTTTGGAATATCAGAAGCATTAAAGGTGGCAGAGATTTGTGTTTCCAAATCAATACGGTCATCTACAATGACAACAGTTGGATTTTTAAGTTCCGGCATCATACGTAGTTTTTGTGCCGCAAATACCATTAACAAAGATTTACCTGAACCTTGAAAGTGCCAAATCAAACCTTTTTTGGGGTAGCCGGATTTCACGCGTTCTACCAATAAATTGGCACCTTCGTATTGTTGATAGCGGCAGATGATTTTGTATTTACGATATTTTTTATCAGTGGCAAAAATGGTAAAGAACTGGAATATGTCCATTATCTTTGTTGGAGTTATCATATCTTCAACACTGATTTTAACTTCTGCTAATGTCCCTTCACCTTTATTGGTTGACGTGTGCCATGGCCCCCACAGATTTATCGGCATACAAACCGAGCCATAGCGGAAGCATTTACCTTCGGTCGCAAAGTTAAACACATTAGGCACAAACATTTGATGAATACTTTTTTCGTAAGCATGAATATCTCCAGCGGCATCCAACCAACTGATTGCATCACGAACCGGTGTTTTTAGTTCGCCGATGGCAATTGGAAAACCATTGATAAGTAAAACTATATCTAATCTTTTGCCATTTTCAACACTAGGATAAACCCATTGATTGGTAACAACATATTCATTAAGAGCCAATTCTTCAGGTGTCATGGTTCCGAAAAAGCGAATTGGTACCATACGACCATTTTCACCAAAAGGAAAAGAATTTTCTTCAAAAATCAGCTTTTTAAATTTTTCATTTCGCGTTACAAGATCATGTGCTTGGGTAGATAGAATAAGCGCTCGTAATTTATAAATAACCTCATCAGCAAGAGAAGGATTCTCGGCAATTACAGGATTTAAACGGATTAGAGCCTCTTTTACCATTGGTTCTACCATAACATCTTCATATTGGCGTGGCAGACTTTCAGCCTCAATATATTTCCACCCATTTTTTTGCAGGGTCATCAGGAGCATTTTTTCAATTGTATTATCTTCATTAAACATTGGATGTCTCCTTATTTCAAATTCTCATTAATTAATGCTTTTGTCATAGCATTGATACGGTCTAAAGATTTTTGTAATTGTTGTTTTGATTGTTCTGCTTGTTGAGCAAATTGAACATACTTCCCTTGTATTTCCAAAGAGGGTAAAGGGAGTATTATACTCCCTAAATTTTTACGACTTATACGCTTACGAGTACTCCCTGTTTCACAAGTATTGATTTGTCTTTGATACATGTTGGATAAAGTGAATCCTATAAAATATTCTGGCAAAACAGCATCACGCAATCTAATGATTGTACAATCAACAGCTGTTATAGCTCTTCCTATAAAATAAGGGATGACACATGCTCTACCTATAGGATCTGGCAGTCGAGATATCAAAATATCATTGGGAAGTACTTCTGAACATTTTAATCGTTTAAATGTCTGCTCATTGATAAAACGCGCTCGTTCATCTTTTTCAAGATAAATTCCGTTTCCAATATTTCCTGTTTGTATTAGCCGTATTCCATTTTCAGATTGATCTTTGTTTTCGATCCAATCACCATCTATAAAAACCTGACAAGCATCTTCAATTTTTACTTTTTTTGAGCAAACAGAAAAAATCTCCTCAAATTTGGCTTTGACCATATCATCAGTTTTTTGAAGTAGCGCCTTATAGGCTTGCTTGGTTTCTTCTGCCGCCCAGAGAATTTTTGCTAACTTCTTCTGTCCTTCCAAATCCGGTAGTTCAAATTCTAATTCTTTCAAATCACTCCAGTTGATCGTCGGAGATAATGAGCCAACAGATATTTTTATTGCGGCATCCAAAAAATAATCAGAACTAATGAAAAGAGGAAAGAAATTTTTATCAATAACATTTTCTTTCGGTCTAAGTACCATTCCATGTGCCGAGAAAATACCATCAAAAGGAGCTATGCCAACTTTTTTCTGATAGGCTCGACGTTTACCAAAAAGGACGTCTCCTTTTTTCATTATAAGTTTTTCCCCTTTAGGGGCTACTTCTGAACCATATCTTGTTACTTCTAGAGAACCACTGTCAAGATGCTCTAATCCAATATAATGGTATTTATCTTCTTCGACTGGCTTTTTTTTCAATTTGCTATTTATAGCAATATCCTCAAATTTATATTTTGCCATTTCAGTTCTCCTTGCTCAACATTGTTTGCAGTGTGGTATAACTATCTGTTTTTTCCTTAGAAGCGTTTAACCACGCTGTACAGCATTGCAATAATGAGGCCTCTTCAATATTGCTTTCTTGCTGTTGTTCTCGGGCATAAAGAGGAATACTCAAAGAATAGTTGTTAGCGGCAATATCCTTAATGGTAGCAACTTTGGCAAATCCCTCCACATCACGATAATTTTCGTATGCGCTGGTTATTTTATTGATATGCTCGTCTTCCAAATAACTTTGAGCATTTTTTCGAGACACATCATTGACGGCATTGATAAATAAAACTTTTCCTGCTTTTTCTGGTTCTTTTTTCATTTTGCAGATTACAATGCAGGCTTCCATCGGGGAATTGTAAAATAAATTCGGTCCCAAACCAATGATGCAGTCCAAAATATCCATTTTTACCAAGTTTTCGCGCAAATCTTTTTCTTCCTGACGGAATAATACACCATGCGGGAACAAAATTGCACAACGGCCTGTCTTTTTATCCATACTTTTGATAATATGTTGGAAAAACGCATAGTCAGCACGACCTTGCGGTGGCGTTCCTAAAATATTACGGCCCCATTTATCATTTTCAAAAGCGGTTCTATCCCATTGTTTGATGGAATATGGCGGATTCGCTAACACAACATTAAAAGTTTTAAGTTCTCCGCGTTCAGTAAACGCCGGATTTTTAAGCGTGTCATCATTAACTATTTTAAAATCCTTAATACCGTGCAAAAAAAGGTTCATTTTACCGATAGCGGCAGTTAATTGCGTAATTTCTTGTCCGTACAATTTAACATTGCGCCATTCTTGTCCTTGGTTTTGCAAGTGCGAAATACAAGAAATCAGCATACCGGCACTACCGCAGGTCGGATCATAAACTGATTCACCAGATTGCGGTTTTAATATTTCTGTCATCAAATGAACAACCGTTCTGTTGGTATAAAACTCTTGCGCCGTATGGCCACTATCGTCAGCAAATTTTTTAATCAGATATTCGTAACCTTGACCGAGCTCATCTTCTGGGCAGTTGGCAATGGAAAGTGTTTTGCTACTAAAATGTTCAATCAAATCTTTTAAGAGTTTGTCTGGCAAGCGGTTTTTATTGGTCCATGCCGCATTACCAAAAACGCCTTGTAATTTTTCGGTATTGGCTTTTTCTATTGCCTGTAAAGCATGCACAATAGCAACTCCGACATTTGATGAAACAGAACGAACATCTTTCCAATGATGTCCCTCTGGAACAATAAAGCGATGGTATTCTTCCCAAGAAAGGGCTTCCTCACCATATTCTTTCAAAATTTGTGCACATTCTTCATCATAAACATCGCAAATGCGTTTAAAAAACAATAACGGGAAAATGTATTGTTTATAAGCACCGGCATCAATATGCGTCCGAAGTAAAACGGCCGAGGACCATAAATAGCTTTCTAATTCTTCTAAACTAATTCTACTCATGGATATATCCTCCCTCAATAAGCAACCGTTTTAATTTATCTTCTGCTGTTGTAACAGCGCTTAATGCTTCTAAAAATTCTTTTTTGACAACAGCCGGATCAATTGTTTCTTGCTGTTTTTTCTCAATATAGGAATTTACCGAAAGTGTATAATCTTTGGATTTGATGTCATCCAGTGTTACAATTTTACACTTTTCAATCACATCTTTATAATCAGCATAAAGGTCGCACACTTGTTGAATATCATCATCGGTCATAATGTTTTGAGCGCGCTTCGGTGTATAAATATTGGAAGCATCAATCAGACATATTTTATTTTTATGTTCAGCCGGTTTATTGTTATTCAGAATTAAAGCACACGCGGAAACACCGGTGCTGTAAAATACACCGCTGACAAAGGTAACTATGGCTTCAAGTTTATCAGATTCTACCAATTTTTGCCGCATTTCACCATCTTTACCACCATGGAACAGAACACCTTGCGGTAAAATAATAGCGCAACGACCTTTTTTCGGATCCATTGAGGATACCATATGTTGCAACCACGCAAAATCAGCACATGAGTTGCTTGGACATCCCCATATATTGCGTCCATATACATCCGAAGTAAAAGCATCAGCTCCCCAATTTTTTAGTGAAAATGGGGGGTTGGCGATAACGCAATTAAAAGTTTTTAAACATCCACGCTCTAAAAATCCTGGATTTCTTAATGTATCACCCTGAACAACCTTGAAATCTCGAGCTCCGTGCAAAAACAAATTCATTCGACCGATAGCTGAGGTTGCCAGATTTTTTTCTTGTCCATATATCTTACCATAAGAGCTTTGCATACTTTTCATATGACGAATAGCCTCAATCAACATACCTCCGGTTCCCATTGCGCCATCATACACAGTATCACCATCTTTCGGTTGAATAAAATTGATTAACAGCTTAACAATAGAGCGAGGTGTGTAAAATTCTCCGGCATTTTTTTTAGACATGTCAGCAAACTTTTTGATAAGAAACTCATAACTGTTTCCCATAACATCATCAGGATAGTCTTTATTGCCAACTTTTATTTTTGACATGTGTTCTACCAAATCTTTAAGCCGCTCATCTGAAAGTTTATTTTTATCAGCCCAGTTAGCATCATCAAAGCTACTGAACACACCGGATAAGGTCTTCGGATTAGCACGTTCAATACCTGTCATTGCATTTATAATGGCTGATCCGATATTATGTGTCTTTTCCCTGACATCATTCCAGTGGCAATTTTCAGGAATAACAAAACGATGGTTTTCAGCAAATGAGGCAAATTCTTCATCACCACCAGATGTTTCCAAGGCTTCCTGTGTTTCTTCATCATAAACATCCGAAATACGCTTAAAAAACAAGATCGGCGTAACATAGCTTTTATATTCGTCTTGATTAATTGGACCACGCAGAATATTGCATGCTTCAAATAGATGGGAGAAAAGCTTTTGACTTGTGGTTTCTTCTGTTACTGCTTTAGTCATATTCTAGTCCTATAAATTTTGTTCTAATTCTCTTACCGTATCTTGCCATTTTTCTTCTGCAGAAGATATCGTTTCTTGGTATTTTGCGAGGCCATCTTGGTATTTTTTAGCTATTTCTATTTGCTTTTCAAACGGAAGATAAGGAATCTCAATATTTTCAAGGTCCCGGTAGCTAATGTTCATAACGGCAGTGCCTTGTTGAGTTGATTTAATCAGCTTTTTACCGATAGCGCTGTCCAGAAATAATTTTAGGTACGTTCCGGATAATGCACCAGATTTTGGTCTGATAACGATTAAATTTGATGAGGCAATACAAGGATATGTCTGCTCATTGAATACAGCAGTCCGGATAGCAGTTCCACGTGCCGGTAAGAGTAAATCATCAGTCTTGAGAATATAATTTGCTACACGACGTTCTTGCTCGTCAAGATGATCAAGTGAATTGTAATCAATATCGTACTCTAAAATGTTAGATATATTTACAACACCAATGGAGCCAGTTGGATTTTTTTCAGTAATAGCTTTGCCTCTAAAAATTTCTGCAACGTCTTTTAAAGGTATCTTCCGGACCGATGAATTTTGATATTGTGTCCAATCATCATCTTGGGAAGCAAAAATTTTATCTACGTTCCAATCACCGAGAACATCAAGCTCTTCCAGCATAATAAATGTTTCATCCTGCAATTTTAGTTTTAAACTTCCTAAACGGCGATTAACCGGATTATCATTCTCAAAAACATAACGTTTGATTGAAGTATCTTCATTGCCTTTGGCTGAAATTGTGAATAAAAATGTTTTCAGTCCAGTGTTAGATAAAATTCCAACCGGTAACTCTGCTATTTCATCTAATGAATAAGATTGCTGAATAAAACGCCTAAAGTCTCTAACTCGGCCAGCAGCAAAAGTAATGCGAGCAGGTAGTAAAATAATCAACTTGCCAATCGGAGAGAGGTGCAATAATAAATTTTCAGTAGCAATAAGTTCATATTCTTTGCACATGAATTGGTTATCTTTATTGAAAGAAGGACATGCTCCAAAGTTTGGAACGCTTAAAATAGTCTCAAACTTTTCATTGATGAAGCCAGGCTCATATATTTGTGTTTGTACTATCTGAACATTTCTGTAATTCTTAAATATTTCAGTCAGCAGAACATATTCAAATTTTCTGGCAGTTGTTATTGTGTATCGACAATTTTCATTGTTCTCCACAATTGATGTTAAATAGGGAGCAAATTTTTCGCCTTCAGGTATTAACATCGTGTAGCCAGGATCTTTTATATTCCGCACAACAAGATCAAAAAATGTTTTTAGCAAAAAAGAAGTGCTCAATGCTTTGTTTATATATCTAGCCTTTAATGCTAACAATATCTCATAGTCGATATCATCGGTCATAAAATTAAAAGCCGATCTAAGTGCTTGCTTATTTATAAAAGGAATGGATATATCTAATCGATGAGATAATTTTTCACATTCCATCCACAATTCATCATCATAAACAGCTGAAGAAGAGAACACCTCCTGAAGTTCTTTCACAATATATATTGCAGCATCTTCCTGTGAGGGATGCACAAGCCCTCTCAAGTAATCAACAGCTCGAACAACATTTTCAAATGACTGAGTATCTCTCATAATATAGCACTCCTCTTTATATTATAAGTGCGTATACCACATTAAATTTATAATGTCAATATCTTTTTTAAGTATTAAAATACCAAAATCGTATTTATCTTAAAATCAACTATTGACACATCTGATTTTAAATAATATAAAGGAGTCGTTCCTGTTGGAATGACTCCTTTTAAAAAGTTCGGCCAATAGAATGACCTCTAGACAAGCAATATTCTATAACACCTTTTTAAGAGAAGTCAACTATAACTTACGTGGTATACGGCCGATACACCACTCTCTTAAATAGGATAAAATGCGATGACATACGTCGTAAATGCGGTTGGGACATCCGATGAAAAATGTCCAAGTTGGTGTGAAAATTGGCTAGACTACTGGAACAAGATGACCCAAAAATCAGCTTTATATTGCAGACACTGTGGTGAACGAAGTTCTGATTTGTGCGGCGGACATGTCCAAAAGGTCGAATCTACTCCGAATGGATGGCGAAGACTTCCAGGTTTATATATAACACCAATTTGCCGCGATTGTAATAACTACAAAAATAATGAAGTTTTTCCCGTATCGGAAGATGACTTAGTTAAGGCGTAGTTTTAATACAAAAAAAACTCCTCAACTATATTATTGGGGAGTTTTTTATTGCTTTTTTCAAAGAAATTACATAGTCTGTTTTATCCCGAAAGGTAAAATGATGATCAAAGTTTTGTTTGTATGTCTGGGAAATATATGTCGGTCGCCGATGGCGCAGTTTGTGTTTAAGCAGATGGTTGCCGAAAAGGGTTGGATAGATCGGTTCGAGATTGATTCTGCGGCGACGGAAGGTTACAATGAGATGTGTCATGCAGGTATTCATTATGGCACGCGAGAGATATTGAGTGACATGAATATTCCGTTTGAAGAACATTATTCCCGGCGTATTCGGCAGGCGGATTATGCGTATTTTGATTATATCTTGGTGATGGATGATAGTAATATTGAGGATATTAAATCCATTGTCGGGATGGATACTCAGCATAAAATCTATCGTTTGCTCGATTTTACCAGAAATCCACGCGATATTCGTGATCCGTGGTATACTGGAAATTTTGACGAAACTTATCGAGATATATGTGAGGGGTGTCAGGCATTTTTCGAGTACCTGAATGAGATAAGGGATTAAGTATTATGTCTCAAGATAAAAAATCCGAAGAACGGGAATATTTACAATATTTTTTATCTTCAGATGAAGGTAAAAAATGGTATCTACAAAACAAAATAGTGTCTTGTCTAGATGGCGAATCACCTGATTTTGTTTTTATTACAGAAGATAATCATAAAATTGGTCTGGAAGTAACTAAATTTATTGTTAAAAGTCGTCATGGGAGGGCTCTTCAACACTTGATGTCTATCGGAAATCAAGTGTGCAAATATGCTCAGAAGAAGTATGGTGTAAATATTTCGATTCTGATTGATCAATGGAATC
>OHFI01000358.1_pt1 | contig 19298 bp, 10 predicted proteins | sample 1567431 | NCBI WGS metagenome assembly OHFI01 (sample SAMEA3879569, study PRJEB24766) | human gut metagenome | biome: human-associated habitat; feature: feces | place: USA | collected 1985/1987 | reverse complement strand
ATTTAATAATCATTTTTTACATTCATATAAAGACAATTTTTATCACCTTCACACATCTTATCTATATATTTGGCTACCTTTGGACAAAAGTCACTATATTTGCGTTTATGAAAACATATACAAGCAATCACATCGTATTTTTTTCGCCTACACATACGTCTGCGAAAATAGCCCGTGCCATCGGAGAAAGTATAGGTATGGGCAGAAGAATAGAAATAGATCTCACTACGGATGAGAATAGTAGCCCGATAGAAATCAAAGATTCTATCACGATCATTGCAGTTCCTGTGTATGCAGGCAGGGTAGCCCCAATAGCATTGCAACGGCTACGAAGATTAAAAGGCAACAATGCTCCGGCTATCTTAGTCGCTGTATATGGTAACCGCGATTACGAAGATGCACTGGTCGAATTGAGAGATGAAACTATTCAATTGGGATTCACCCCACTGGCTGCCGGTGCCTTTATTGGTGAACACAGCTACAGCCGTCCTAATATGCCCATTGCAGAAGGCCGTCCGGATGTTACCGATTTACAGATTGCGGAACAATTTGGAAAAGACTGTCTGACAAAACTGGAGAAGGATGAAACATTATCCGATTTTTACCTAAAAGGAAACATACCTTATCGCTTTGTTGGCCCCTCTACTCCTGCCGCTCCAGTCTGCACTGAAGAATGCTTCGCCTGTGGCGAATGCATCGAAGTATGTCCTACTCATGCCATTGCTTTAAGCGATGAAGGAAAAATAGAAACAGAGATTACCAAATGCATCAAGTGCTGCGCTTGCGTAAAAGAATGCCCTAATGGTGCACGAGTTTTTGATACTCCTTACACCCCCATGCTACACCAAAAATGTGCGGCACGCCGTGAACCTGAACTATTTATATAATGAATAACAGAGATAAAAGAGTCCTGGTAGGAATGAGTGGCGGAATAGACAGCTCCGCCACGTGCATCATGCTGCAAGAACAAGGATATGAAGTGGTAGGAGTTACCATGAGAACGTGGGATGTCCCTTCCCGCTTTTCCACCCCCGGTCAAGATGAACCTGATGATGTACTGGAAGCAAGGGCCTTGGCAGAACGGTTGGGAATAGAACACCATGTAGCTGATGTGAGGGAAGAGTTCAAACAGATTATTGTAAAACACTTCATAGATGAGTATATGCAAGGAAGAACTCCCAATCCTTGTGTCCTTTGCAATCCGCTATTCAAAGAGCGAATTCTCTGTGAATGGGCAGACCAAACGAATTGCGCCCATATCTCTACCGGGCATTATTGCAGACTGGAAGAACGGAAGGGAAAACTGTATATAGTAGCGGGAGATGACCAGACAAAAGACCAATCCTATTTTCTATGGAAACTTCCTCAGGAGATACTTCAACGTTTTCTCTTTCCACTGGGAACTTATACCAAGCAGGAGGTACGGGAATATCTCCGACAAAAAGGATTCGAAGCGAAAGCCCGTGGAGGTGAAAGTATGGAAATCTGCTTTATAGAAGGGGATTACCGAAACTTTCTGCGTTCGCAATGCCCGGATATTGACACCCAAGTAGGACCGGGATGGTTTGTAAATAGCAAAGGAGTCAAGATAGGTCAGCACAAAGGCTTTCCTTATTATACAATAGGCCAACGGAAAGGATTGGAAATCGCTTTGGGGCATCCAGCATACGTACTACGCATCAATGCAGAAAAGAATACAGTCATGTTAGGAGATGCCGAGGAACTTAAAGCAGAATATATGTTGGTAGAAGACTATCATATCACAGAAATGCAGGATTTACTGCAATGCAAGGACTTGTCAGTACGTATCCGCTATCGCAGCAAGCCTATTCCGTGTCAAGTGCTCGTATTAGATGAAAAACAACTATTGGTCCGTTTCCTTTCCGAAGCATCCGCCATCGCTCCCGGACAATCAGCCGTTTTTTACGAGGGGAAACGAGTATTGGGAGGTGCATTCATAGCTTCACAGCGCGGCATCCGAAAAATTGCCGCAGATAACCAAGATAAATTTTAGATGATGAAAACATATATCGGATATCTTATTTTCATGTGCAGCTTATTATTATGCAGTTGCCAACAGACCACAAGCAATCCTCGTTTCTACGACGAGGGCGTATCGCAAGAACTGGCAACACTGCGCAAACAGGAGATTAAGGAGTTGAAGTATAAGCTATATTTCTCCATTCCTGAACAGAAATCAGTACCGGTAAATGGAGAGATTACCATTGAATTTAATCTGGATGCACCGCAAGAAATTATTCTCGACTTCAGAGAAAAGCCTGAAAAAATAAAATCGGTATCCGTCAATGGACAAACTGCCCGTTATGAATTCCATAACGAGCACATCATCCTACCTGAAAAAAACATAGTAGAAGGAAAAAATAATATCACGATCAAATTTATTGCCGGAAACCAGTCGCTAAACAGAAATGATGAATTTCTGTATACGCTATTAGTGCCAGACCGTGCCCGTACCTTATTCCCTTGTTTCGAACAGCCGAATCTGAAAGCCACATTTTCCTTACGACTGGATATACCAACAGAATGGAAAGCTGTTTCCAATACCTATATTACTAAAGAAGAAACAAAAGGCAACTGCAAAACAGTAACTTTTGCCCCAACTGAACCATTAAGCACTTATCTTTTTTCCTTTGTCACCGGTAAATTAGAACATCAAGAATATATAGAAGGTAACCGGAAAATCTCAGCATATTACCGCGAAACAGATTCTAAAAAAGTAGCTCAATTAGATACCATCTTCAAACAAGTGACCGCTTCGCTGAACTGGCTGGAAGAATATACCAATGTTCCCTATCCTTTTGCCAAATACGATTTTATTATCTTGCCGGGATTCCAATATGGAGGTATGGAGCACACAGGCGCCACCTTATATAATGACACACAAATGTTCCTAAGCGAAAATCCCACTCCGGATGAAGAACTTCGCCGAACCCAATTAATCGCCCACGAAACCGCCCACATGTGGTTCGGAGATTTAGTAACGATGAACTGGTTTGATGATGTCTGGACTAAAGAGGTATTCGCCAATTATTTTGCAGCTCTGATTACCGAACCATTATTCCCGCAAGTCAATCACCAGCTGAATTGGATGAAGACTTATACAGCCGCATCCTTGTCAGAAGACCGTACACCCGGAACCACTGCTATCCGGCAACCGCTAGATAACCTTCAAAATGCAGGATTAATTTATGGACAGATCATTTATAACAAAGCTCCTGTCATGATGGTAAAACTGGTGGAATCAATGGGAAAAGAAGCATTTCGGGAAGGGATTCAAGAATATTTAAAAACTTACGCTTACGCCAACGCTACTTGGGATGACTTGATACAAATTCTAGACAGTAAAACAGAGCAAGATCTAGCCGCTTTCAGCGATGTATGGGTAAACCAAAAAGGAATGCCGATAATCAAATTCGAAATATCAGACAAACAGTTGACCATACATCAGCAAGATCCATATCAAAGAGGATTAAACTGGCCTCAAAAATTCAATATCACCCTTTGCGGAACAAGGGACACAACGATAGAAGCCAGTCTGACAGACAGCTTATGCCGTACGTTACCCTTTACCCCCACCCGTATTCTGCCCAATACGGACGGGAGAGGATATGGTTTGTTTGTTCCTGACAACAACAGTCTCCATTGGCTGCTGGAACATTGGCAAGAAATAGACAATGAAACAACCCGACAGGCAGTTTTAATGATGATGCATGAAAATTATCAAGCAAAAGGAATTCCGAATACTGCATGGATGAATGCATTACTCAACGGAATACATTGTGAAAAGAACCCGTTGATAGCTTCAACATTAACCAATTACCTGTCCTCTCCTCTGCAAGAGATATCTTCGGCAGAACGTGATAAAATAGAAAATGAGCTTTATAAACTCAGCCATTCTCATCCGATTCCTTCTTGTCGCATCCAGTTATTACGCCTTCTGATTACAGAAGCAGCAAGTCCGACTATGATTCAGTGCCTCTATTCCTTATGGGAAACCGAAAGAGTCCAACAATTAAATGAAAGAGATTACACTACATTGGCCTACGAACTGGCCTTGCGCATACCTGAGCAAGGAAAAGAAATACTTCAGACACAACGCCAACGCATCCACAATCCGGACCGTCTACGCCAATTCGATTTCATATCACGTGCGATGACTGCCGATACTTTAAAATTGGACAGTTTATTCCGATCTTTATTGCAAGCGGAAAACAGAAGGATTGAGCCTTGGGCAGCTACAACCTTAAGCTATCTGAATCATCCTACAAGACAAGATTATGCGGTGAAATATATCCGTCCGGCATTGGAAAAGCTGACAGAAGTTCAACGCACCGGAGATATCTTTTTCCCCCGCAATTGGGTCGGGGCTTTATTAAGGAATCACGATAGCGAAGCGGCCTACAAAGAAGTAGAAGCTTTTTTATCGGTTTATCCCGACTATCCGCCTTTATTAAAAAACAAAATACTGCAAGCGGCTTATCCTCTTTACAGAAAATATGCAGATAAGAAAAAATAAACTGAAAGAATCAAGGATTCATTACACCTTGATAGACAGCATGGCGTAATGTACCCTTTTCATCATCGCTATCATAGTCCCAGTACATAGCCCCCAGCATCCCTTTCTGATGCAGGAACTGGCACTTGAATGCGATGGACTGGGCATTCTCATAATTAACGACCACATGTCCTTGCGAATTTATCATATAAGGAACTTGTGCCACACTATCCCAACAACTCTGTAAAGAATCCAAAGCGATAATATGACGATAATCCAATAATTCCGGAGCTTCATTAGTCCCATGCCCATAGAACGGAATACCCAATACCAAGCGTCCGACAGGAAAACCTGCGGCAACATGGGCGGCAACCGCATCCTCGCAAGACCATTCCTCAGTCATTTCCGAACGGTACAAGGCCGAATGGTGATTAGGAGATTCCTCCATATCGTATGTCATGATATTGACATAATCCACATAAGGTTCGACAGCCTTTAAGTTGTAATATTTGGCACCTGCCTGTGTAGCAATGGTCAGCAGTTTGTCTTTACCGATAGCATGGCGTATATCCTTCATCAACAAAGAAAAGTTATCAGTATCTTCCGGCGAAAAAGATACACCGGCAGTTCCTATACCGGGATATTCCCAATCTATATCAATTCCGTCCAAATCAAACTGGTCTATCACCCGTTTACAATCTGCGGCAAACGCCATACGTGTACTATCTGTCTGTGCCATCTCACTAAACCGACTGCTTCCCCACCCGCCTACGGACAGCAAAACTTTCAAAGACGGTTTTTTTTCACGCAGCCCCACTACCATTTGCAAACGTGGTTCATTATCTATACGTATTCCTTTGAAATTATCTGTAACATGCCCGAACGCATAATTAATATGAGTCAAACATGCCGGATCAGGCGTACTTTCTCCCCATGAGGTGACATATGCCAAAACCACATATTTCGATTCATTCTCCGCTACCTCAATCTGCGAAGACCGCTTTTTGTCCTGACAGGCAACCACCAGCAGCAAAAAGGAAAGACCTGCTATTAATTTAAAGGTTCTCATACATAATAAAAGAGTTTAAAACAATGAGAGCTATCCGATTTATCTGTAACCGGCAGCAAACTCTTTTGAAATCGAATTATTCAAACTCATACAAACATCGGCACTGAAATCCTTTCCACAACGAATCACATGGTCCCAGTCATCTTCCGACAGTTCATCCAAATCATCCCGGCGGATACGATATTTTAGCAATCCGAAAACTACTCCGGCGTTAAAATTATCTCCGGCTCCCACCGTACTGACAGTCTGCAAAGGATCCACTTCATAATGCTTTTTTATATTCTTTGTATACAGGCGAATTCCTCTTCCACCGTGCGTGCAAATAAAATGCGGACAATAAAATTCAATCTTACTTTTATAAACCTTATCCGCATCTGTCAAACCAAACATATTCTCAAAATCCTCAACGGAGCCGCGAATGATATCAGCATATTCAAAATTCTCAAGAATAACAGGAAGCAGCTTTATCGCCTCGTTCTTGTGAGTACTGCGGAAATTCACGTCATAATAAATGATAGCCCCTTTTTCACGAGCTTTATCCAACAGTTCTTTCACCTTATCACGCAATTGAGGCGTTACAGCATAATAAGAGCCGATCATCACAATGTCATCCCGATGTATTTCAGGCATTGTCACATCCAGCCTCAACCGTGGATAATCTTTATAAAAAAGATATTCAGCATCATTCTGTTCATTCAGAAAAGCTAAAGACACAGGTGACTTTCCTTCAGGAAACACGTTCACATGATCTGTGCTTACTCCATTCTCTCGCATAAACTTCAGAATGATATCGCCCACTTTGTCATTTCCCGTTTCACTGATAAAAGTTACATTGACTCCCAAACGCCCCAATGAAATAATTCCATTGAAAACCGAGCCACCGGGAACAGCTGCCGTAGGTTGGCTATCTTTAAAAAGAATATCCAGAATGGTTTCACCTATACCTATTACTTTTCTCATTTTTATATTTACGATTTATATACATAAAACCGGAACACAAATGACACAAATCCTTTAATAAAATGCTATTTGTATTATTTGTGTCCTTTGCGTTCCGGTTCTATTTTATTTTACTTACTTAACTCGCGTGAACGCTCACCTAAGTACCCTCCATGATGGCGTTTGCTATACTCTTCGATGGTAAAACCAGTCTTTTTCATGGTTTCCACTACCAAAATATCACCTATCACGGTCATAACTGTAGTTGAAGTTGTGGGGGTCATACCCAAAGCACACACTTCATCAGGATGCCCGGTGCATAAACAAATATCAGACTCCCGGGCCAATGGACTATCCGCATTTCCGGTAATAACAATATATTTCAAATTTGGGTTCAAATTATGTGCAAGTTGTGTCAGTTCCACAATTTCACGGGTTTTTCCTGAATTAGAAATCAGAAGCAGCAAATCATTCTCCTGCAAAATCCCCAAATCCCCATGTTGGGCTTCGCTGGGATGTAAAAACACTGCCGGAATACCTGTAGAGCAAAAAGTCGTAGCTATATTCATAGCTATCTGTCCGGCCTTACCCATACCGGTAGTCACCAGCTTTCCTTTTTTACGGTGTATTTGCTCAACTATCAATTCCACTGCTTTCTCATAAGCATCAGTTATAGGAATATTCAAAACAGCCTGAGCCTCTTTCTGCAACAATTCGTGTATAGATGTCATCATAATAGGTTACATGAATATTATTTAAGTAGTTCGGTTAGTTCTCTCAAGTCATTGGCAACAGCAAAATAACTGTTCAACGGATAATGGGCAAAATGCTGCCTCTCCAATCCGGCCAAAAAGTCGATAATGCCATTCCAAAAGCCATTTATATTATAAAAAATTACTTTTTTACGATGATAGTCCAGCGTAGCGGCCGCCATTACATGAAAAACCTCATCCAGTGTACCCACTCCTCCCGGCAAAGCTATCACTACATCCGATTCATTCAACATCACATCTTTACGGTCACTCAAATTATCCGTACGGAAAGTCACATCCACCAAATCGCTGGCTCGTCCACGTTCTTCCAGCTTGGTCGGAATAACTCCCATTATCATCGAACCGTTGTCTTTGGCTGCCTTGGCAATACATTCCATCAATCCGATATTAGCACCTCCATACACTAACGTCTTCTTGTTTTGTCCCATCCAAACGCCCAACTCACGTGCTTTTTCAAAAAACACAGGCTCTATATTCTCGGATGCGGAACAGAAAATAGCAATTTTATCCATCATCTTGTTTTCTGTTAGTAAATACAAATATCTGCATTTTTTGAAGAACGGCAATAACTTTTGTTGTATTTTTGCCAACCGAAACTTATTTGAAGCAAAAAACAATGTCATACAATACTTTCACCTTGCCTAACGGGCTGCGCATTATTCACGCTCCCAATCAGTCTAATGTAGCCTATTGCGGCTTTGCCGTCGATGCCGGAACCCGTGATGAAAACGAACAGGAACAGGGAATGGCCCATTTCGTGGAACACCTTATCTTTAAAGGAACACAAAAAAGACATGCATGGCACATCCTGAACCGCATGGAAAATGTAGGCGGAGATTTAAATGCATATACGAATAAGGAAGAAACAGTGATATACAGTGCTTTTCTGGTAGAACACTTCTCACGGGCAGCAGAACTGCTGGCAGATATTGTATTTCACAGCACCTTCCCACAACATGAGATTGACAAAGAAGTGGAAGTGATTATTGATGAAATACAAAGTTATGAAGACAGTCCGTCAGAACTGATTTTTGATGATTTCGAGGAATTGATTTTTCCCAATCATCCTTTGGGAAGGAATATTTTGGGCAAACCGGACTTATTGCGTAGTTTCAAAAGTGAACACGCCTTGAATTTTACTTCCCGTTTTTACAAAGCTACCAATATGATCTTTTTCATTCAAGGCAATATAGACTTTAAGAAAGTGATACGCACCATAGAGAAAGTGACAGCCGACATCCCTTTTTCCATTACCGAACGCCAACGGACAGAACCTTTTCTCTATATTCCTAAGACATTGACACTGAATAAAGAAACACATCAAGCCCATGTAATGATAGGTAGCCGGGGATATAATGCATATAATGAAAAACGAACCGGACTTTACCTGCTGAACAATCTGCTGGGAGGACCCGGTATGAACAGCCGGCTGAACGTTTCCTTGCGCGAACGCCGGGGGCTGGTCTATAACGTAGAAGCCAATCTGACCTCATACACAGACACAGGAGTGTTCTGCATCTATTTCGGAACAGATCCGGAAGATGCAGACCGTTGCATCGGACTAGTTCATAAAGAATTGAAAAAACTGCGTGACAGCAAACTAAGTTCCTCACAACTGAGTGCAGCAAAAAAACAGATCATCGGACAAATAGGAGTTGCCGGAGACAATTTTGAGAACAATGCATTGGATATGGGAAAAACGTTCTTGCACTATGGTAAATTTGAAGGTCCGGAAGAAGTATTCAAACGGATAGAAATGCTGACAGCAGAACATCTGTGGGATATCGCCAATGAAATGTTCGATGAAAATTATCTTTCAACCTTGATATACCTATAAAAACAGGAAATCACCCTAAATTTCAAACATTACATTTCTCACAAATAAAAATCTAATTGTATTTTTGTAGAAATACCTTTAACTAATATCATTAATTTATGAAGAAACTTCAACTATGCATTTTAGGAAGCTTATTCGCAGTTTCCTTACAAGCACAGAGTACAGATTACACCAAAGGACTGAGCATCTGGTTTGATACCCCTAATAATTTGGACGGACGCGCTTCCTGGTATTCTCCTGCAACAGACAAAGCATGGGAAAACAACTCACTCCCCATAGGAAACGGCAGTTTGGGAGGTAATGTTATGGGATCTATAGCGGCAGAACGAATCACTTTAAACGAAAAGACACTATGGCGCGGAGGACCGAACACAGAAAAGGGAGCAGCTTATTATTGGAACGTAAATAAAGAGTCGGCACACCTGTTACCCGAAATCCGCCAAGCATTCACAGACGGTAACCAGAAAAAAGCAGAAGAACTTACCTGCAAAAACTTCAACGGACTGGCCGATTATGAGCCAAGCCGTGAAACACCTTTTCGCTTCGGCTCCTTTACTACATTGGGAGAAGCTTACATCGAAACCGGTTTAAGTGAAATCGGTATGACCGATTATAAACGCATCCTGTCTCTTGACTCGGCCATGGCAATAGTCAGTTTTCGCAAAGATGAAGTGAACTACGAGCGTAAATACTTCGTTTCCTACCCCGACAGCGTGATGGTACTGAAGTTCACAGCCGACCGTCCCGGCATGCAAAACCTGATATTCAGCTATGGCAGCAACCCTGAAGCCATAGGTGATATCAAAACAGACGGTCCCAATCGTTTGCTCTATACCGGTCGCCTCAAAAACAACCAAATGAAATTTGCTCTCCGCATACAAGCCATAAACAAAGGAGGAAGCCTGAACACGACTGATGGCAAATTCATTGTCCGCAATGCGGATGAAGTCATTTTTCTGCTGACCGCAGATACCGATTATAAACTCAACTTCAATCCAGACTTCAAAGACCCCAAGACGTATGTCGGTCCTGATCCGGACCAAACAACCCTAGCCATGCTAGACGCTGCCGCTGCCAAAAATTACAACGAATTATGCGAGCGACACAAAACGGACTATACCCAACTGTTTGGCAGAGTCAAACTACAACTGAACCCTCATGCTCCTATGACCTTGCAATATCCTGCCGTTACAGATCTTCCCACCCATCAACGTCTGGCACGCTATCGCAAAGGAAATCCGGACTACCGGCTGGAAGAAATCTATTATCAGTTCGGACGATACTTATTAATTGCCAGTTCACGCCCCGGCAATCTCCCGGCCAACCTGCAAGGAATGTGGGCCAACGGGGTAGATGGCCCATGGCATGTAGATTACCATAATAATATCAATATCCAGATGAACTACTGGCCTGCTTGCTCCACCAATCTGAACGAATGTGTATGGCCTTTGATAGACTTCATCCGTACCTTGGTAAAGCCGGGAGAAAAAACAGCCCAAGCCTATTTCGGCGCACGCGGATGGACAGCCTCCATATCCGGAAACATTTTCGGATTTACTTCCCCTTTGACCGATGAAAATATGTCCTGGAACTTTAACCCGATGGCAGGTCCCTGGCTGGCAACTCACATTTGGGAATACTATGATTACACCCGAGACAAAAAATTCCTGAAAGAAGTAGGCTATGATCTTATCAAGAGCAGTGCCAACTTTGCTGTAGACTATTTATGGCATAAACCGGACGGGACCTACACTGCTGCTCCTTCCACTTCTCCCGAGCATGGGCCTGTAGACCAAGGAGCTACTTTTGTACATGCTGTAGTCCGCGAAATATTGCTCAACGCCATTGATGCCAGCAAAGCACTGGGTGTCGATTCCAAAGACCGTAAACAATGGCAATATGTACTGAAACATCTTGTACCCTATCAAATAGGACGTTATGGTCAGTTAATGGAATGGTCAACAGACATAGACGATCCCAAAGACGAGCATCGTCACGTCAACCATTTATTCGGACTGCATCCGGGCCACACCCTTTCACCAATTACTACTCCCGAATTAACCAATGCCGCCAAAGTTGTTTTAGAACACCGCGGTGACGGAGCTACCGGCTGGAGCATGGGATGGAAACTGAATCAATGGGCACGTCTGCAAGACGGCAACCACGCCTACAAACTATTTGGCAACTTACTAAAAAATGGAACTTTGGACAACTTATGGGATACCCATCCGCCTTTCCAGATTGACGGTAACTTTGGCGGAACTGCCGGTATCACAGAAATGTTGTTGCAAAGTCACATGGGATTCATCCAATTACTCCCAGCCTTGCCAGACGCATGGAAAGAAGGTTCTGTCAAAGGGCTTTGTGCCAAAGGTAACTTTGAAATTGACATTATCTGGCAGGATGGTAAATTAAAAGAAGCCGTCATTCTGTCCAAAGCCGGTGAGCCCTGCAATCTGAGATATGGTAACCTGACTTTTACCTTTAAGACAACTAAAGGAAAGACATATAAAGTAATGGTTGAGAATGAGAAACTGAAAAAAATCCCCTTATAAGGACAAAAAAACAGTCAGACAAATCCCCCTCATTTTTCAATCTATTTTGTCATTCTGAACACTATGTTATCTTTTACATCTGTTCAGAATGACAAATTATATATAATATCACAGTCATTCGGTTATCAATATCCTCTTTTCGCTTTGAATTTCAAAACCTATTTCTTATATTTGTACAAATATTTGTTTTAAGACCTTATCTGAATGAGAAAAACCGTCTATGTAATCCTGGTTCTATGTTGTTTTATCATAAAGACTTATTCCATCAACCGTCCTTATTATCATTTTAAACAACTTTCTATTAAAGAAGGACTTCCAACCTCTATTATATCCCTATACGATGACAAAAACGGTTCATTATGGGTCGGAACCACTCAGGGAATATATCGTTTCAATGGAGAAAAAATCAAGAAATATAATCTACCGTATTTATTACGTAAAAACAGCCATTACATCAACGATATTTTCGGAGATAATGAAGAACGGATATGGGCGATCACCTCACAAGGAATCAGTTATTATGAATATGAGAAAGATTCCCTGCAAATTTTTCTGCGACATAATCAGCCGGTAAAAGCTTCCATTATAACAACTGAAGGAAGCAAGCTGCTGATACCTGTAACCGACACATTGCTTGTATATGAAAATGAATTAAAACATTCCAAAGCAATCCCTTTAAAAACAACAGGAATCCATATTATCAAGATGGAGCCTTTCGACTCCACTCATTACCTGATAATAAACAATGCATGGGAAATAAAGCTATTAAATAAACATACAGGAGAAATAACTGATTCTCCATTCGGTGAATTATCCAATGCATACGATCTATATAAGGATTCCTCCGGACGTTACTGGGTTTCCTTCTACGGGCAAGGAGTAAAATGTTATAATCAGGATGGACAACTGCTGACCTCCTATAATACCCGTAATTCAAACTTGAGCAACGATATTGTTCTTGATATAACAGAATGGGATAAAGCCATTTGGCTGGCAACAGATGGTGGCGGAGTGAATATAATCTATCCGGACACTCATGATATTCAAATCTTATCAAACAAAGAAAACCGGCAATTCCCTGCCAATTCAGTCACATGCCTATGCCACAGCAACAACCACATGTGGATAGGTATGGTGCGGGAAGGCGTACTAGGAGCAGAAAAAGGTTTTATCACTACCTATACCAAAGCTGCACAAAACCCAGCCTCAGGCTTGTCCGACAAATGCCCCTTATGCCTATGGGAAGATAAAGACGGACGGATCTGGATTGGTACGGACGGAGGCGGTATCAACTGCTTTGACCCGCAAACGGAACGTTTTACCCACTATCCGCAAACATTGGGAGAAAAAATAGTATCCATTTGCCCTTTATCCGAAACCGAACTGCTAGCATCCAGTTTTTCAAAAGGAATCTTCCGCTTCAATAAAAAGACAGGAAACTACCAGCGCTTCTCTCTTCCGGACAAAGATGCAGAAGCAAAGCTGGCAAGCTCCAGTGCACCCACCAATATACGAGTTAATGATCGGAACGAAATAGAACTATACGGTAATGCTTTTTACCGATATATTCCCGGAAGCCAACAACTTATTCCCATCCACTTCAAGAACAAACAATTACAATATTCCTGGATCTATATTGGAAAATACCGTACTTATCCATTTTTTCATGACCGAAACAATGTATTCCAATACAACAAAGAGAAAAACGAATACGAAACCATAGCTTATGAGAAAAATAACCAGATATTAGCTGCAAGCATTGATTCTTTAGGGACTCTATGGATAGCCGAACCTAATGGAGTCACCAGAATTCACCTGCCCTCAAACCGTAAAGAGCCATTAAAGCTACCCGATGGAAATGACGTAATCACTTCTTTAGTCATTGACCATGAAGGCATCGTATGGATGGGGTCATTGGGAATCATATACGCTTATAATCCACATAAAAATCATTTTGTCATCTACAATGAGATGGACGGCATATTACCTAACGACTTTTTAGCCAAACCTGCATTGGTGGCAAGTGACGGCAACATATACATGGGTGGCTCCGAGGGATTGGTACGAATCAACAAAGCTTTAAAACCAGCTTCGGCTCCACCTCCCATCACACTTAAGTTGCAAGAAATAGCATTGAACGGCACAACAGTTCACTTCATCCCCCGATCAACTATGGAAATTCCTTATAATTTCTCCTCCCTAAAAATACATACACAACTGGAAGGGGGAAATGTATTTCACAAGCGCATCTACCGGTTCCGTATAAAAGGGCTGAACACAGAATACACAGAAACATCCCGTCCCCATCTTGTTTTACATACCATTTCTCCGGGCGACTATAAAATAACGGTTCAATGTACACAGAACGATGGTAGCTGGAGTCCTGAATTCACTTTGCTGAAATTCACTGTCCTTCCTCCGTGGTGGCAACAATCCTGGTTCATCCTATTATGTGCGGTCATCATCATTCTTTTCATTATCTATACCATAAAAGCTCACGACCGTCAACTGAAACGGAAATACAAGGAACAGGAACGTACCATCTACAAGGAAAAAGTGAAAGCTTTGATCAATATCAACCATGAACTGCGTACCCCTTTAACCTTAATTTATACACCGTTGAAACAACTTACAAACAGCAAACAAATCCCCTATGAACTCCGTGGCAAACTATATGGTGCGTTCAAGCAAGCACGACAAATGAAAAACATCATTGACATGATTCTGAATATGCGCAAGATGGAAGTAGAGAAAAATATCCTGCGCATGTCTTCCACGCCCTTCAACGAATGGTTGCAAAGTATCCTAAATGATTTCAAGGATGAACTTTCGTTACGTAATATCTCATTGGCATTTACTCCTGACACTACCATAGAAACTATGTATTTTGACCGCAGTCAATGTGAAATCGTCGTTAACAACCTATTGACAAATGCCTATAAATTCAGCGAAGAAAATTCTACTGTCACTGTTTCCACTTACCTCGAAGGTAATGGAAGCCGTGTACGGGTAACTATAAAAGATGAGGGAATAGGTCTTCAAGAAGAAGATATAGCCAATTTATTCACTCGCTTCTATCAGGGTAAACATAGCTTTCAAGGTAACGGAATCGGCTTGTCATACGCCAAACAACTGGTAGAAATGCACGGAGGCATCATCGGAGCCCAAAATAATGAAACCAAAGGAGCGACTTTCTTTTTCACATTACCGTATAGACAGGAAGCCGCCGACATTCAATCTACACCTCAAACCTATTTGAATGATGCATTGCATCTATCAGCCGACATCGATTACAAACAACCTCAACAAGACAGCATAGAGAAATTTCATTCTATTCTAATAGTGGAAGATGATCGCGACTTATGTAATTACCTGATTTGCAACCTACAAGTTCTGTTTGAAGAAGTGTATGAAGCTCATGATGGCATGGAAGCTCTTCCTATCCTTACGTCACAACGCCCCCAAATTGTATTAAGTGATGTCAAAATGCCCCGCATGAACGGATTTGAACTATGCCGCTATATCAAACAAAAACCAGACTTAAACTATATGCCTGTGATACTGCTTACTTCCTGTGTCGATGACGCCAGTATAGAAGAAGGATACAAAACAGGAGCAGAAGCCTATATAACCAAACCGTTTGACATGGATTTACTTTCTATCCAGATACAGAATATCATGCATAATCACAACATCGTGAAAAAGCACTATGCCACCATAGATATCCCTATACCCAAACAAGAAAATCTGAATCACATCAATGAGCAGCTGATGCTTCAATTCAGCCGCATTGTCAATGAAAATATCAGCAATGTGGATATGGATGTCAATTTCATAGCAAAGCAAATGGGAATGAGCCGTGCGTCACTCTACAACAAGACTAAAGGAATGATGGATATAGGCATCAGTGAATACATCATAAAATGCCGTTTGGAATATGCCCGTAAATTACTAGATGCCACCACACTATCCATAAGCGAAGTAGCAGAACAGTCAGGATTCAAGCATTCACGCAATTTCAGCACTGTATTCAAAAATGCAATGGGAATGAGTCCGTCCGATTATAGAAAAAAAGATTCCCGACCTTCTTGAAAACAGAAAGACCGGGAATACTTCATGCTATGTTAAATTTAGGTCAGATTAGGTTGTCAATCCTTGTAAATGTTACGAATAGGGTCATCATACTGAACTTGGAGACGTAATAATTCCGTCTTCAATTCTTTAACCAACTCTTCCGTTCCAGGTTGTCCGTAGATATTATGCATCTCCATAGGATCTTCCTGTAAATCATATAGTTCCCAACAGTCTATGTCATTATAAAAATGCATCAATTTATAACGTTCTGTACGTACACCATAATGGCGGCGGACAGCATGTTCAGCCGGGTATTCATAAAAATGATAATACAATGATTTACGCCAGTCAGGCACTTTCTCCCCCTTCAGCAAAGGCAAGAAAGAAACTCCATGCATATCTGCCGGTACCTCCACCCCTGCAAGGTCCAATATAGTAGGACCATAATCAATATTTTGCACCATCTCATCAACATCACCTTTCTTTCCTCCCGGCAAACGGACCAGCAAGGGGGTACGGAAAGACTCTTCGTACATGAAACGCTTGTCAAACCAACCATGTTCTCCCATATAGAATCCCTGGTCGGAAGTATAGACAATCATCGTATTTTCCATCAATCCGTTCTCTTCCAAATACTTCAAAACACGCCCCACATTACGGTCTATGGAATGGATAACCCGCATATAATCATGCATATATTGCTGATATTTCCACTCAGCCAAAGCCTTACCCGTTAACTTATCCTGTTTGAATTTGGCAATGATAGGATCATAATGCTTGTCCCAAACAGCCTTCTGTTCCGGATTCAGAGCATTATACATATTTCTGCCCGCTTCTTCCAGTCCCGTTGTGGTATGGATCTCATTCTCCTTGTCCGCCATCTTCAGGTCATACACCAAATCCATATCCTTTATAATGCTCATTTCCTGCTTGGATGCAGGAATTCTGCCTTCATATTTATCATAGAAGTTCTCTGGCATCGGATAAGTTACATCATCATACAAGTCAAGGTCACAAAGATCAGGCATCCAGGTACGATGAGGCGCCTTATGATGAATAAAAAGACAGAATGGTTTACTCTTGTCCCGGATGCTGTCCATCCAATTTATTGCCAAATCTGTCACAATATTGGTAGCATAGCCTTCCCGTTGTACCCGTTCGCCATTTTTAATAAATTTCGGATTATAATAATCCCCTTGTCCTATCAGGATGTCCCAATAATTAAATCCGGTAGGTTCAGATACCAGATGCCATTTACCGATCATAGCAGTCTGATAGCCATTAGCCTGAAGCAGTTTCGGGAAAGTCTGCTGGTTACCGTCAAATGTGGTGGTATTATCCGTAAATCCATTGGCATGACTATGTTTACCGGTCAGCATACAGGCACGGCTGGGACCACTCAGGGAGTTTGCCACAAAACTATTTGTGAAACGGACCCCTTCATTGGCTATCCGGTCAATATTGGGTGTCTGCATATAACGTTGGTCATATGCACTGATAGTCTGAAAAGAATGGTCATCACACATGATATACACAATATTCATGCTTTTTTTCTCATTCCCGTCGCTCTCTTTCTTTACCTTGCAGGAAGGCAGCGATGACAACATCGCTGCTCCCGTCAAAGAATACAATACACTACTGGTTATTCTATTCATTTTTATATAACTTTGGATTCATTCATCACTTCCTTACCAACCGGGATTCTGTTCCCACATGCCATCCATTACATTAATCATACGCTCCTGGATAGGCAACAAATAATCCCGGTTCGGTTTAAACTGCCATCCATTCGGCATTGTAGAAGGAGGCACCGGTAATATGTAACGTTCAGCATCATCAGGGCTGCCTGTCAAAAACATATTATTTCCAGATGCCTGGTCATATTTCAACTCTGGCCCATATTGTTCCGGCAAGTTACTGCCTATAAACAAAGCACCATGTGCGCGGTTACCTATAATCAACTCCTCGGCAGCGGCCCAGCGCATGATATCAAATACCCGACGACCTTCCAATGCTTTTTCCACCCGGCGTTCGCGGCGTACAGCTTGGATATATTTATCCAGATTTCTAAACGGATACTCCGCAGAAGTATTATATTCACGGTCGAAATCAATATCCGGCATACCGGCACGCTCGCGCAAAGGATGCAATATCTCTATAATCTTGCCCGCATTAGCCGCCCCGTTCTTCTCGGCCAGCGCTTCCGCATAATTCAACAAAACATCAGCGTAACGGAACTGAATGGCAGGAGTAGAGCCTTTATATTCCGAGATATAATCTCCAGTATAATCTATCTGTACATGTTTCAACATCACATAACCGGTCATGTTCGTTCCAAACGCTGAACCATCGCCAGCCAACGAGGGGAAACCGACAACGTACGGATTACCAGCCCCAGCAGGTTGCATGCGCTGTCCAGGCAAGGCCACAGTCTGCGACAAACGGGGGTCTCGGACAGTAGGAAGCAACTCCGTAGGATAGACACGCTTGGCATCAAGAAGCTCTTTCCCAACCAAAGGCCGGCCGTCTATCGTCAAATAATCATCTACTAAAGATGCTGTAACCCCCACATTACCTCCACCTGTATTCAAATAACGAGTGACACTATTGCCCACCTGATCTCCATCATACATCTTAAACCAAAGAATTTCAGGATTAGCAGTCAGATCAGGAGTTTCAAAAATGCTCCTATAATCATTCTCCACATTTCCGGTATTATATATTTTCCATACTCCCCGTTGACGCACTTCTTCAGCAGCAGCGATAGACTGATCCAAATAGTTGTCTATCTTTGCCATTAACTCTGCCTCTCCAAGTTCCGTATCATAAAACTTTTCGGGTTTGTTTTTTTCCTTAGCATAATGCCATTTTTCCCATGTAGCCTCAAAGAGAGCGACTTCACTCTTCAACGCACGGGCTACATCCTTGTGCAGACGCATGGATGACGAATTATTCTGCTCCTTCATCAGTGAAATGGCCATATCCAAATCTGCCAAAATCTTATCGGCAATAAATGTACGGCTCTCGCGAGGCAACATCATTACTTCCAGATTTGGTTCTAGCGGGGTGTCTACCCATGCCAACCGACCATAGTCTGAAAACATGGAATAATAAAACCAAGCACGGAAATAATAGGCCTCACCCATCAGATGATTATACTCTACACTGCCTTTTTCCGGACAGTCACCGGCATTATTTATCAAAAAATTAATGTTACGAATATGTGTATAATTATCTAAAGCCACCGCATTGCTCAACGAAGTTAATCCCATCAGGCGCGAATTGACAGCAGCAGATGCCAAATTATCACTGTTAACATCATTACCGGCAATACCACCTCCACCACCAGCCATGAACCCTTGCGTACGGACACCAAATTCATAATAGCGGTCTATATAGTTTCTTATTTCGCCTGTACTGCGAAACGGTTCGGCCGTAGACAATACTCCCTCGGGCATTTTATCCAAATCATAGCAAGCCGTAAAACAGAATGCCAAAGCCAGCCCCAATAATATATTTCTTTTTTTCATAAGAT